>OLQA01002186.1_pt1 | contig 15775 bp, 10 predicted proteins | sample 1673151 | NCBI WGS metagenome assembly OLQA01 (sample SAMEA3136760, study PRJEB25190) | human gut metagenome | biome: human gut; feature: human-associated habitat; material: faeces | place: Austria | collected 2013 | reverse complement strand
GCAGTTGCTTCGCGGGCGGCCTCCTCTATATAATTGATGACGTCCTGCTTGGCAAATCCGCCAAAGGCGACACTTTTAAAGGTGTTGTTCTCCATTGATCCACCGCTTTCTTCCAGTTGATATTTCAAAGTCACTTTAGCACAGAATGGGTCTATTTACAAGCCTTGCAAAAATCCGAAAAAAGATGTATAATAAATTTAACCGTAAAAATGTATATCAACATGTCGGGAGATTGTATATGAGATATTCCGTAAAGGATTTTCAGACAAAAAAAGAAGATCAGACGTTTGAGAGAAAAAGCGCAAGGAAAAATGCCAGGGGTCTTTCAAACAGCATAGTCGCGTTTGCAAATGCAGACGGAGGAATTCTTGTTGTAGGAATTGAAGATGACGGCAGAATAACAGGAACAGACGGATTTGAAGACAATGTGAACGAGATTTTACGCGTTCCTTTTGATTTCTGCAAACCATCGGTATTCGTCCATACTGAAAAAATGAGTTGTACAGATAAAGACGGGAAACCCAATCATCTTCTTGTTATGGATATTCCGCAAAGCACAAAAGTACATTCAAACCAGCAGGATGAAGTTTACTATCGCATGGGTGATAAATCGAAAAAACTGAATTTTGATGAAAGACTTCAACTTCTGTATTCAAAGGGATTAAGACATTTCGAGGACGAGCCTGTTGCGGGTTCTTCCGTTGATGATATTGATATGGGTTTTCTTTCAGAGTACTGCAAGAAGATCGGATATAAAAAAAGCCCCAAAGAATATCTTGTTAAAAATCGAGGCTTTATAGTGCGGCAAGACGGACAAGTCTTGTTGAGCAGCGCTGCCGTTCTTCTCTTCGGAAAGGAGCCGCAACGTTTTTTCCCTCGTTCAAGAATCCGTTTTATAAGATATGAGGGAACAGAAGCTCTTGTTGGAACGGAAATGAATGTTATAAAAGACATCTCATTTTCCGGACGTATACTTGATGTGATCAAAGATGCTCTTGAGTTTGTCGGAGGTCAGATTAAGGAACGAAAAAAGCTCGGAGTTTCGGGAAAATTTGAAACTGTATCGGAATATCCCGAATTTGCATGGAAGGAGTTAATAGTAAATGCCGTTGCGCATAGGGATTATAGTATAACAGGCACGGATATTCAAATTAAAATGTTCGATAACCGAATAACCGTTGAAAGTCCGGGAGCTTTGCCGGGAATTGTTCGGTTGAGCAATATGCGTCATGTCCATTTCTCGAGGAATCCGAAGATAGCTCAGTTTTTGCATGAGTATTCTTATGTTCAGGAATTCGGAGAGGGCGTAGACAGGACTTTTGACGAGATGGAAAAAGCCGGATTGCCCGACCCGGAATATAAAACAGATTCGTTTATGCTTTACGCAACAATACGGAATTCCGACAGAATGAATAAAGCCTCCGTTTATGATACTGTAAATGACACTGTAATTGACACTGTAAATGACATTGAAAAAAATGCATTGGAGGTTACTTCTTTTGCCGGAAAAGTTTATAACTGCATAAAACTCGACCCTAATATCGGAAGGGACGGGATATGTGCAGAAATCGGATGTTCCTTAAGTACCGTTGCAAGAGCGTTAAAACTTTTGAAGAAAGAAGGTTTTATCGAACGTGAGGGCTCGGATAAAAAAGGACGCTGGAAAATTTTGAAATAAAAAAGGTGAGTGTATGACAGACAGAGAAACCGCGGAGATCCGCAGAAGATATAAAACAGATAAAAACAATATAACGCACGTTGCGGGGTGTCTGGTAACGCAGACGCATGAGATAGCGTCCGAGTTTGACGTTCCCGTTGCGTCGATGACGGAGGATGAAACGGACGCCGTGTTCGGGGCGCTCAAACGCGTGCTTTCAAACGTCGGCAGAAACTTTGTCGATGTCGCCTTTCCCGCTTCGGAAGTGCCTAACGGCGATGTTTACAAAATGCTTGACGCACTCCGTGCAAGCGGGTGCAAGGACGAAACGGCGCGCCGCGCGCTTTTTGAAAAGATAGCGTCCTGTGTCGAAAGCGACGAGGGATATGTGGTGCTGCTCGTCCACGAAAACTACGATGTGTTCCGCTTCGGTGCGGACGGCGAAAGGATAGAGGAATCGACCGATACTTTTCCGTATATCCTCTGCGCCGTTTGTCCGCTTAAATCGGGCAAACCCGTGCTGACTTTTTCAACAGGGGAGAATGTCTTTGTCAATTCGACGTTGAAATCCGTTGTGACCGCTCCGACGCTCGGATTTATGTACCCCGCATTCAATGAAAGAAAAGCGGATATTTACACTCTGGGTTACTATGCCCGCGATATAAAGGACAATCACGCCGAGTTTGCGGCAACCGTTTTCGGTGCGCAGACGCCTATGCCCGCGGCGGAGCAGAAGCAGACGTTCGGCGCGGTGCTTTCGGAGTCCGTTTCGGACGCTCTGGATCTTGATGTCGTTTCAACCGTCCATTCGGGTATTGCCGAACTTATCGAGGAACATAAACAGAGCAAAGAACGCGACCCGCTGACTATCTCCAAAGGCACGGTCAAGCGCATTTTGCGCGACGGCGGCGTTGACGAGGAACACGTTGAGGCGTTCGGCAAGAAATTTGACGAAGATTTCGGCAAAGGCGCAGAACTGCGTCCGAAAAACATAGTTGACCCGAAAAAATTCGAGTTGAAAACGCCCGATGTGTCGATAAAAGTCAGCCCCGAAAAGAAAGACCTTGTAGAGACCCGCGTCATCGACGGCGTAAAGTTCATTCTTGTCCGTGCCGACGGCGGCGTAGAACTGAATGGCGTCAATATTGAAATAAAATAATTCAGATCATACTTTTTATCCGCGTCAGCGCGCTTTTTTCAAGCCGCGACACCTGTGCCTGCGAAATGCCTATCTCGGCGGCGGTCTCCATTTGGGTCTTGCCGTTCATAAAGCGGAGCATAACAATGCGTTTTTCCCTGTCCGAGAGCGTTTTCAGCGCTTCACGCAGATTTATTTCTTCGACCCAACTTGTGTCACAGTCGCTTTTGTCGCTCACCTGATCCATAACGTAAAGCGTGTCGCTGTCGTCGCTGTAAACCGGGTCGAAAAGCGAAACGGGGTCAACTATCGCTTCAAGAGCCAAAACAACTTCTTTTCGTGTCAGTCCGAGTTCTTTCGCTATCTCTTCCGGTGTCGGTTCGCGTCCGAGTTTGTTTGTCAGTTTTTCTTTTGCCGTCAACGCTTTGTACGCCGTGTCCCGCACCGAACGGCTGACCCGTATCGGGTTGTTGTCCCGCAGATACCTCCGCAGTTCGCCTATTATCATCGGCACGGCGTATGTCGAAAACCGTACGTCCTGCGAAACATCGAAATTGTCTATCGCTTTTATCAACCCTATGCAGCCGACCTGAAACAGGTCGTCGGGATCTTCTCCTCTGCCCGAAAAGCGTCGGAGAACGCTCAAAACAAGTTTCAGATTTCCTCTGATAAACCTCTCCCGCGCCTCCTCGTCTCCCGCCTTTATTTTCAGCATGAGTTCTTTCATTTCCGCGGCGGGTATAACTTCGAGTTCCGAGGTGTCTATTCCGCATATAACGACTTTGTTCAGCATATTCCGCGCCCTGCCTTTCCGAAAAAAGTATCGGCAAAAGGGCGAAAAGTATTCTTCCAAAAAATGTATTTGAAAAAAAGAGGACGTTTATGAAAAACATAAAAATCGTTTACGGCAGAAACGGCTCCGACATTCACAGTCGAATGCGGTCGAAAGTTGCCGACTTTGCCTCGCACGCAGCCGCCGAAGACAGGGCGTTTTTTATCGTTCCCGACCAGTATACCCTGACCGCGGAACGCTTTTTGCTTGCGGCCGTCGGTGAAAAAGCGCTGCGAAATATCCGCGTCGTTTCTTTCAAAAGGCTTGCGTCTCTCTCTTTTTCCGAAAAAGGCAAACCGTTTGATTTTGTCGGAGAGGGCGGGCGTGCCGCGCTTGTTTCCGCCGCTTTCGATGCCGTTTCGCCGCAGCTTAAATATTATGCGGGCTACTCCGATTTTTATTTTAACGAGGCCCTGTGCGAACGTATAAAAATGTTCAAGGAGTATGCGGTCACGCCCGACGCGCTGCTCACAGCCGAAACTTCGGACGCGGTTCACGACTTGGCGCTCGTTTACGGCGCTTACGACGCGCTTCTCGGCGCGGACAGAGCCGACCCCGCAGACAATCTGCGCCTGTTTGCCGAACTTATCGCCGAACACGGACTTTTTCGCGGAACAACGGTGTTTATCGACTTTTTCAAAGTCCTGAACGCGTCGGAACTTTCCGTTGTTCGCGCTCTTTACGAAGCTGGGGCGGAGATAAATGTCGGGCTTGTCGAAGACGAATCACGGGACGATTGCGGCATCTTTGCGCCTGTGCTTGAAGTTGAAAACAAACTACGCCGCTTTGTTGAAAAAGACGGCGGCAAACTCGTTTACGAAAAAGCGGAAAACGGCACGGGGTATCAGTCAAACGGTCTTGCGCAGCTTGAAGATTTCCTTGCGACGGACGGCAATTCTGAACCGCCCGACTGCGACGGCGTGAATATATATGAAGCGACCGATATATCCGACGAGGTCGATTTTGTCTGCTGTCGGATATGCGAACTTGTGCTTGACAGAGGCTACCGTTTTTCCGATATCGCCGTCGTGACACGCGACGACGAACGGTATGCGCCGTATTTTGAAAAACTGTTTGCGGATTATGAAATTCCGTTTTTCAGACATAAAAAAAGCGGGCTGACCGAAAAAAAAGCCGTTCGTTTTCTTTCTTCTCTTTTTTCCGCGATACGCTTCGGATTCCGTGCCGACGACGTTATCGACGCCGTTTCCTGCGGGTATATCGACGGGGTAGATCCGACCGATCTTGCCGAATTTGAACGGTATGTCCGTATCTGGAACGTGAACGGAAAAGGGTTTTTTGAACCGTTCGGGCGCAGTATAAGAGGCTTTTCGGGCGGCGAATCCCCGTCCGAGGAAGACACCGCCCGTCTTGCGCGCGCCGAAAACGTCCGCCTGACCGTCGGCGAAGTGCTTTCATATCTCGGCAGGGGCAGCGACAAGGCAACCGTCAGAACCCATGCCGAAAGACTTTTTTCGCTGTTCGAAAAAACGGGACTTGAAGAAAAGATAAACGCAGACACACAGACGCTTGCCGCCATGGGTGAGAAGACGCTTGCCGACGAAAACGAAAAACTGTTTGAACTGCTTGTGCGAGGACTTGACGAATACGTTCGCTCCGCAGGCGATTCGGAAGTTTCTTTCGACCTTTTCGGCAGAATGTATCTGCGCATTATTTCAGAATATTCCGTCGGCTCGATACCGACGGCTCTCGACACGGTTCTTGTCGGCGGCGCGGACACCGCCCCGCTTCTCGATAAACGTGCCGTGTTCGTTCTCGGACTGCGCGAGGGCTCATTCCCCAAAACTCCGTCATCGTCTCCGCTTGTTCCCGAACGGGAGCGCGCCGCGCTTGAAGAACAGGGAATAGTAGTTGACATCTCCCCGTTTGACAAGTTTCTTTATGAGCAGTTTATCGCCTATTACGCGCTGACAGCGGCAACGGAGCGCGTGTATATGTCCTATCCCTCGTCCGACGGCGGAGAGGGTGTTCCGAGCGAAGTATTCGACCGTTGCCGTGCAGCCTTTCCGAACGCGGTCATTACTGCGCGGGCGTCCGATGCGGAAAGAATTTACCGCGCCCGTCCGTCAAAGATAAAAGCCGTTGAGTACGGCATACAAGACCTTTCCGAGTATTTTGACATACGGATAGCGTCAGACGACGAGTATCTCAAAACGGGCTTCTCCGTTTCCGAAGAAGTCGCAAAAAAACTTTATGGTTCGCCCGTCTATATATCCGCAACGAAAAGCAATACTTTTGCGGAGTGTCCGTATAACTACTTCGTCCGTTTCGGGCTCGGCATAAACGAACTGCAAAAAGCGGAATTCAGCGCCGTCAACGTCGGCTCTCTCGTACACGCTTCGCTTGACCGAATATTCAAAAAGGAAAAGGACATTTCCGCACTTGACGACGAAACTCTTTCGGCTCTTGCCCAAAACGAGATAGGAACATATATGAAAGAAGCGTTCGGTGCGGACGCAGACCGCCGCGATATGCAGGCGTGTGCCGCAAGCGTGCAAAAACGGTTGCTTGTGCTGCTCCGTTCCATGCGCAACGAACTGCGAACCGTCGGTTTCCGCCCGGTTTATACGGAACTCGGAATAGGCAAGGGCGAAAACGGACTTCCCGCTTACGACCTCGATTGCGGCAACGGCATAAAAGCCCGTGTCACGGGCTCGATAGACCGTGTGGACGCTTTGGAAAAGGACGGAAAAACGTTTGTCCGCGTCATAGACTACAAAACGGGCGAAAATAAGTTCTCGCTTGCCGATATATGCCGCGGTAAAAGCCTGCAATTGCCGCTTTATCTCGATATACTCAAAGAGACGGGCGCACACCTGTTTTCTTCCGAACCCGAACCTGCGGGTATGATGTATTACGTCCTGAACAAGGCGACGGAAAAACTTGATACAGAGCCTGATACGTTTGCGGAGTTTGCGCAAACGGGCAAACTTCCCGCCGTGCCGGACAGCCACAAACGCAGCGGAATGCTGCTTGACGTTTCCTCTCCGACGAACGGTGACGAGGACGGCGAGCAGCCCGACATTCATGGCGAAGTTGACAAAAAAGAATTTATAAAAACCGATAAAAACGGCTTTGACACGGTATTTTTCTATGTCAAAGACAGCCTGAAAAAAATGTGCGGCACGCTTTGTTCGGGCAGAACGGAAAAGACACCGAACAAAAACGGCAACACCTGCAAATATTGTCCGCTCGGCAGTATCTGCGAAATTAGGGACAACCCGCCGCCGGCGCTCAAAATAGACGACCCGATGAAAATAATGCGCGACCGCATGGAAAAGGACGGTGACGATAATGGCTGAAAGATGGACAGACGAACAGAAGTCCGCAATCAACGAAAAAGGCAGGAATATCATCGTTTCCGCCGCCGCGGGAAGCGGAAAGACGTCCGTTCTTTCCGAGCGCGTCTGCCGTTTTGTGGCGGACGGCGGCGATATCGAACGACTGCTTGTCGTAACGTTCACAAAAGCCGCGTCAAAAGAAATGCGTTCCCGAATACGCAAAAAAATCGCCGACCTTTGCAGAGCGGAGCAGAATCCGGAAACAAAAAAACGGCTTCGCCGCCAACTTGTCAAAGTCGGAAACGCAAAGATTTCGACAATAGACAGTTTTTTCGGCGATCTTGTCCGTGAGAATTTCCGTGTTGCGGAGGTCAGCCCCAATTTCGGTATGCTTGATCCCGCGGAGACCGCCGCGATAGAACAGGAGGCTCTGGCGGCTGTCGTCGAACGCGCTTACGAAGATATGTCAGAGCCGCTCCGCGCGCTTGTCGAACTTGTCGGAGGAGATGCCCGAAACGAAAAAATAGGCGGAGACATTAAATGTATTTATAACAGATTGGCGTCCGTTCCGTTCAGAACGGAATGGTTAAAGACCAAGAAAGAACTTTATTCTTCTCCCGAATATTTTACGTCATTCTGCTGTGATTACATCGCCTCACGAGTGCGTGAAGTTCTTCCCGTTTTTGAACAAATCGAAGCAAGCGGCGCGATATGTTCTCCTTCAAAATCAAGGTATCTTGCCGAGGATATAGAGTCTTTGCACAGAGTTCTTTCCGCTTGCGAAAAAGGGGATTGGGACGGTGCGCGCGTCTGCGCGTTTGAAGGCGACGCGCGCGGCAAGTCAAAGACTGACGACCCCAATGCCGTTGCACGCTATTTCAAGGTCAGGGGATATCTCAAAAACCTTTTTGCCCTGCCTTTTATGCAGCATTCCGCCGCAGCGATCAAGCGCGAACTCGAAGAAATGAGCGTGCCCGTTTCATGCCTGTTCGACCTTGTTGAAGAATACGCGCTCGAACTGCGCCGGATATGCGAAGAAAAAAACAAATACACGTTTGACATTGTTTCCGAAAAAGCTCTGCGCCTGCTTGTTGCGTCATTCGACCATGAAACATGCATTTTCGAAACGACCGAACTTGCCCGCGCCGTTGCCGCAAATTTCGACGGCGTAATGATAGACGAATATCAGGATACAAGTCCGCTTCAAGACGTGTGCTTTGCCGCCGTCGGACGTGACGATATGTTCGTTGTCGGCGATTTGAAGCAGTCCATATACAGCTTTCGCGGCGCAAAACCCGAGGGCTTTGCAAAAAAACGCGATGTGTTCCGCCGCATAGACTTAAACAAGAACTTCCGCAGCCGCAAAGGCGTTCTCGATTTTGCGAACTTTGTGTTCTCGATGATTTTCTCGGAAGAAGTCGGCGGCGTTGAATACGACGACGGCGAACGGCTCAACCACGGCGAAAAGACGCCGTCCGAAGAAGCGCGCCAAACTCCCGACGTCGAAATTGACGTTCTCAATGCGGAGTATACAGAAAAACTCGGAACGGGTTCGTCTGCCGATTTCTGCCATGTCGCGGGACGTATTTCCGACCTTGTTGAAAACGGCGACGGAGAAAGAACATACAGGTATTCGGACATTGCGGTTCTCTGCGCGGACAACCTCTCGTGCGCGAGAGTCGCAAAGACTCTCAATTCGCTTAACGTGCCCGCATATTACGAAAGCGGCGGCAATATTTTCGAATCCGTATGCGTTCGTTCCGCCGTTGCGGTTCTCCGCGCGCTGAACGACCCGTATTCGGATGTCGATTTTTATGCCTGTATGACCTGCGGCTTTTTCGACGTTGAAGAATCCGACATTGCACAGGTCGTTGCCGAAGTCGGCAGAAAAGGTTTCCTTTACGATAAAATAACTGACAATGCGGCAGCAAACACACGCCTTTCCGCATTCGTTTCCGTTTTTGAAGCGTTCCGCACGCTTGCCGCGGAACTTCCCGTATCCGCACTCATTCGCCGCATTTACGAAGCGACGGGGTATCCCGAAAAAGTCCTACTTTTCCCGAACGGAGAGGAACGCTACGACGCATTGATGAAGTTTGAAGCGTTCGCTGCCGCGCATGAAGAAGCGTGCGAGGCAAGGCTCGGAAAGTTTTTGAAACTTGTTTCCGACTTTGCGGCAAAGGGAAGCACGGACGAGGACAGCGCAGCTCCGAAAGGCGAGTTTGTGCGCATTATGACGTTCCACAAATCGAAAGGCCTCGAATTTCCCGTCTGCATCGTTCCGCGCCTTGAAAAAGCGTTTCCTTCAAAAAAGGGAGATAATGAAAATATCGCTTTTCACCCGCGTTTTGCCGTCGGCACATATCTGCGCGACGCAGAGGGCACGGTCGAGGCAAAATCGTTTTTGTATTCGCTCAACGAACGCCTGTCCGCAGATGAAGTCCTTTCCGAAAAACTGCGCGTGCTTTACGTTGTTGTGACCCGCGCCAAAGAAAAACTCATTCTCTGCGCAAATCCTCCGAAGAAGTTTTCCGCCGAATCCCTTGCAGTGCTTTACGACTATGTTCCGCAGCCCGACGGCACACGAAAACTCAAATGCCTGCGGCTTGCCGTCGAAAACGCCAAAAGTTATCTCGACCTTGTCGCGCTTGCGCTGACGCACCGCATCGACAGCGGCATTTTCAACTGCGCCGACGTTCCGACAAAACCGTTCTGCGAGCCTATCCGCGTCAACAGCGATTTTGAGAATGAGGACGGAGAAATCACCGAACGTGCAACGGAAGCATCCGAAGCGGAAACAGAAGCCGTAACAACCCTTGCGGACGGCAAAAAAAAGAGAGTGAGCGGACTTTCGGAAACCGAACTCAACCGCCGTTTCGGCGCAAAACTCACGACCTTGCTTTCCAAAGTACCCGCAAAGGTTTCGGTCACGGAACTTTCAAAAGGGTTTGTCGCGGACGAAGACGCAGAACCTATGTTCCCGCAAAGCCGCAAACCGTCCGTAACGCCCGAGTTTTTGTCATCTTCGGAGATGAGCGGAGCGGAAAGAGGTACCGCCGTTCACCGTTTTGTGTCTCTGCTTGACCTTAAAGCCGACCCGAGCGACGAACTTGCCCGACTTGTTTCGGAGGGCGTTTTGTCCGAGCGTGAAGCCGAAGCGGTAAACCTTGAAAAAATCCGACGTTTTCTGTCTTCCGACATCGGCGAACTGATGAGAAACGCAAAAAAGGTCTACCGAGAGGAATCGTTCGTTGTCCGCATTCCCGCAACGGAATACGCAGCGGATGCAGACCCGAGCGCCGAAATTCTGCTCCAAGGCGCGGTTGACGCACTTTGTGAGACCGACGACGGCTTTGTTCTGATAGATTACAAAACCGACCGCAAGACAGCCGAGGAACTCAAAGCACTCTATTCGCGCCAACTCGGCTACTACGCTTACGCCGTTGAAATAATTTTCGGCAAGCCCGTCAAAAAGGCGTATATCCGTTCGTTTTCGCTCGACGAAACGATAGAGATACCTCTGCATTAAAGGTGTTCGCAGGCTGTGCATATTCAGCCCGAACATATAAAACAAACAGGCAGTCCTCGCAAAAAAACGATGACTGCCTTGCATTTTAATGGAATCTTAATGCGTTTTAATGCTTTCCGACTTCCATTTTTACAAATTCTGTGGTATAATCAGTTTGTAAAGGAGAGAAACGATATGTACAATCTGCTTATTTGCGACGACGAAAAAGATATTGTTAACGTGCTCAAAATATATCTTTCCGACCCGTCGTATGAACTCTATACCGCAAGCAACGGCGAAGAGGCTCTGCGCATTGTCGAAAGGGAAGACATACACCTTGTTCTTATGGACATAATGATGCCCGTCAAGGACGGTATGACCGCCCTTTCCGAAATCCGGAAGATAAGCAATGTTCCCGTGATTTTTCTCACGGCGAAAAGCGAAGACACCGATAAGATTTTGGGTCTCAACATCGGCGCGGACGACTACATAACAAAGCCGTTCAATCCCGTCGAAGTCTGCGCCCGCGTGCGCTCTCATCTGCGCAGATATTTCAGCCTTGGAGGAGGAAACGTTAAACCCGAAACATTCGTCTGCGGCGGCATAGAACTGTACGACGCTTCCAAAAAAGTGACCGTGGACGGCGAACCCGTAACGCTGACTCCGAAAGAATACGATATTCTGCGCCTGCTTCTTTCCGAACAGGGCAGGGTGTTTTCTCCGAAAGAAATATACAAGCGCGTTTGGAACGATATTCCGCTGAACAGCGACAACACCGTTGCCGTACATATCCGTCATCTCCGCGAAAAGATAGAAATCAACCCGTCCGAACCGCGCTATCTGAAAGTTCTGTTCGGACAGGGCTATATGATTGAAAAGGTGAGGGACAGATGAAAAATTTTCTTCGCTCCGTCGCGGGCAAGACCGTCCTTTTTGTTCTTGTTATAATTATGTTCGTCACAGCCGCGGTCTCCGCTTTCTCCGTTGCGCTTTTGGCTGTTTACGGCTTTTATGACGAAAAAACCGATATCGAAAGCGCAAAACGCCGAATGGAAAAAGAGTATTTCATCTCCTACGTTCAGTCCGACGCTTACTCCGCGGCGTTTTCCGTTATTCGGGATGGGGAAGAACCGTATACGCCCGATTCGCTCGATTATGCGTTTTACGACGAAACGGGAAAACAACTTTCGACAAATTACGACGCGGCCGTTTCCGCAAACGACGACATTTGGAACTACCGTGTTTATATATGGAAAAATGAAACGTTTTTCCGCACCTCTTTTTACAATGACCCTAACGAAGTGGGCGAAAAGTGTATTTTCTGCGCAAATCCGGCAAATCTGCGCGAGGGATATTTCGGCGTTGACCTCTATTCGAGAACCGCCAACCTGATAAGTCTCGGATATTCTTTGCGCTATGTTGTTGTGGCTTTGCTCGCCGTTTCAATTCCCGCGCTTCTTGCCGCGTTCATAACTCTCATGTGTGTTTCGGGCAGACGTCCGAACACCGAAGAAATCGTTCCGGGGGCTTTGAACCGCGTTCCGTTTGACGTGCTGTTCCTTGTCTGCGTAAGCCCCGTTTTCGCGGTGTTTGTCGTTATTTCGTCCTCTTTCAATAAATACACGTTGTTTGGCTTTTCCGCGGCGTTTACGGCTTTATCCCTCTGCACCGTTCTCGGACTCGCAATGAGTTTTGCCGTTCGTATAAAAGAAAAAACTCTTATCAAAAACACCGTAGTATATCGTATTGTCAGACTTCTCGGACGGTTTTTCCGCGCAGTGGGACGTTTTTTCTCGTCCGTTCCGCTCGTGCCCAAAACCGCTGTCGGCGCGCTTGCTCTGACCGTTGCGGAATTTGCTTTTATGCTCCGATTTATATATGACCCCAAGTATCTGATAATCGTTTGGGGCGCGGAAAAACTCATTCTTATTCCGCTTGTGATTTATTCCGCCGTCAACCTGCGCAAACTGCAAAAAGCGGGCAAAGCCGTTGCCGAGGGCAACCTCGAATACAAGACCGATACCCGCAGTTTGTTCGGCGATTTCAAACGCTTCGGCGAAGATATGAACCGCATTTCGGACGGCATGAGTGCGGAAGTTGAAAAGCGCACACACAGCGACCGCATGAAGAACGAACTCATAACAAACGTTTCCCACGACCTGAAAACGCCGCTGACTTCTCTTGTCAACTATTCGGATTTAATCTGCGCCGAAAAATGCGACAATGAAAAAATATCCGAATACGCCGAAGTCATTCACCGTCAGTCCCTGCGTCTCAAACGCCTTATCGACGATCTTGTCGAAGCCTCAAAAGCCCAGAGCGGCGCGCTTGATGTCTGCCTTGCTCCCTGCGACGTTTCAACATTCGTCAATCAGGTCTCGGGCGAATACGGCGACCGTCTCGCTTCCGCCGAACTGGAACCCGTTATACGTCTGCCGTCCGAACCCGTTTACATCTTTGCCGACCCGCGCCGACTGCTCCGCGTGTTCGACAATCTTCTGACCAATATCTGCAAGTATGCCAAACACGGCACCCGCGTTTATCTCGATGTTGCGCAGGACGGCAACACCGCCTGCATAACTTTCCGCAACGTCTCCGAACGCGCGCTCGACATCGACGGCGAAGAACTTGCGGAACGTTTCGTCCGCGCCGACGCTTCGCGCAACACGGAGGGCAACGGGCTGGGTCTTTCCATCGCCAAAAGCCTTGTCGAACTCCAAAACGGCAAAATGAAAATAACCGTTGACGGCGATCTGTTCAAAGTCACGTTGACGTTTCCCTTGTCCAAACCCGTTGAATAAAAAGAATATAAGTTAAAAAGGCAGCTGTTAAAGTGTCCCGTCTCACAAATCAGTCTCTAAATCCGAATATTTTGTGACGCGTGCGCCGTCTTTCGTGTTTTGACTTGACACTCGGCGGGATTTATGGTATAATCACTCTGTTCCTAAGACAACAGGTGCTTATGCGTAAATCCTGTCGAGGCGTAAAAAACGAATATTTTTGTTTTTATATGTGCTCTTTCAGTTCTTGGGAATGAAAGAGTTTATTTTTTTCGGGAGGTGAAAATCCTAATGTCCAGTGAAAAGGTTTTAAGCGAAAAGAAGGCTATCGTTGCGGCTCTTGCCGAAAAGATCAAGGCTTCCGGCACAGGCGTTCTCGTTGACTACAAAGGTCTTACGGTTGCGGAAGATACCGAACTCAGAAAGGCTCTTCGTGCGGCAGGCGTTGAATACGCTGTTGTAAAGAACACCCTGACCAGATTCGCTCTTAAAGAAGCAGGTTACGAGGGACTTGACGAAGTTCTTAACGGAACGACTTCTCTTGCTCTTGCAGGCGACGACGTTGTTGCTCCCGCAAAGGTTATCTGCAAATTCGCAAAAGATCACGGCGACAAGATCTCCGTAAAAGGCGGCTTTATCGAAGGCAAAGTTGTTCCCGTTGAGGACGTTATCGCGCTTTCCAAAGTTCCCTCGAAGGAAGACCTTATCTCCAAAACGCTCTACTGCATCCTTTCTCCTCTTCAGGGTCTTGCGATCGCGCTCCAAGCAATCGCCGACAAGAAGAACGAAGGCGCAGAGACACCCGCAGCGGAGGCTGCCGCAGAATAAGCGAGAATACATCGCGGCGTGAAAATTACGGTTTTTGCGCGTTTTACGGGCGTGAATGCGCCTGACGCTCTGCGCGGCGTTATAATAAGCGCAAGAAAATATTTATTATCGGAGGAAAATCAAAATGGCAAGTGAAAAAATCACCAATATGATCGAAGAGATCAAAACCCTTACTGTTCTTGAACTCAATGAACTCGTTAAAGCCCTTGAAGAGGAATTCGGCGTTTCCGCTGCTGCACAGGTTGCGGTAGTTGCAGGCGCTGCTGACGCTGCTCCCGCTGCTGAGGAGAAGACCGACGCTTCCGTTATCATCAAGGAAGTCGGCGCTAACAAGATGGCAGTTATCAAGGCTGTTAAAGAAATCACCGGTCTCGGACTTAAAGAGTCCAAAGAGATCGTTGACGCTGCTCCCAAGGCTGTTAAGGAAAACGATCCTTATGCAGATGCAGAGGCTATGAAAGCAACTCTCGAAGCAGCAGGCGCTGTTGTTGAATTGAAGTAATTCAACCTCGAACAAAAAAATCGGAGCAGACTTTTTCGGTCTGCTCCTTTTTGTTTTATAACTAAATTTTAGCAACTTCGATTGATTTTTATCAGTATTGAAAGCTATCAGTAAATGAAATGTCATTTTTTCGGCAGCATTGTAAACTCTGTTGAAATTGTCCCGCCTATGTGTTATGATTTGGCTGACAAAAAACAAACAGGGGATATTCGATATGGGAAAAACAGGCGAAGACTACAAAAACGAAGTTGTGACTTATGCAAAAATCCTTGATGAAAAGGGACTTGTCAACACCGTTGAGGGAAATCTCTCTGTTCTTGACAGAGAAACGGGCAAACTTTATGTTACCCCGTCCGGTACACGCAAGCGCTTTCTTGATGCGGACAAGATAGCCGTTATGCAAAACGGGGAGCAGGTTGAGGGCAGTCTGCCTCGTTCGAGCGAATATCTTATGCACTTGGAAGCGTTGAAAGCGCGCCCGACTTGCAACGCCGTTGCGCACGTTCATTCACCGTATCTTACCGCATACGCTTACTGCGGCAAGGACATCAGTATAAAATGTTCATCTTCTTTTGCCATTCTTTTCGGCGAGAAGATCCCGTGTATTCCTTACGGTGAAGCGGCAACGTCGCACATCGCGGACGGACTTGCGGAAGCATTGAAAGACAATGACCTTGTTCTGCTTGCAAATCACGGCGTTATCTCCGTCGGCAGAACGCTTGAAGATGCCGTCAAACTTATCGAAGCCGCCGAAGAGGTTATGAAGATATACTCTTATGCAAAACAGATAGGGCAGACAAGCGACCTTTCCGACGAACAGTTGGAATCCATTTTTGAACACCATCCGGGCAGCAAACGCAACCGTTTGAGATAAAACGAAAACGGTTCAATTCTTCCGAACAATTCTTATTCTTTCGGGAGTTTTTGCTTGATTTGAGTAAAAACTTCTGTATTCTAATAAGCTTTTGCCGAATTCAAGTAAAAAACTTTTCTCTGAATACAACAAAACGCCTGCGGCATTTCTGCCGCAGGCATAGTTTTTGAGTTTTCTGTCAATGTAAGATATATTCGCCGTCCGCTTTCATCTCTATGCCGCTTTCGAAAAATGCGGAGAGAGCCGAAATCATTGCCTGCGTGTCGTCCGCGCCCGCCGTCTCGTATGCGGAGTGCATAGCCAACTGCGCAAGCCCGATGTCAACCGTGTTCAGCGATACCTGTGTGTTTGCGA
>OLQA01002184.1_pt1 | contig 15785 bp, 15 predicted proteins | sample 1673151 | NCBI WGS metagenome assembly OLQA01 (sample SAMEA3136760, study PRJEB25190) | human gut metagenome | biome: human gut; feature: human-associated habitat; material: faeces | place: Austria | collected 2013 | reverse complement strand
GCAGCTGCGCTACGATCAGGCTCGCTGATGCATCATTCACTTCGGTATCCAGGAAAATGATTCTATCTTTTAAAAGTCTTGAATAAATGTCGTAAGAGCGTTCTCCACGGCTTGTCTGTTCAACGACATAAGGTACTAAACTACTCATGTAACACTCCTCCTGCTATATTAAAATATGAAACAGATACTTATTTTTCTACGGCATTGTCAACTACAAATGTAATTGCTTCCTGAACTGCCATATCCTGCTTCATCTGTTCTTTTTCTTTGTCGCCCATAAAGCTCTTAAGCTTGTCAGCTTCCATCTGGTAAGCTTCTGCCATCTTAGCGATCTCTTCGTCTAATTTTTCATCTGTGATTTCGATGTTTTCTGCTTTTGCAATTGCTTCAAGAACAAGTCTTGTCTTGATTCTCTTCTCAGCCTGCGGACGAAGTTCATCCATCATCTTGTCAGCTGTCATGCCTGTGAACTGCATGTACTGGTCAAGAGTCAGTCCCTGCTGCTGCATTCTCTGAGCGAATTCATCAAGCATCTGTCTTGCCTGTGTATCAACCATAGCTTCCGGAAGATCCATCTTAGCTGATTCGATGATCGCATCTACAGCTGCATCTTCCTGTGCTCTCTTGCCATCGTTTACTTTCTGCTCTTTGATCTTAGCTTAGATATCAGTTTTTAATTCATCAAGAGTATCAAATTCTGATACTTCTGAAGCGAATTCATCATCAAGCTCCGGAAGTTCTTTTGCTTTGATCTCATGAACTGTGCATTTGAATACAGCTTCTTTTCCTTTTAATTCTTCTGCATGGTAATCTTCTGGGAAAGTAACTTTTACTTCTACTTCTTTCTCAGCTTCAGCACCAACTAACTGTTCTTCGAATCCAGGGATGAATGATCCTGAACCGATTGTCAGTGGATAGTTTTCACCCTTTCCACCTTCGAATGCTTCACCGTCAACGAATCCTTCAAAGTCAAGAATTACTTCATCACCATCTGCTACCGGACGGTCTGTAACTACAACTTCTCTGGCATTCTTTTCTGCTTCTTCCTGGATCTTAGCGTCTACTTCTTTCTGTGTTACGCGTGTAGATACTTTATCTACTTCCAGTCCTTTATATTCACCGAGTTTTACTTCCGGCTTTGTTGCTACATCTGCTGTAAAGATGAATGATTTTCCTTTTTCAATCTGAACGATGTTGATCTCTGGTCTTGATACGATTTCAAGATCACACTCATCATATGCTTCTGAGTATGCCTTAGGAATCAGCGCATTTGCTGCATCATCATAGAAGATTTCTGGTCCGTACATCTTCTCGATCATCTGACGCGGAACTTTTCCTTTACGGAATCCCGGCATAGCGATTTTGTTCTTCTGCTTCATATATGCACTCTGAAGCGCTTTTTCTAAATCATTGGCCGGAACTTCGATAGTAAGTTTCGCCATGTTGTTTTCTAATTTTTCTACCTGTAAACTCATTTATCATTTCCTCCTGTTTCTAACCCGCCTCATGGGTAGCGGAAAAAAAGCGGGTGTACTACAATACATTCACCACAGAAGTATAACACAAACTCTGGTAAATATCTAGCCCCCGTTTTTGCTTAAATCCGGTATTTTTCCGCTTTTTTTCATCAATATTTATTAAATTTGATTAAAACACGATTGATTCTGCGATTTCCTTTGCTTTTTCTTCACCATCCAGAACCTCGATCAGTTTCAGTGCAAAATCAATCGCTGTACCGACGCCCTGACTGGTAATGATATTATCATCTACTACAACAGCAGTCTCTGTCAGAATGACATTCTCCATCTCATCTTCTACACCCGGATAACAGGTTGCCCTTCTTCCTTCCAGCAGGCCAAGACTTTTTAAAATCGTCGGTGCCGCACAGATCGCACCCACGAATCTGCCTTCTTTTGCATATTGTTTCACTACATATCTGACACCGTCATGTTCTTTTAAATTTAATGTTCCCGGCATACCTCCAGGTAATACAACCATGTCAAATTCTTCAAAATCAACTTCATCAAACAGATCTTCTGTCTGTACATTGATTCCATGCGCACCATGCACGATATAATCATCCATAATCGAAACAGTGTCTACATATATTTTTGCTCTTCTTAACAGATCAACGACTGTCAATCCTTCAATTTCTTCAAATCCGTCTGCTAACAACACACATACTTTTTTCATGCTTTCTTCCTCCTCATCTCTTAATCCGATGTCCCGCTTTACTTTCCAGTGACATCAATTATTATAAAAGTTTATCACCGTTTACTTTTTCTGTAAACTGTTGTATCATAATTTCACCATGAATGAAAGGAGCTATATAATATGGAAATCGAACGAAAATATCTTGTCTTACATCTTCCCGATCCGCTGGAATCCTATCCCTGCCGTATTCTGGAGCAAGGCTATCTCAATACCAGCCCCGTAGTACGGATCCGACGTGATAACGATCGTTATGAACTCACTTACAAATCAGCCGGTCTCATGAGCCGCCAGGAATATAATCTCCCTCTGGACGACAAATCTTATGAACATCTTCTTACCAAAATTGACGGCCGCCTTATAAAGAAAAAGCGTTATATGATTCCACTTTCTTCAGCGCTTACTGCAGAACTGGATATCTTTGAAGGCGATCTTGCTCCCCTCATGCTTGTAGAGGTCGAGTTTGATTCCGAAGATGCTGCCAATTCTTTTTCACCTCCGGACTGGTTTGGTGAAGATGTAACTTTTTCAGGGAAATATCACAACAGCTATCTAAGCACTCTTTAAGAAAAGCAACGTTTTGTTGCTTTTCTTGTTTTTGTCACGTCTCGTTGCATATCATATTCATTTAATGGTCAGATTGTTATACTAACAGGAACATGTAACTTATGGAGGTATAAAATGGCAAACATTCAACTGGCCAAAAATCTGCTTTATCTCAGAACATTATATAATCTGAAGCAGGATGATATTGCCAATTTATTCAATATCACCCGTCAGGCCTGCAGTAATTATGAAAAAAGTACGCGTACACCCGATCTTGATGTTCTGGCTTCTTTTGCTGCTTATTTTCACGTAACGCTTGACCAGCTGATTCTCCACGATCTCAAAGCCGAAGGTTTCACTGCTGACTCCGACCCTTCTTCTGTTATGATGGAGTCAAAAACTCCATATATGCAGGGTATCGAAAAAAATACCGGTAACTATATCTATCTCACAGAAGAAGAACTGAACCTTATTCTTGCATTCCGTTCTTCCTCTGATGAACAGCGTAAAATTGTTACCGGCTTTCTTAATTCTGATAAATAATCCAACTTATAATATCTTTATGCTTATGCTCCCAATCCAAATCCATCATGAACCGCATTCATTGCTTTTTCAATATCTTCTTCCGGAACCAGTACTGTAATACGGATTTCAGATGTTGAAATCATATTAATATTCACTCTGGAATTATATAATGATTCAAACATTTTTGCAGCTACTCCTGGATTGCTCATCATTCCCGCACCTACGATTGAAAGTTTTGCAACTTTTTCGTTCCAGGTAATATCCTGAATTGTAAGTCTTTCTTTATTTGCATTCAGCACTTCAATTGCATGTTCAAGATCATCCGATGCAACGGTAAAGGAAATGTCCTTTGTTCCTTCTCTTCCGACAGACTGCAGGATAATATCTACATTAATATTATTAGCAGCCAGTGTATTGAATACAGCAAATGCTGTTCCTGGTTTGTCCTCTAATCCAATGACAGATATTCTGACAGTATCCTTATCTGCAGCCACACCTGTGACCAGTAATTTTTCCATATTTGCCCCCTCCTTGACTACGGTGCCTTCTGAACGGTTCAAACTTGACCGTACCACTAATTCCACATTATATTTTTTCGCCATTTCCACAGAACGGTTGTGAAGAACTTTTGCCCCAAGACTCGCAAGTTCAAGCATCTCATCGTATGTAACGGCATCCAGTTTCTTTGCAGTTTTTACTACTCTTGGATCTGCTGTAAACACACCGTCTACGTCTGTATAGATTTCACATTTATCGGCATGTAACACAGCTGCCAGCGCAACAGCTGTTGTATCAGAACCGCCTCGTCCGAGTGTCGTAATATCATCATATTTGTTAACACCCTGAAAACCTGTTACAATAACGATCTTTCTCGAATCCAGTTCATGCATGATACGCTCTGTGTCTACTCTTTTAAATCTGGCATTTCCATAACGGGATGTGGAATGCATCATAACCTGAAAAGCATTCAAAGATACTGCCGGCACATCCAGTGCCTGCATTGCCATAGCCATGAGAGACACTGATACCTGTTCACCTGTCGTAAGCAGCATATCCAGCTCTCTTTTTTTAGCATTCGGATTGATCGTATTCGCCAGTGCGATCAGATCATCTGTCGTATCTCCCATTGCCGAAAGGACAACAACTACGTCATGTCCGGCTCTGTAGTCCTCAATACAGCGTTTTGCCACATTGAATATTCTTTCTTTATTGGCGACTGAACTTCCGCCAAACTTTTTTACTATTAACATGTTTCCTCCTGTGACAGACCAATCTGATTAATCCTGAATACGGATCATATGTACGATCTGCTCTTTGTAAAGTTTTGATCTGGTCTCATAATCTCCCTCCATCATAACAGGAGTTACAAATCCAAATTCTCCTTCCAGTTCCGGTACTTTTACCACTTCAATCTCTCCGTATGATTCCTTCAGCTGCGGAACCAGCTCCTCTTCCTTGCCTTTTATCCGTACAAAGAATCTTCTCTTGGAATCCGCCTTGTCTTCCAGTTGAAGCTTTTCTTCTTTCCACATCGTCATGATATTACGGTTCAGATGCTTTGCCTCATCTACAACATCCGCAACTACAGCACTCGCAGTTGGAAGTTTTCCGGCTCCGCTTCCATAGAACATCGCATCCCCTAATACATTTCCATGAACGAAAATAGCATTGAACACATCATTAACATTATAAAGCGGATGTTCCGGATATAACATACATGGTGCCACGATTGCATGCAATCTGTTACCCGCATAACGTCTGCTGGATGCCAGCAGCTTGATCGTTGTTCCCATTGCTTTTGCATACTTCATATCTTCAACGGTAATCTTCGTGATTCCTTCACAGTAAATATCTTCAAAATCAACCTGCTGTCCTGAGATCAGAGAAGAAAGGATTGCAATCTTTCTGCATGCATCATATCCTTCCACATCTGCTTCCGGATTTCTCTCTGCATATCCGTTCGCCTGTGCCTCTTTTAATACAGTGTCATAGTCCGCACCTTCATAAAACATCTTGGAAAGCATATAATTGGTAGTTCCGTTCAGAATACCTGTGATCTCTTCAATCTCATCTGCAGTCAGTGAAGAATTAAGCGGACGGATAATTGGAATACCACCTCCGACACTTGCTTCAAACAAGAAATTAATATCATGTTCCGCTGCTATAGAAAGAAGCTCAGCCCCATGCTTTGCAACCAGTGCTTTATTCGATGTTGCCACGCTTTTTCCAGCCTGAAGGCAGCGTTTTACAAACGTATAGGCCGGCTCGATTCCTCCCATTACTTCTACGACAATCTGTACATCTTCATCCGAAACAATCGTCTCAAAATCATGTACGATCTTCTCCTGCACCGGATCCCCCGGGAAATCCTTCATATCCAGTACATATTTAATGTTCAGCTCATCACCGATTCGCTGATTGATGCGCGCTCCGTTGGTATTAATCACTTCCACCACTCCGGAACCTACTGTTCCGTAGCCCATTACTGCTATATTGATCATATATTCCCTCCTTTTAGCCGTTTGCGATTTTTTTCAGATATGCATTGATAAATGAATCAATATCCCCGTCCATCACGGCATTTACATTGCTGTTTTCTTCATTCGTTCTGTGATCTTTCACCAGTGTATATGGTTGCATAACATAAGATCTGATCTGATTACCAAATCCGATATCTTTTACTTCACCTCTGATATCCGATACTTTTTCTGCCTGTTCCTGCTCTTTCATAAGCTGCAGTTTTGCCTTTAACATCTGCATTGCCTTTTCTTTATTATGATGCTGTGATCTTTCATTCTGGCACTGCACCACGATTCCGGTTGGCAGATGTGTAATTCGGATCGCCGAAGATGTCTTATTAACATGCTGACCTCCCGCACCGCTGGCACGGTAAGTATCGATTTTCAGATCATCTTCATCAATTTCAATATCAATATCATCTTCCAGATCAGGGAGCACATCACAGGATGCAAAAGATGTCTGTCGTTTACCGGCAGAATTAAACGGTGAAATACGTACCAGCCTGTGCACTCCTTTTTCCGATTTCAGATATCCATAAGCATTCTCACCTTTTACCTCAAAAGTAACTGCCTTAATCCCTGCGATATCGCCATCCAGGAAATCCAGCACCTGAAGCGAGAATCCTTTTCTCTCTGCCCAACGGCAGTACATACGGTATAACATGCCTGCCCAGTCACAGGATTCCGTTCCTCCCGCTCCTGCATGAATGGTCATGATTGCATTGCATGCATCATATTCTCCCGACAGTAACGTCTGGATCTTCAGCTTTTCAAACACCTTTTCAAATGTATGAATTTCTTCCTCCAGTTCTTTTACCATTGCAGGATCTTCGTCTTCATATCCCATCTCGATCAGGAGATTGATATCTTCATAAGAAGTATAGAGACCGTGGATCGTCTCTACAAGTTCTTTTAAATTCTTAAGCTCTTTCATCAGTTCCTGTGATTCTTCCGGATTATCCCAGAACCCAGGTTCCTCTATCTTGCGTTCCAGTTCTTCGATTCTCCGCTCTTTTCCTGCAACGTCAAAGTGAATCCCTCATTTCGGCAAGAGGTTCTTCATAAGCGTTCATTATTGTTTTGAACTGATCTAATTCAACCATATTCCCACCTCTTTCTGTTTGAAATTATATGCTCAATTATCCGGCAGCCGTTCTTTCCCCGGCTGCCGTCTTCTCATATCTTATATTTCAATAAATCTAGTTCTTACGTCCGCAGCACTGTTTGTATTTCTTTCCACTTCCGCACGGGCATGGATCGTTCGGATATACTTTCTTTTCTGCACGTTTCTTAGGCTCACGCACTCCCGTATCATCCTTATTGGTTCCGGTTACTTTGGCAACCTGCTCTCTTTCTACTTTCTGCTCCAGCTTAACGTGCAGGATCGTACGGACTGTATCTTCTTCGATACTTCTTGTCATCTCATCAAACATCTCGTAACCGATCATCTTATACTCAACCTTTGGATCTCTCTGTCCATAAGCCTGAAGACCGATTCCCTGACGTAACTGGTCCATATCATCAATATGATCCATCCATTTTGCATCGATTACTTTCAGAAGAACTACTCGCTCGATCTCACGCATATGCTCCGGTTCCGGGAACTCTGATTCCTTTGCCTCGTAAACCTTGGCTGCGCGCTCTTTCAGCATATGTTTCAGCTCTTTCTGACTGATATCCTTGACCTCTTCTTCTGTAATCATTTCCATCGGGATCGTATTGCGGATCGTCAGGTTCAGTTCTGTCAGATTCCACTCATCGTAATCCTGATCCGGGCTGACCACCATGTCTACAACATTCTCTATATAATCATTCATCATATGGAAGATAGAATCACGCATGTTGTCTCCGTCCAGTACATGACGTCTTTCTTCATAAATAATTTCTCTCTGTTCGTTCATTACCTGGTCATATTCCAGCAGGTTTTTACGAATTCCAAAGTTGTTGCTTTCTATCTTCTCCTGTGCTTTTTCAATCGCACTGGAAAGCATCTTATGCTCGATCTGTTCGCCGTCTTCCACACCAAGTGCATTAAAGACATTCATCAGTCTCTCTGATCCGAACAATCTCATCAGATCATCTTCCAGGGAAATATAGAATCTGGATTCTCCCGGATCTCCCTGACGTCCGGAACGTCCACGCAGCTGATTGTCGATACGTCTGGATTCATGACGCTCGGTTCCGATAATCTTAAGACCACCCGCTGCCCTTGCCTCATCGTCCAGTTTGATATCTGTACCACGACCTGCCATATTCGTTGCGATCGTTACCGCATCATGAACACCTGCCTGTGCAACAATTTCAGCCTCGAGTTCATGGAACTTCGCATTCAATACATTGTGCTTGATACCACGGCGTTTTAACATACCGCTTAACAGTTCGGAATTATCGATTGTGATCGTACCGACCAGTACTGGCTGATGTTTTGCATGTGCTTCTTCGATCGCATCACATACAGCTCTGAACTTCTCTTTCTGTGTCTTATATACCGCATCTTCAAGATCCTTACGCTGAACAGGTAGATTTGTCGGAATCTCGATAACGTCCATTCCGTAAATCTCGCGGAACTCTTTTTCTTCTGTCAGGGCTGTACCTGTCATACCAGACTTCTTCGCATATTTATTGAACAGGTTCTGGAATGTGATAGTCGCCAGAGTCTTGCTTTCTCTCTTAACCTTTACGTGTTCTTTTGCCTCAATTGCCTGATGCAGTCCGTCTGAATAACGACGTCCCGGCATAATACGTCCGGTAAATTCATCTACGATCAGTACCTCGTCATCTTTTACCACATAATCTTTGTCGCGGAACATCAGATTATGTGCTCGAAGAGCAAGGATAATATTGTGCTGAATCTCCAGGTTCTCAGAATCCGCAAGGTTTTCAATATGGAAGAACTTCTCTACCTTCTTCACACCCTCTTCGGTCAGGTTGATATTCTTTTCTTTTTCATTGACAATGAAGTCTCCGGTCTCTTCGATCTCTTCTCCCATAATGGCGTTCATCTTAGAGAATTCCCCGCTTGCTTCACCTCTCTCCAGCTGTCTTGCCAGAACATCACATGCTTCGTAAAGTCTGGTTGACTTTCCACTCTGTCCGGAAATGATAAGCGGTGTTCTCGCTTCATCGATCAGAACTGAGTCAACCTCATCGATAAGTGCATATTTCATACCGCGCTGTACCAGCTGTTCTTTGTAGATAACCATGTTATCACGGAGGTAATCGAAACCAAGTTCATTATTCGTCACATAAGTGATATCGCAATTATACGCTGCACGTCGTTCATCATTATCCATCTGGTTCAGAACAACTCCAACAGTCAGTCCCAGGAATTCATGAACCTTTCCCATCCACTCAGCATCACGCTTTGCCAGATAGTCGTTGACTGTTACAATATGCACCCCTTCTCCGGTCAGTGCATTTAAGTATGCCGGCAGTGTAGATACAAGTGTTTTACCTTCACCGGTCTTCATCTCGGCAATACGGCCCTGATGCAGGATGATACCCCCGATCATCTGTACACGGTAGTGGCGCATTCCAAGTACACGGACAGCTGCCTCTCTTACAACAGCAAACGCTTCCGGAAGAAGATCGTCCAGTGTCTCTCCTTTTGCAAGCCTCTCCTTGAATTCTTTCGTCTTTTCTTTCAATTCCTCATCGGAGAGCTTCTGCATCTCCGGTTCCAGCGCATCAATATGATCCACGATCGGGTAGATTCGCTTCAATTCATGTTCGCTGTGCGTTCCAAATATCTTTTCAATAATTCCCATTTTATTAAGCTCCTTATATTCCTTGCTTATCACTTCTGTCTGAAGTGTTTTGCTTTTTTCCGCTATAGATAGACAGTATCCATTGTAGCACCATTTCTTTTATTCTTCAATCAGTTTATTTCACCGGTTCTGTCAGCTCGGCATACGGAATCTTACCGCCAAAAAGATCCAGTGCACTGCCGATCGTATAGTCCAGCTTTTCCCCGCTGATCCGTGCAAACTCCCGCAGATCCTCCATGCTTCCAATTCCACCGGCATAGGTGATCGGAAGTCCGTTCCACGCCGCAAGCATCCTGACCAGTTCCTCCTCTGTACCAGATGCTTTTCCTTCTACATCAACCCCGTGAACCAGAAATTCATCACACCATCCGGACAGCTCTTCCAGGACCTCCGGTATCAGTCTGAGCTCAGTAAATGTCTGCCATCTGTTGGTTACAATATAATAACTGTTCTCGCGCCTCCGGCAGCTGAGATCCAGTACCAGATGCTCTTTCCCTACTGCCTTTTTCAGCCGGTCCAGCCGGTCATACCGCACCTGTCCATTCTGAAATACATAGGATGTAACGATCACATGACTTGCCCCTTCCTCCAGATACTCTGCAGCATTTTCTGCAGTAATTCCTCCGCCGATCTGCATTCCGCCCGGATAGGCATGTAGTGCTTTCAGTGCCTGTGCCTTTGTCGCATCATAGTATTCCGATGCCGGCGGATTCAGCAAAATAATGTGTCCTCCGGTAAGTCCATCTTTCTTATACATTGTCGCATAATAATCTGCATCCTGTCTGGATATGTAATTTTCTACCGCTGCATTTCCCGCATCTTTCAGGCTGCCACCCACAATCTGCTTGACTGCACCATTATGAATATCTATACATGGTCGAAATTTCATGAAGTCCTCCGCTTTTTCTGTTGATCTCGTCTTTACATACCGTCATATTGTATCACACCCACGGACATTTTACTACCTTTTGTCTGTAAAAAAGGCAAGACTTTTCCGCAAAGTCTTGCCTTTTCCCTATTCCTGACCATCTATTGTATGATTATCATTTACATTCCGGTCCTCTGTCCTGTTTCTGGTCATATCATCGACTCCGTCTTCCACATCATCTACTGCATCCTCAACACCATCTCCGATATCGTTTGTGACATCATTTACCGTTCCATTCTGATTCGTCCCACCGGTATTCGTATCCGGATTTGCAGCGTTATCACCATTTCCACACGCCGTAATTCCTCCCATCAGCATCACACAGGTAAAAACCAGAACCATTCTTCTTAGATATTGCATGTTGTAATTCTCCTTTTTCTGTAAAATACTTGTACTATTACTATCCGCAGAAAAAGGATTTTTATACTTATTTTTAAATTTTTTCGATGATCTGACCACTTCTGTAAGCGTCCAGCAATGCCTCCAGATCCGCGATCCGTTCCTTCAGTACTTTTCCAACATCAGTATCTCCTACCGTCTTGCGTTCGAGTGTCCGTTTTACGATCACACTGTCCGAATGGATATCTCTTTCTTTTTCAATAGCTGCCTCCGTCGATTCAAACGGATCATGCGCCGCAAGGATCAGTCCATAGGAATTATAGATCAGCGTGTATCCTGCAATTCCGGTTTCTTTCTGGTACGCTTTTGAAAATCCGCCATCAATAACAAGCACTTTTCCACCACATTTGACCGGATTCTCTCCATTTTTCGTTTTCACCGGAACATGTCCGTTGATGATATGGGAAATTTCTCTGTCCAGGCCAAATTCATCCAGAATTCCGTTCATCACATTTTCATCTTCAAGAAGAAGATAATACGCATTCTTTTTCTCTTTCCACAGCTCCTTTTCTGCAAGGAAATAACGCTCAAAGGTCGCCATTTTATCTTTGCCGAAAAGAGGAGAATTCGCACCCTGCCAGATATACCACATCAGGTCACGCCCTTTTTTCTTTTCATCCGGATCTACCGCAAAAAATCCTTTTCTCACATAGGACTCCATCACATCATAAAGTGTCCTTCCCTGATAGCTTTTACCGTATATCTTTACCTTTCTGAGTGATCCGTCATCATTCAGTGGAACACAGCCGTGATACAGCAGATTGGAATTGTAAATCTTGTAAAGACTTCCTTTGTTCAAAAGGAAACGCATATGCCTCTGCAATTTTTCACAGCTCTGGAACGCTTTTACCAGGCGGTTCATGATCTCTTCTTCTTCAGCTGAAAGCTGATATGGATTCTTCGGATCTATTGTCGGAAAATAATCATCCAGAAGCTGATAGATTTTTCCTCCTATCGTTATAGTCCCTTCCTCGTAGTTGATCTTATCCAGAAAGTTTCTTCTCTGGAAACCAAATTCCGGATAAAGCTCTGCTGCCTGTCCTTCTACTTTGAACTGGATAACAGAAATTGCCTTGTGCATTTTCATATTCAGTTCCATCTCCTGTGGTTTGCAGTTGTCCTGCCCTTTTAATAAAAAGCATTCACAGGGATCTTTTGCATACTGTTTCCATGCGAAAGTTGCAAGCGGAAGCAGATTGATCCCATATCCATCCTCCAGAATATCCAGATTCCCATAGCGGGCACAGATACGGATTACATTCGCAATACAGCATTTCTGCCCCGCTGCCGCTCCCATCCACAGGATATCATGATTCCCCCACTGGATGTCCACCGAATGATACTCCATCAGCTTGTCCATGATCAGATGCGGTCCCGGACCTCTGTCGTAAATATCACCGACAATATGCAGGTGATCCACAACCAGACGCTGGATCAGTTCACACAAGGCTACAATAAATTCCTCTGCTCTTCCAATCTGGATAATTGTACTGATGATCGAATTATAATATGATTCCTTATCTGTCATTCCTGACTTTTCTGTGATCAGTTCCTCGATCACATATGCAAAATCCTTCGGGAGTGCTTTTCTGACCTTCGATCTGGTATATTTGCTCGCCGAACGTTTTGCTACCTCGATCAGACGGTACAGCATGATCTTGTACCAGTCATCCATATTCTGTTCTTCTTCCCGGATCCGCTCCATCTTCTCCCGCGGATAGTAGATCAAGGTTGCCAGTGTCTGCTTGTCCCGACTGCTCATTGTGTTTGCAAATACATCATCGACCTTGCGCTTTACCGAACCCGATCCGTTCTTCAGCACATGTGCAAACGCTTCATATTCTCCGTGAATATCCGTCAGAAAATGTTCCGTTCCTTTTGGAAGATTCACGATTGCCTGTAAGTTAATAATTTCTGTGGACGCAGCTGCGATTGATGGAAATAATTCCGACAGCCCTTCCAGATATTTCTCCTCTAATGCTTTCATAACTTCCTCCCTCTTGTATAAAAGCTTTTTCTGCTTACAGTCCGATCACATCACTCATATCGTACATTCCTGCCGGTTTTCCAGCCAGGAATTTGGCAGCTTCAACTGCACCTTTTCCAAAAATTGCTTTTGAATATGCAGTGTGGTGGAATTCGATCACTTCATCTGCCCCCGCAAAGATGACGTCATGCTGTCCAACGATCGTACCTCCACGTACTGCAACGATCCCGATTTCGTTTTTCTCACGTTTTTTTCGTTCATGGCTGCGGTCATAATTGTATACATACTGGTCAGCCATCGCTTCATTAATCGAATCTGCAAGTGCGATCGCTGTTCCACTTGGAGCATCAACTTTCTGATTATGATGTTTTTCTACAATTTCAATATCAAAGCCTGCCGGAGCAAGAACCTTTGCTGCATCCTTTAAAAGCTTCATCAGAAGATTGACTCCCAGTGACATGTTTGCAGAACGGAGAACCGCAACTTTTTCTCCTGCTTCTTTCACCTTTGCAAGCTGTTCCTCAGAAAGTCCTGTTGTGCAAAGAACAACCGGAAGAGTTTTCTCCACACATACATCCAGGAGCTCATCAACTGCTGCTGCGTTTGAGAAATCAATCACAACATCTGCCTGCACATCACACTCTGCAAGGCTTGTAAATACCGGGTACGGATTCTCGATTCCGGTGAATTTATCAATACCTGCCACGATCTCGATCACATCATCCTCCTTTACAAGTCCCGAGATCACCTGTCCCATTTTTCCGTTACATCCATGCATAATTGCCTTAACCATTTTGTATTCCTCCTTGTTATCTCCATTTTCTTGTGTATCTTTTCACAAATTCCTGTATAGCACAAAAGGAACTGATGGATACTCCAGTCAGTCCCTTTTCTCTATAATCTGACCCTTTATTATGCCAGTTTAATTCCAAATGCTTCCAGTTCTTTTGCAAGCTGTGCTGTATGTGCTTCTGTCATCTCTGTCAGAGGCATACGCAGAGGACCTGCCTGCCATCCCATCAGATTTAAAGCCTTTTTAACCGGAATCGGATTCACTTCACAGAATAACTTCTCGATCAGCGGAATCGCATCCAGCTGCATCTTACAGCTTCCCTTGACATCTCCTTCAAAGAACTTTGCACAGATGTCATGTGTATACTGCGGAGCCACGTTCGCAAGAACTGAGATGACACCCTTTCCTCCAACAGAAAGGAGCGGTACGATCTGGTCATCATTGCCTGAATACAGATCGATCTCGCCATCTGTCAGCTGCATGATCTTTGAAATCTGGGAAATATTGCCTGATGCTTCTTTTACCGCAACAATATTCTCTATATTTTTATGTAAAGCTGCAACTGTCTCCGGAGCAATATTCACACCGGTACGGCTCGCCACACTGTAAAGGATAATTGGTGCTTTTGCTTCTTTTGCAACAGCGGTATAATGTGCGATCAGTCCGTCCTGTGTACATTTGTTATAATATGGTGTTACAAGCAGCAGTCCGTCTGCACCGTCTTCTACTGCCTCTTTTGACATCTGGATCGTTGTGTAGGTACTGTTGGAACCGGTACCTGCGATCACCGGGATTCTTCCCTTGACACGCTCGATCGCAAATTTGATGCATTCCATGTGCTCTTCTTCTGATAAAGTAGAGGATTCACCTGTTGTTCCGCAGATGATAATACTGTCGGTCCCATGTGTACAATGGTAGTCCAGCATTTCATCCAGTTTGTCATAATTTATACTCTCGTCCTCATGAAACGGCGTTACAAGTGCCACTCCTGATCCTGTAAATATAGCCATAATATTCCTCCTGACATGTTGCTTTATGATACTAAACGATCAAATCAAGTTTAGCATTAAATGCAGGCACTGTCAATCAGAGTCTTTTCCAGTTTACTGACCGAAACTTCATAAGCAACCCTCTTTTCTGTCTCGGTATCTGAAATCCGTTTTACATATTCCCTGCTCTGGATCCTTCCCAGAAGCTGTACATGCTCTCCCACTTCAAAGCCGGAGGCATATCTTGCATTTCTCCCCCAGCAGATACATGGAATGTAATCCGATTTTCCATATGGGCGGTTAACCGCAAGCAAAAGATCTGCAATCTCCCTTCCAAGCGGTGTCTTCCGGTAGATCGGTTCCTTGCAGATATAGCCATCCAGCCAGATACTGTTGGTCTTTGTCCCGTCAGGTTCTTCTTCCATAAAGGAAATCTCCCGTACAAATACGGATAATACCAGACGGTTTTTCTGCTCTTCATGCCGATTGTAAGAGCGGAACTGTCCGTGCACCATAATATACTCTCCGGTATAATCCTGTGTCACGTCGATCAGCCTCTCTGAGATCATCAGCGGAATACGGTCTTCTGAATTGCTCAGTCTTTTCACTTCTACCTCTACCATATAAAAGCCTTCTCCAAAGACCTCATGGCTGAATGAAAATTCAGTTGCTACCTTTCCCATGATCGTTACCTGGTTATTTTCAATAATCTTATCTGACATAATAATGTAAATCTCCTTCCTCTTCGCAGGCGTATTTTACCGCGTTCTTACTCTTGATCACTATCTAATCTATGAAGCTTTTCCAACAAAAAGTAAACTCTTTTTTTGCAGAAAGTCAAATTTTTTTCTTTCTACTTGTAAATTTTTCAAAATGTGATAAACTATACGGGTTGTAACTTTAAATAGGTAATAAGAAGGGTTTTGAGAATATGAAGACAAAACGTGAAGACATTAGAAATATCGCTATCATCGCCCATGTTGACCATGGTAAAACAACATTAGTAGATGAACTTTTAAAACAGAGCGGTGTTTTCCGTGAAAATCAGGAAGTAGCCGAACGAGTAATGGATTCCAACGATATCGAGCGTGAACGTGGAATTACCATTCTTTCCAAAAACA
>OLQA01002181.1_pt1 | contig 15791 bp, 10 predicted proteins | sample 1673151 | NCBI WGS metagenome assembly OLQA01 (sample SAMEA3136760, study PRJEB25190) | human gut metagenome | biome: human gut; feature: human-associated habitat; material: faeces | place: Austria | collected 2013 | reverse complement strand
TTGGGGAAACGGAGAGAAAAGGGTGTTTATTTTTACCGGATCAACTGTCTCTCAGATGAGATCCGGGAGTTTTTATATAAGTACTATGATGCAGCTCGTAAGGATGGTGTAATCATAGAAGGCAAGATCCCGAATCCGACTCAGGCAAATCTTTCTTATTACGATGAGATGATGGGAATGGATTTTCAGCTGAGTATGGGATTTATCATTTCCAGCCTTCAGAAGTGGCTGCCCAGAATGAACTGTTCCCAGAGTGAGACAGTAGCAGGGGCAATTTATGATTCTCTGGATGCACTCAGGCGAAATGGCAAAACTGAGAATATGCTGAAAAATGCATATATAAAGTTTATGTGCTGGCTTTACTATAAATTTGAGAGAATTGTCAATCAGCTAGGCCAGAATCATCTTCCAAAGATTTTGTACGCAGGTTCTGTCAGTAATTATGAACTGATGCTGATCTCCATATTTTCCAATGCAGGCTGTGATGTGGTGCTGGTGCAGCCCCAGGGAGATGAAGCTTACAAGAAACTGGATCCAGGATCAGAGAAGTCCTTTGAATACAGGACAGAAGCTGGAGAACCTTTTCCGGCAGAGTTTAGCTTTCAGAAATTATGGGAAGCAGTAGAAAAAACAGAGAAGACTCGCAAGATATTTGGAGATCATGGGAACCTTATGAATTGTACCAATGCCTGGATCGAAGGCAAGGGTCTGGAGGATATTCAGAAGCCACCGGCTGTAAGAGGAGATCGGAAGGATCTTTTTTACAACTGTTTTATAAAGATCAGTGGTGTGGAGGATAAGCTTATCTATGCCAATGAACTTTATCAGTTTTATCTTTCCATGCGGAATGAAAGCAGACGTATTGTGATAGTCAACGGAAGTATTCCCAATCCTTCCATGGAAGAGATTCAGAAGATACGACGAGGCAATTATATAAACACAGATCAGCTGATTGGGAATTTACAAAGCAGCATACAGTATCCTCCCTCAAAGATGCTTCAGGCATTGCTGAAGAGAGCTTTTGCAGAAGTGATGACAAAGGAAGAGAAGCTTCCGGGAATGAATCTTAACAAGCTGAAAAACAAAGGAGTTTACCTTTTGTGCTGGCTTAATCGGTATCAGGGGAAGCTTTTTGGCACCTGGAATTATCCGGAAGCAGGATGTTTTGTCCACATGGGTGGCTGTAAAGATGAGAACAATGCGCTGTTTCTGAAGTTTCTTGCAAGGACTCCGGTGGACGTATTGATCTTGCGACCGAATCTTAACGCGAATACGTCTGCGGTGTCAGGGCTACAGACGATATGCTCGATACCGAACCAGTCGGCAAGCCGGATGATGGTTCCAAGGTTTCCGGAGCAAAATGCACAGCTTCATATTGGAACAGCAGCCTATCATGCAGAGAAAGAACTGGATACAGTGCTTTATAATGATTCTGTGATTTTCCGGGATCAGCAGTTTACCAGAGCCAATACGGTATCTCTTCAGACTATGGACAGAGAGATCCGGCTTCTCTGGAATGAGGATCTGAAGTTCCGACCTGGTTTCAGTACTGTGGACGGGGTAGTAAACCTGCCGGTTATTTTTTCCAAGATATCAGGAGTGAAGGATGGAAATACCCAGAATTACTGGATAATGATTAAACAGCTGATGACAGAGAATACCATTGTTGTGGATCGGCCACCGGTTATGACATCTACTTCACCCAATCCCATAAAAATGTATGCTGCAGAATTTTTTCGGAATGGGAAATTGCAGAAACATAAGATACGGAATCATCCGGCCTATCAGTATGGCTTTCTGAGAGAAGAAATGCAGGAATATATTCTGGACAAACTGGAAAGGATGATAGATCAGAAACTGATTCGGGGAACCTTTGAAAACGGAACAGAATATACAGTTATTTCTGTAGTGCTGAATCTTCCAAAAGAAGCACTCCGGCTGCTGCAGAATTTTGACTTTACCAAAAAAAATCCAAAACTTATCTATATTAATCCATCAGAAGAACTGATCACACTGGAAGACACTGTTTATACAGTTTTTCTGAATCTGCTGGGGTTTGATGTGCTTTATTTCATCCCGACAGGATACAATATGGAGGGACATCTAAATCAGAAATTAATGGAGGAACATCAGACCGGAGAATTTCTGTATGACCTGCAGATTCCGGACTGGAGTACAGTACCATTAACAATACATCCGCTGGATATCAAACTATTCTTAACGTTTGAGCCCGAGTTGTATTTTGCCGGTGGCATGTCTTCAACTTTTGAATAAACATCCGGATATTGTTTAAAGAAGAAATCCCTAACTTCCGGTTTTAAGAAATCCATATTTACGTTGTAGAATTTCTCTATGCTAGATAAATTATTCCAGTAAGAATCTAACTGATATGCATAAATCTTTTTAGATTCCTTATTTCTTATAATAATGTCATTAACAATATCATATCTGTCTTCTGCAACACACTCTTCTAACATCTGAATAAGCAATCTTCTTCTGATTACATAAATTCCTGTTGATACCGATGTACTTGTGCTATTAAGCGGTTTCTCAACAAAATCGATAATTCTTCCATTATTATATGTAGTAACCACGCCATATGATGAAACATCTACGTTACTACCCATATCTTTGCAAACTATTGTAATGTCTGCACCTGTTTCAATATGTCTCTTTAAAACATCATTGTAATCTAATTTGTAAATGCCATCTGCTGATGCCACAATTACATATGGTTCATGGCTTTTCTTAAGAAAGCCAATGTTTTGTGCGATTGCATCGGCTGTTCCTCTATACCAAAAACCATTGTCTAATGTAATTGATGGTGTAAATACATATAAACCACCCTGTTTTCTACCAAAGTCCCACCATTTTGATGAACTTAAATGTTCATTTAACGACCAGGCATTGTACTGTGTTAAAACAGCTACCTTCTGAATGTGGGAATTTGTCATATTACTTAATGCAAAATCAATTGCTCTATAACTTCCTGCTATAGGCATGGCGCCAATAGCTCTCTTTCTTGAAAGTTCCTTTAATTTGGTATTACTACCTCCTGCTAAAATTATTCCAACTGCTCTCATTTATTCTCACCTGCCTTAACTATATAGTCACCTGATGGGAGCTTTCCGTCAGGATAATCCGATGGTTCTGTTTTTCCTGAAATTGCAACATTCTTGCCGATTGTTACGCCATCAGGAATAACTGATCCTTCTCCAATTACTGTCAAATCACAATTATATATCTTCTTGCTTAACTTACTGTCAGCATATTCACCAACACCAATTGTACAATTCTCTCCAACTTCAACATTTTCAGCTATAATACTGCCATAAATCTTAGTTCCCGGCTTTATTACGCTTCCCTGCATAATAATTGAATCGTGAATTTCTGCGTTTTCGCCCACCTCAACATTAGCACTTATTACTGAATTCTGTACATTACCTCTAATGTCGCAACCTTCACCTACAATACTTTTCTCAACCTCTGCATCTGCTGAAATATATTGTGGTGGAAGTGCATCATTCTTTGTGTAAATCTTCCAAAATTCCTCGTATAAATTAAACTCAGGAACGATATCGATTAATTCCATATTAGCTTCCCAATATGATTTCAAAGTTCCTACATCTTTCCAATATCCATTGTATTCGTAAGCGTAAATTGGTCTTCCACTTCCGTGAATATACGGAATAATGTGCATACCAAAATCACAATTTGGCTGATCTTTTAACTTTAACAAAGCCTCTTTTAATACAGGCCAACTAAATATGTAAATTCCCATGGATGCCAGGTTACTCTTTGGATGTTCCGGCTTCTCCTGGAATTCTGTTATCTTATGATTATCATCTGTTACTACCACACCAAATCTGCTTGCCTCTTCAATTGGAACCGGCATAGCTGCTATGGTTACATCCGCATTGTTCGCCTTGTGGTAATCAAGCATCACTTCATAATCCATCTTATAAATATGATCCCCTGATAAAATTAGCACATAGTCCGGATTATATGATTCCATATAATCTAAATTCTGGTAAATTGCGTTTGCTGTTCCTGTATACCATTCTGTATTTTCACTCTTTTCATATGGTGGAAGTACTGTTACACCGCCAATGTTTCTGTCTAAATCCCATGGAATACCAATTCCAATATGAGCATTTAGTCTAAGTGGCTGGTACTGAGTAAGTACACCAACTGTATCCACACCTGAATTAATGCAATTGCTTAATGGAAAATCTATGATTTTGTATTTTCCTCCAAAGGCAACTGCAGGTTTTGCTACTTTAGCTGTTAGCACTCCTAAACGACTACCTTGGCCGCCGGCTAACAACATAGCTATCATTTCTTTTTTTACCATGTCCTTCACCTCGCTGCTTAAAAAAATTGTGTACTAAAAGTATAACATTAAATGTGACATATTAAAAGGGCAATAAGTATCTTTTGGTGCTTTTTTTTATTAGTTTTTTCTTTTTTCTTTGTGCATTTTGTACATCATTCGACTATTTTTTTGTTGCATTTTGATTTTGTTAAATTTTTAGCAATTTTCTGCTATATTTTTTTACCATATTGAACCTTTAAAATTTGTCATAAGAAGTGTATAATAATTAAGTATTTTAAGATGTAAAGGGAGCCTTTTAAAAATTTTTTTCTTCATATTAATATGCAATTTATTTTTATACATACTTATATGTTAATTTTATTAGGTTTTGCCTGTGCAAAAATTTATATATTTAATTTAGGAGAAGGATTATGTACAATTTAGATTTTAATACTCCTGCCAATTTACATTTTACAGGAATTGGTGGCATTAGCATGAGTGCTCTTGCAGAAATTATGATTTCACGAGGTTTTACAGTTACAGGATCAGATTCACACGAATCAAAAATCACTGATCATTTAGAATCTTTAGGAGCGAAGATTTTTTATAATCAGGTAGCTGGTAATATTTCATCTGATATAGACGTTTTAATTTATACTGCTGCTATTAAGCAGGACAACCCTGAGCTTGTTAAGGCAAAGGAACTTGGTATTCCACTTCTTACAAGAGCTGAGTTTTTAGGTCAAATTATGCTTAACTACCCTATGGCAATTGGAGTTTCAGGAACCCATGGAAAAACTACTACAACTTCAATGTTGTCACAGATTATGTTAGAAGGAAACACTGATCCAACTATATTAGTAGGTGGTATTATGCCTGCAATTCATGGAAACACACGTGTTGGACATTCAGATAAATTAATTACAGAAGCTTGTGAATACACTAATAGTTTCTTATCATTTAAGCCAAATATGGCAATTATTTTGAACGTTGCCGCAGACCATCTTGATTTCTTTAAGGATTTAGATGACATTAGACACAGTTTCAGAAAATTTGCTGAACTTGTACCTGACGACGGTTTTCTTGTTATAAATAGTGATATTGACAACTTAGAATATTTTACTGACGGGCTAAAATGTAAGGTTATAACTGTAGGTTCAGATCCTGCAAAGAGCGATTACAGTGCTACAAATATTGAATTTGATCAGTTTGCTAAAGGTTCATACGACTTGGTTGTTAACGGTGAAAAGTCATTCCATGTAGCTTTAAATGTTACAGGAGAACACAATATTTATAACTCTCTTGCTGCTATTGCCGCTGCTCACGCAATGGGAATTAGTGATGAGAACATCAAGGCCGGTCTTACACAATACGGTGGAACTGACAGAAGATTCCAGTACAAGGGTAAAGTGGGCGATGTTACTATTATTGATGATTACGCACATCACCCGGATGAAATTACAGCAACTATCAAAACAGCTAAACACTATCCTCATAAGAAAATGTGGGTAGTTTTCCAGCCACATACATATTCAAGAACTAAGTCATTACTTCCTGAGTTTGGAAAAGCATTAAAGGAAGCTGACGCTGTAGTTTTAGCAGATATTTATGCTGCAAGAGAAAAAGACACTTTAGGTGTTAGTTCTTTAGATGTAAAAAAAGAAATCGAAAAATACGGAACTGAGGTACATTACTACCCAAGTTTCAGTGAAATAGAAAATTTTTTACTAGAAAGTTGTTCACCTGGCGATTTGTTAATAACAATGGGTGCCGGAGATGTAGTTAAAATAGGGGAACATCTTTTAGGAAAATAACTTATTAACATCCCACAAAATTTTGTTGATAACTTTCTTCAAAATTTTGTGGTTTTTTTGTTCATAATGTTCGAGTAATTAACATTGGTTTGTTTTCCCCATAAAATAAGGTGTTCGACATTTTTCAGCATTTTTTCCGGCTGATGTATTAACATTATTAACATTATTAACATTGCAAAACTCCTTTAAAAATGGGGCATTCAAGCCTTTTGCAACATTGCATTTTTTAAACTTTATGCTATACTCATTCCTGCACGCAGGAAATCCCCTGTATGTGTTTTTGAGAAAAAACAGTAATATTTTTGACGAATTTTCTGTTGAAATATTTTGGGACAGGCAGGAATTTTCCTGTACAAATTTTTTATATTTTTTTTGAAAAAGAGGGACATAAAGATATGAGCAAGTTAATTTTTGACAGAGGTAATTTTACAGATTTTACTTCTATTTCGAATGTTTTTGTAGATGAATACATGCCAACTGCAAATGGTGAATTTGTAAAGATTTATTTATTACTTTTACGTCTTGTAAACACTGGATGCGAAGATCTTTCAATTCCAACTATTGCTGATACTTTTAATATACTTGAAAGCGACGTTGTTCGTGCTTTGAAATTCTGGTCAAGAGAGAATTTACTCTCACTATCACTTGACGAGGATGGTTCCATTAACGGGATCAAGCTTGAAGCACTTTCAACAAACAGATACATTGTTAGGGATTTAAACAATAAACTTGGTACAAACACTGAAGTTTTAGCATCTGCTGCCGGAGAATCAGCTCCTATTGCAGTTCCTACAGCATCAGGAATTATCGTTCCTAACAAGAAGAAATATTCACCAAGAGAAGTTGAAGCTTTTTCAGACAATGAAGATTTCCAGCAGATTAAATTCCTTGCTGAAACATATTTAGGCAAGTTACTAAGCCCTACAGAAATCGACAGCATTTTATACATACTTGATGGTTTACAGCTTAGTGCCGACTTTATCGAATACGTTATGGAATCTTGCATTTCATCAGGGCAGAAGTCCCTTTCATACATAGAAAAACAGATTGTTTTTTACTTCGAAAAAGACATTAGAACATTAAAGGAACTTAAGGATTACTTAAAATTACAGAAAGATATTTCAAAAAGCATTTACAAAGCTTTTGGTTTAGATGTTCCAGCAAGACCTATTAAACGTGAAATGTCTTACATAACAAAGTGGACTGATGAGTTAGATTTTTCTGATGAATTCATTATTGAAGCCTGCAACAGATCTGCTGCTCACGCAAGTACAAACAGTGGAAAGTTTTCTTATGCTGATTCAATTTTACTAAAATGGTCAGAAAAAAATGTAACATCAATGGCTGACATTGAAAAGTTGGACAAGGAACACAAAGAAGAATCACAGAAGATTTACAGTGCTAAGGCAAAAGTTGCTAAGAAAATCAGTCGTCCAAAAAATGTTAGAGCTATTGAAAGTAGAAATTATAATCATCAGGACTTCGAAAAGCAGCTTATTATGAACCGAAAAGAAATGGTTGCTAACATTTCTTCAAAAGAAAAATAGACAGCAATCAACATATAGCCTATGAATGGAGTTTTTTATGGGATTAACAAGAGAACAGTTTGACATTATTTATAATAAGTATAATAATAGACGATTGGACAATAGTATTAAACAGGACAAGCGTCTCAAAGAGATTTATGAAAAGATTCCTCAGATTAAGGAATGTGACTTAAAAATCAGCTCTCTGGCAGTTAATGCTGCACGTAGTGCACTTAATGGGGATACATCTTTAAAAGACCATTTAAAAGAAGATATCGCCAATGTAAGCAATCAGAAGAAGGCTCTCCTTATGGCAAACGGTTATCAGAGTGATTATCTTGAGCCCATTTATGATTGTCCTATTTGTAAAGATACTGGTTTTGTGAACGGACAACCTTGTGAATGTCTTCAGAAGGAAGTTATAAAATCTCTTTACACAACCGAAGAATTAAATGATATACTACAAAAGGAAAATTTCAGCACATTTAATTTTGATTTATATTCAAATAATTTTGTAGATGAAGTAACAGGTGTTACTGCTCTTGATAACATTAAGGACGTTGTAACTTTCTGTAAAGAATTTGTAGATAATTTTGATAATATTGACAATAATAGTATTTTATTTTATGGTAGAGCAGGTTCGGGAAAAACTTTTCTCATTAACTGCATTGCAAATGAACTGATTAACAAGTCACATACAGTGCTATATTTAACAGCTGTATCTTTCTTTGATTTGTTGTCAAAAATTACTTTTAATCAAAAGGAATCATCTGCATTTGGACAAATTACAAAGCATGAGCTATTACAGTGCGATGTGCTTATAATTGATGATCTTGGAAGCGAAATGGCTAATTCTTTTACCAATTCAGCTTTGTTTGATTGTTTAAACTACAGACTTATACACCATAAATCAACAATTATATCAACCAATTTCTCATTGTCAGATCTTAATGAAGTTTATACTGACAGAACATTTTCGAGAATTCTTGGTAACTATAATACATTTAAGATTTTTGGTGATGATATAAGAATAAAAAAATTTATTAATTAACACTTTTTTACACATGGAGGAAAAATTAATGGCTATCGAAAAATTCATTGAATCAATCCCTGTTGGACCACTTGCGATTGTAGCTTTATCAGGAAGCAAAGCTTTAGGTGAAACTGTAGACGCATATATTTCTGACTGGAGAAGCGAGAGAATCGAAGCAAAGGAATCACCTATCACTTTCAAAGGATATGTAAAAGACTCATATCTTCTTGATGTAGACACACCACGTTTTGGTACAGGTGAAGCCAAATGTACATTAAGAGATACTGTTAGAGGTACAGACCTTTACATTATCGATGATGTGACAAACTACAGCGTAGAATACACTGTTTGTGGTCACAAGAACCATATGTCACCTGATGACCACTATGCTGACATTAAGCGTGTTATTGCTGCCGCTGCCGGTAAAGCAAAGAAGATTACAGTTATTATGCCTTTCTTATATGAAAGCAGACAGCATAGACGTTCTTCTAGAGAATCTATGGACTGTGCAGTAATGCTTCAGGAATTAGTAAGCATGGGTGTTGACAACATCTTAACATTTGATGCTCACGATCCTAGAGTAAACAACGCAATTCCTATTAGCGGATTTGAATCAATTATGCCAACATATCAGTACATTAAGAACCTTTTAAGAAATGTTGATGACCTTATTATTGATGATGATCACCTTATGGTAATCAGCCCTGATGAAGGTGCAATGAGCAGAGTAGTTTATTTTGCAAACGCTCTTGGAATCAATATGGGTATGTTCTACAAACGTCGTGACTTTACACAGGTTGTAGACGGAAGAAACCCAATCGTTGCTCATGAATACTTAGGTGAATCTGTTGAAGGTAAAGACGTGTTAATTATTGACGATATGATTTCTTCAGGTGATAGTATGCTTGACGTTGCAAGACAGCTTAAGAAACGTAAAGCTAAGAGAGTTTTCGTTGCTTCAACATTTGGTTTATTTACAAATGGTCTTGAAAGATTTGACGAAGCTTACGCTGATGGAACAATTTATCGTATTATGACAACAAACTGCATTTACCAGACACCTGAACTTCTTTCAAGAGAATGGTACATTAACGTAGACGTTGCTAAATACACAGCATACTTCATCGACAGATTAAACCACGATTCTTCTATTAGTGATTTACTAAATCCATACAAGAAGATTGAAAAATGCGTTGAAGCATATAAAAACAGATAATAATTTCTAACAATTGTGTTATGTATTTATGTTATTCAAACATTTATGTAATCATTATTGTTGAAACTAATTTGAGATAAAGTAAAAAGGCTATGGGTTTATAGTATCAAATCTATAAAACCCGTAGCCTTTTTATTATTTTATTATAGCTAATTTTATTTTTTTAATTGCATTTTTACTTACGCCTTTGCTCGTGCTTTTGCCTACGTCTTTACTTATATATCTACAGTTTTATGAAATTATGCTTAATTCCTAATTTATCTGCCATAACTTTTTCTCTTGTATGACATGAGAACAAAATTACCTGTTCCATATTCTCGCCCATAAACTTTAATGTGTTTCCCATTCTCTTGTTGTCATACATTACAAAAGCATCATCAAGTAAAATTGGTTTGTAGTCTTTTTCAAATATTATATCTGCTGCTGCCAAACGCAATGCCATATATATTTGTTCTACTGTTCCCTTACTTAACTTAGAAGCCGGTAGCAATGCTTTTTTGCTATTAACTAAAATATTCAATCTTTCATCAATTGACAAATTATCATATTTACCATTTGTTATCTGCGACATATAGTAGGAAGCTCTCTCGTTTAAACGCTTGCCAAAACTATTTCGTATTTCATTAGCAATATCCTCAATGTTTTCCTTTGCATCTTCTATTGCCTGAATTTCAATTTTGGCTTTTTTAATATTATCAAGTTTCTCTGTTAGTTCATCCAACTGTCTTTCACATTGAATATCCTGTTCTTTTTTCTGCTCTAGTGCCCAACGCGCCTTTGATATAACCTCATTAAGTTCACGTTCCTGCTCTTCAATGTCTTTAATTTCATTGCTGTAATCTGCTGAGTCTATGGAACGATCTTCTTCCTGCTTAATCATAAGCTTTGTATTTTTCAAAAGTTCTTTCTTGCTTTCTAACTGACGCTGTGTGTAAAGTTCTTCATGTTTTGCAGCTTCCAGTTTATCCAAAGCTAATTTCAGTTCCTTGATTGCCTCTAACTTACGCTTTTTCTTCTTTTTATTAAAACAATATCTTATGATTGCCAAAATTGTACAAATAAAAGCTCCTACAAAGCAGCCAATTGGTCTAATCCAAAATTCTGTAACTGTTAAGAAATTCAAATTTCCAAGTATCAGACCTACACCTGTACCTACAAAAGCCAATGCTAAAATAATAAATGCAACCGGCATACTACTACGTGTATGTACTTTTTCAGACAGCATTTCCATTGTTTCATGGCCGTCTATGCCTTTTTCCATAAGTTGACTTGTAAGTTCAGCTTTATGTGCTTTTATTTTTTCAAGTATTTCATTTGTCTTATCAACCTCAGATGTGTATGTCATAACATCCTGATACAGCTTATCTTTTCTGGCATTTTGTCTTGCGAGTTCTTCAAGTCTTTGCTTGTCTAATGCTGAAAGTTCTTCCTTTCTTGAAGATAACCTTAAAACTGAATCTTTTTTCTGCTCAATTGATGCAATAATTGCATGCTGCTCTCTTTCAGAGACCTCCAGTTGTTCCTTAACAGTGTATATGCAACGATCGGCTGACTGGCATTGTCGTAGGTTCCCTTTGGAAACTCCAGATCCACATCATATTCCTCACCGATTCGGTTATCAGTTGCAATCTTTTTCTTCTGTGCATCCAAATCCGTAAAGGCTTCTTTAATATCTATTTCCATAGACTTAGTGGAGCCTAAGTTTGCCGCATAGTTTTTTAAAATATTTTCTAATTCCTTGTCCGTTACGCTTCCCAACTGGCTAATACTTATTGTATTGTAGTAACAACTTTCATCTAACCCTGTAAATAGTTTGTCAATTTCATCTTGTGTAAGTTCACGACCTAAATCCTCATTTATCACCTTAAATGATTTATTCTGTCTGTTGAAATTTCTTTCGATTCGATAATCAACACCATTGCTTTCGATTCTCATCATCCCTTGGTAATTAGATGGGTTGTCCCAAGGCTCATACTTACTGTACGTATCCTTACTGCTAGCTTTTCCCCTTTGCTTCTCTATTCCAAAAAGCATGCCTCTAATAAATGTATGAAACGTAGTCTTACCGGCCTCGTTTTCACCATATATAATATTTAATCCCGGCTCCAAAGACATGGACTTATGATTAAATTTTCCGAAATTAGTTAATTGTAAATCCTTAATAATCATTGTCTGTCCTCCATTGCATCTATTAAAGCCTTTGCACCATAATATAAAGTTTTTCGATCTAATTCGCTTAAATTTCCTTTATCCAAATATCTTTTAATAAACATTCCCAATATATTATCATGATTATCTTCATATAATTCCTGAAAATCAAAATCCGGTACGGTTTCATCTACAATCTGAACTATATTTCCAACGCTCTCAATTTCTTTTTCATTTATTTCAAAATCGGGGTCTCTGTAACCTGAAAAGAAAATCTTAAACATATTATCTTTTCCATTTTCTTCAATCATATCCGTAAGTCTGTGTCTAATTTCCATATTAGTAGCTGTTGTAGTTACCTGAAAATCAATTTCCTTATATATACGTTTTGCAAAAGGAACAAACTCTAACTCAAGACTATTCTTTGTCACTTCTCCGTATATATAACCTCTCTCACCCATGTCATTCATGTCAATTGGTTCAAGGGAACCACAATAAGCCATACGGTTTTTCTCGTCCATTTCCGGCTTATGTATATGACCTAACGCTACATAATCAAAACCTGACATCGCAAGTTTCTTTTTATTAATAGGTATGTGTTTCATCGCCACCATGTGCTACTAAAATATTAATTTTATCAATATCTTCTACAATAATGTGGTCATATAAATTTTCCTGGATTTCTGTTTCATGGTAGCTTAAACCATAAACACATGTATTAAGTTCCGGAATATCAACCTTGGTAATGTTTTTATCATCTATAAAGATTACATTTTCACTCCATTTAAAACCATCATAAAAAGAGCCCTTCTTTATGGCATCGTGATTTCCTGCACATATTACAATCTTTGTATTAGGAATTGTTGACAGAAGGTAATCTACCTCTCTCACTTCTCTTAGCAGTGGTTGTCTATGAAACATATCGCCTGCAATAATAAGCAAATCCACTGGCTGCATCTTTATTTTCTTTATTAATCTTTCAAAGGATTCCCAAATTTCGTCTCCTCTTTTTGTCGCCCATTCTTTCTTATTTTCAGGATGTGCGCCTAAATGTATATCACCTGTATGAATAAATTTCATATAGCCTCCCAAACTGCTGTTAATTTATAGTCTAACCCAATTTTCAGTATATCATTAAAGATATTGGTGGTCAAATATTCAACTGCTTTCTAATAATATTCCAATACTTTCTTAATATTTTACCAACTTTTTTACTAACTTTCTACTTTATGTTAAATTATGCAAACGGCTAATTTGTAAGATATTTCTTTGTCCAACAAAGAAAACCCTTAAGACAATTAATTTGCCTTAAAGGTTTCCTTCTATTTCCTTTTTAACTATTAATAAATTTCCATATTTAGTAATCTATTTTTCTTACTTGTTATATAACTGAAAATCGTATAATCTAAGTGTTCCTACACCATCATCAGGCGTAAAGACTTTAATCATAACATATCTTGCTTTCTGTGTTCCAATATTATATGAACCTGAAGCATTATTGTTATTATTCTGATAATCTACAGAAGTCCAGTTTTGTCCATCATTTGATGTAAGAATTTCCCATTCAGTTGCATTACCAAAGCTTTCTTTACTTTGTGTATTATAAAGAGTATATGTATTAAATTCCTTTTCACTACCTAAGTCAATTTGAATCCAATGTTTAACACCATTTAATTTATACTGACCATTAGTAACGTTTGAACTTGTAGCACACCACTTTGTGTCAAGCTTGCCGTCTATAAGCATTGATGCATTTTCTGAATCATTGGTAAATCCTGAACAATCAAAAACTTTTGCTCCAAGACATAAGTTTGTGTCATCGTTAATAACATTACTCAACTTAGCGGCTGTCTTGTTTCCGTGGATTTTTTCTCCAACCATTGGATATTCAGGGTTTGCAATCCCCTCTATATTCTCTGTTAACCAGTTGTCTTCGTAATCACCAAATCCTTTAAATGTCCATGTCCCCGCTTTTAATTCTTCAACATATTTCTTTCTTAAGGACTCAATGCAGTCATATCCTGTAATATCTTTTACCACTTTATTAAATGGTGTTGTTACATTATAAGGATCATCTGTATAAGTACTTCCTGTATTGTTATCCTTGATTAATTTATTAATGCTATCAATTAATCCTAACTTCAATGTTCCGTCTGCATTTTTTCTTGTTGGATATTTTGAATCCATATAGGCAAAGAACCATTTATTATTTCCGTACTGTTCGTAACCCCAATCCTGTAATGAAGTATCTGTTGCCTCATATACCTGAACATATTTAGGATTTGACCAGTGGAAGTATCTGAACCCACCATAGTTTGCCATGTTTTCAGTCCACCAGGCAACATCATCACCGTAATTTAATTTTCCACTGTACTGCTGAACAGAGTGAGTGATTTCATGTGAGAAAAATCCAATATCTGTTGGGTGACTGTTTGCATATGCTGTAGATACACAAACTGTAGTTCCCTGGCAATACGCTACTCCATCATAATTGTTATCAGCCTTAAATGTAATTGTTGTTGGTTCTGTGCCGTTACCCCATCTTTGATATAAACGTGGGTAACTATTGTAGAATAATTTTGTAAGTTCCTCTAAATATCCATCTACAGTAACATCTTTCCAATCTCCTGTAAATAAAATATCATATTTGCTTGGACTAACAGTTGCACCTTTCATGGAAATTCCTGAAATCTGACATCCACTTCCATAAATAGCTTGTACATCTAATTTGTAATACTGGTATGTTCCAACTTTATCAACCGTGTAATTATATGTTTTAAAGTTTTTATCTTCCATTCCACTATCATTTACAACATCAATTGTTTCCCAATTGTTACCGTCCTTTGAGCCATATAAAATCCATGATTTTGGATTTCTTCCTTTATATTGTTCATTGTCATTTGCTGTTGTCAGGCTATAGCCATAAACGGTAGTTGGTTGCTTCATTTTCCACGAAATACTAAATTCCTTCTTATTATCAAAGAATTTTGTACTTGTATTTCCGTCAAATAAATTTTCTACTCCTTCTCCACTATAACCATTAACTGTTGTTCCGGCAGCATAAACTGACTCAAAATACGATGAAAGGTCCTCACCAATTTCATAGTTTGCATCAGATACATCACCGTACAATGACATTTCTGCTAATTGAAAACCATAGTAGTTTGTTCCATTGCTTTCAATTTGTAAAAGATAATATTGGTAGCTTTCCTGAATATCTGTTTCGTATGTGTAATCCTGTGAATTTTTCGCCTCGATTCCACTATCTGTTACTGTGTCTATTTGTGTCCATGATGTTCCATTGTTTGAACCATATAAGTGCCACTGTTTTGGATTTCTGTATGAATATGTAGCTGCATCATTTGCTGTTGTTAATGTGTATTTCTTTAACACTGTTGCTCTATCCATTTGCCATGATATTCTAAGTGGAAATCCATCCATCGTGCACATTTTTGTATTCTTGTTTCCATCGAATAAATTCTCAATTCCTTCAGATGCACTTGTGGAAACCTTTGTTGAGCTTGCTGTATCTACTTTATTAAAATATGTATCCACTTTCACATTTTTAGGATTTTGCTCTGTTTCAGGTTCCTGATAAAATTCCTTTGTTGTTGGTATTTCTGTTGCTTTTGGTGTTGTTGTTTCCGGTTCTTTAACTGTTGTTGTAGCTTCCGGTTTTTTAGCTGTTGTTGTAACGCTGACGGAGCCGTCCGAACCTGTGTCGGCAAAAGCCTGCACA
>OLQA01002171.1_pt1 | contig 15845 bp, 19 predicted proteins | sample 1673151 | NCBI WGS metagenome assembly OLQA01 (sample SAMEA3136760, study PRJEB25190) | human gut metagenome | biome: human gut; feature: human-associated habitat; material: faeces | place: Austria | collected 2013 | reverse complement strand
ATATTTTTAGAATATGAGTGTAATTTTGTCTTGACAAAGGTCACTTCATAACAGGAGATATAAGTGTTAATCAACATAGAAGTAAACAACAATGTAGAAATATGTTCCTTAAATGATCTTTTTATATTGGGACGATTGCAGGAAGTAGGCAGTATTAAAGTGAATAATCAAAAATCGCAAGAGAACATGGCACTTGATGATGTATTTTGAATTTAATGAAGATAAATTGAAACAGAATAATTTAACTAAAGAGCAATGCTTTCGTGTAATTGATAAAGTCATGAATGAATATGGTGTACATGCAAATCAACCAGGAACATATATCGCATCCGATGAAAGTGGATTTAATGCGTTTAGTATATTGAAATGTAATTTACCTAAAACAAAATGGTTTCTTAAAGTAATTGAGAAATGGTTCTGGTTTGATGATGAAGATGATATTGATTGGAATGATAAAGGTACTGATTGCATTCATTTTATTCAAAAGTATGGAGTGTAACTGATCATACGGTATAAATAAAAACCTGCAAATGAAGATAACAAGATGGTTGATGTTTTCACTTGCAGGAGTTATATTACACCGATTATCCGTTATATTGAACCGACTCAAGTGTCATTTTAAACCAGTATGATTGCTAGGGGTGCACCTAATTAGCTGTCAATTGCACACCACTCTAGTAGTTTCATGTCCGCAATGTGGACAACGTATTCGTGTCAATCAAAATCAATGCTTTTATATTTTAGTTTTACTCATTTATTTTTTTTGATAATGTTGGATGTTGCATATAGAATATTTCTTTTTGACGATCTATTTCTGCTTTTAATTGTTCTTTTGAAGGAAGGTAAGTTAGGTATTTAGACATAAAAAGTCTATCATTATCATGAAGGATAGAATATCTAGCAATATCTTCATCTGTTTCAGAACAAAGTAGTATTCCAAGCGTTGGATTATCCTCTTCTTTGCATTTTAAATCGTCATACATTCGTACATACATATCAATTTGACCAACATCTTGATGTGTGATTTTCCCCATTTTTAAATCAATAAGAACATAGCATTTTAATTCGATATTGTAGAAAACAAGATCTATATAGTAGTCTTCAGTTTCAGTTACAATGTGTTGTTGTCTAGCTACAAATGCAAATCCTTTTCCCATTTCCATTAAGAAATCTCTGATATGCGTTAAAATGGCTGACTCCAAATCATTTTCAAGATAAGAATCTTCATTTTTGAATCCCAAAAACTCTGCAACAATTGGACTTTTTAATAATTCAAACTGATTCTTTTGATTTTCTGAATTCTTCAGAAGCATTTCGTTAACAACATCATTTTTCTTTGGAGATTGCATTAATCGATAGAAATATTGTGTGCTGATGTTTCTATCTAATGTTCGAGAACTCCATCCCTCATTTGAGGTTTCATTCATATACCATAATCTTGCGTTTTCATCAGGAACACGTAATAAACTTCTAAAATGCGTCCAAGTTAAATTGTGAACGCATGCGTTCACAATTCGTTGGTATTGCTTCATTTATTGCTGGTGGTGATGTATCTTTGGTTTTTACTATTTGGCTTATTTGGAACAGTCATTTTAAGCTGCCCGTTTAATATTAATGGTTTTAAATACTTTCTTGTAAAATAAGTAAGATTTTTATATCCCACGAATGAGCATATTTCTTGCTTGCTTTTTTCTATTACACAGAATTCTAGAATTGATTGTGTAATATCCTTTGGGCTAACTTGGTTACTAACTTGGTCACTAACTTGGTCACTAACTTGGTCACTAACTAAGTCGTTCAAATTTGGGGCATAGTTTAAATTTTTGAAAGTAACTTTAAAATTCATTGCAGTTGATGAAAATTTAGGCTTAAATTCAGCTTTATATCCTGGAAGCATTTCTGTTTCGCTAATAATCTTTTTTAAACCACTACCTCGTCTTTCCATATACTTCATACGATGAAATAAATCAGCAATTACGGGATTTCTTCGCATAGAACGTATATTATAAACATCGTATTCTTGAATTGTTCCACCTCCAAACATACCGCCTGGAGAAGCAATTTCTAAACGATCATCAAACATATCAATATGAATTTCACTGCCAAGCACTATATAATCACGGTGAATCAGCGCATTGACAATAGCTTCTGTTATAGCTCGTTCAGCGTAATCAGGTTTATCTACTCTGTATTGTGCTTCTTTAGCAAATCTGACTTTGGAATTGTTTTTAATAAAGTCAGTAGCGTTTTTTAATAGATAGATTAAATTGCCTTCATATTCTTTATCATCGAGTGCATCATCGAAAATAGAACCTTTTTCTAAACCGTTCCATCTAGTGCAAAATATGCGGGAATTGTACACTATATGTTGATCGGCCATGCACTTTTACCTGCACCTTTTTTGATTCCACATGAACAGGCATCAATTGGTTTTATTTTTAAGTGTTCTTTTTGATTCGTTTTTCACTTAGCCTATTTTAGTTAGATATTTCTTTAAAAGAAAAGCACAGAAATAAGGAAAAGTATATATGTTATTAGATAATCCAATATTACCCGATATGAATTTAATACCAAATTGAATGTCAGGATAGTGATTACTGGCAATCAAAGTACGTAAAGATCTTGCAGTTCCATTTGTTGCTTTTACTTCTACTGGAATTAGATTCTCTTTGTTTCGAACAAAAAAATCTTGTTCCAAAGTTGAATTGTCTTTTTTATAGTAGTACAGATCATACCCTGCTTTCACTAAGGCTTCTCCCACTATGTTTTCATAAAGAGCACCTTTATATACACCTAAATTTTTATTTACTCGTAGGTTTTCTTGGGCTTCATCATCTAACATAGCGACTAATAAACCGGAGTCTGCAAAGTATATCTTATACTTTGATTCGTCGTAGTTTCCTTTTAGAGGAAGTTCCGGGAATTGCATACAGTAACAAATATTTATGATACCGGCATCTTTTAACCACTCAATACATCCACGATAATCTCTAAATCTAGCATTGGATGCAACTTTTGTGATTTGGAATTTTTTATTGTCTTTTGCTAATTGGACAGGAATATGATTAAATACATTTGTGATTCGTGTTTGGTCCATTCCATCAGCATATTTCCTTATATCTTCTTTATAATCGGCAACAAGTTGTTTCTGAATGTCAATAGAGCCCTCAAATGTTCCTTTTTCGATATATTCTCGAACAACTGCTGGCATACCACCTAAGATACAGAAGTCTAAAAACAACGAAGAATAGATAGACATTTCAATTTCATTAAATGATTTTAATTGAATCATATGCTCTAACATTTCCTGAATAGTCGATTCATCGTAACCTTTAGCCCATAGAAATTCTTCAAAATCCAAAGAAAACATTTCGTAATCTGTTTTATATCCAACACTATTGCTTTCGATACTTTGGTAGTTAATACCTAAAAGAGAGCCACTACATATTACATCAAAACGTCCATCTATTTTGAAAAATTTGAGTGATGTAGCAATATCTGGAAAATCTTGCAACTCATCAAAAATAATAAGTGTATCATTTTCGATAAATTGTTTAGATGGATCAATCCTAGATATATTTCTAATGATATCTTGCGCTTTATAGCCGTCTGTAGTAATCATTTTATAATTTGGTTCTTCTACAAAGTTGATATAAATAATACTTTTATAATTTAAATGACCAAATCGTGTGATGGATTCTGTCTTGCCAACTTGTCTTGAGCCTTTAATAATCAATGGTTTCTTATTTGGATCTGTTTTCCAATTTAACAAATAATTATCTACTTTTCGTTTCAAATATGTCATCGTATATCAGCTCCTTTACTTATAAGTATAAATAAAATTAATGAGTTAAACAACAGAAAATCACAAAAAAATAGGATGTTTATAAATTATTTGCACATTTTAATAGGATGTTTATCAGGGGTTATCACAAAACAAGTAGTATTGTAGATAGATGATATGTTAATAAAGAATTATCTGACTTATTCGAAATGATACTAATAAATAGGAAAACAAAATAAATTCTAGTTTTCTTTCATGGTATAATTAGAGTCAAATAATGAGTTAGTAGGTGATAAGTGCATGAATGATTACAGAGGATTATTGATTAAGAAACAACGAAAAGCGTTAGACATATCATTAGAAGCTTTATCACATGGGGTTTGTTCTCCTTCATATCTTTCTAAAATTGAAAATAATATCTTGGTCGCAAATGATGATATATACAATTTGTTGTTTAAAAAATTAGGGATTTCTACGATGGATACAATTAAAGAAGAAAAAATTAAACAGATGTTGGATCTTTTCTTTAAATACTATATGTCATCGGATTCAAAAATATTTAAGGTAATGGATGAATTGTTGGAATATAAAGATGAGGTTGTGTCATCCTGTTTATTTGTTCAATATCAATTGTTTTTACTGTATGCTTCCGAAATGAATTCTCAAATCAATATATCACTTGCTGAAGTGGAAGCGTATTATTCATACATGGATGATTCGCAAAGAGAATATTTAAATTTGTTTAGATTATCTTCTGGAAATATGGAACTATCTGATAATGAGGAATGGATATTTATACGAAGGTTGAAGGCCAAAGCCAATCTATATGCGTATCAAAAAAATACTTTTGCGGCATACGATCTGTACAAAACATGTTTAAATTATGCGATTGAATTAAGAAATAAAAAATTGATTGCGGAAATTCTTTGTTCATTAGGATGGCTTTGTCTTGATATAGATTTAAATCAAGCTGAAAAATATTATACAAGTGCAGCTCAGTATGACTCACAATATAAAATGTTGGCTTTTTTTAATCTAGGAGCAACTATGATACAGCATAAGGATTGTATGGAAAAGGGTAATCAATATTTAAAGAAAGGATTAAAATCATGTACGGATGACTTTTTTGCAGTCAAATATAAAGAAGTTTTATTTGTATATGAGATTCTAAAAGAAAATGTTGGAGATGCGAAAAAAATAATCAAAGAATTAGATGATTCTAAGTATATTGATGTTTTCTCTATGATGCTAAATGAGGATTATCAATTGAGTGTAGGCTATCAGAATCGATTAAAAGAATTAAAAAATGATTCTTCTTTATTTAAATTCTTATTCATAAAAAATTGTGAATACTTGCATAAATATAAAGAAATTTGTGTCGCAAATGATTTTATATAATTTTTAGTTTGTGCAAGATTACCTAATAAATTGAACTTAATATAGACAAGAAACCCATTTATTTCTCAATGACAGTTTCTTGCCTTTTCTTTTGTCTTGAAAAATAATAACCCTAAGGAAAAGGGGTTATTTATGTTTAAACTTGTTCAGAATCATAAAGTATTATACTTTATTACACTCATTCTCATTGTTTCATATTCAGTAGTGGATCTATTAAAATCAATCTTGATGAGCTATATATTTGATGATCATCTTCTGGATTCAATTTCAAGCCTTATAGTGATCGTATTGGTATTTTTAGGTGTCTATTTAATTGTTTCCACTTTGCAACAATATGTAGTAGAGGTGTTGAAGAATAAAATACGTTATAGTTTAAATAAAAATTTGTATCAATCGTATGCTTCCAGAAATATAGAATCGTTTCAAAAAAAGGATAGCAGTGAGATATTGAATGAATTTAATAATGAAGTGAATGTGGTGATTGATAATTATGTTTCTTCAAAATTAAATGTGTTCTCATTAACTATTTCATTGATATTGGGAAGTCTATATATCGCAAATCTAAGTGTAGAAATATTAATATTTTTGCTCTTTTGTGCTTTTATAACGATTTTTATAAATAGTATTTTTAAAAACAGTTTAAAGAAGAATCAAATGAATTATTTGGATTCAATGAAGCAATGGCTTTGTTCTATTAAAAATCTGTGTCGTTGTTTTAGTGATATAAAGATTTTAAATTTAGAAAAAGTATTTTGTGACGGTCTGGACATTGAAAATAAGAATATAGAACAAAGTACTCTAAAAAATAATGGATTTATAAAAATACTTACTTCGATAAATTCTTTTATTTCTCAAGCCATGTTTTTTTTGACATTGCTCTTTGGAATTGTGTTAATACATTATAATCGATTAACAGTTGGACAATTATTAGGAATTGCACAAGCTAGTAATATGGTGATCATGCCAATCGTTAATTATGCAAATCTTCGAAACATGATTCAATCTTCTAAACCGGTTCTACAAAAACTGTTGGATAATTCAATGTGCTATGAAGAAAATGAACCTATTGTTTTTGATGAACAAATTCATGACATTAAGATTAAGCATTTAAGGTATTCTTATGGTGTTCGTCAAATATTGGATTTAAATAATTTGGTAATAGATCAGGGAAAAAAGTATTTAGTCATTGGAAAAAGTGGAGATGGTAAGAGTACGTTTTTAGACATTTTAACAAAGCAGAAGAAAGCAGATGGCATTTATGTGAACGATAAGGATTTGAAGGATGTTCAATTTAGCACATATGCCGATAAGTTTTCTTATGTGAATCAAAACAATGATTTATTACCGTTTTCCTTTGAACAAAATATTACTTTAGGAAGGAAAATGAGTAAATATTCCTTGAAAGATTTAGTAACTATATTTAATTTAGAATCAATATTTGATAAGGAAAGAGACAATCTTGATTTTGAACATTTGAATTTAAGCGGTGGAGAGAAGCAACGTATTTGTTTGGCAAGAGCAATGTACAGAAATAAAAAATGGCTTTTCTTGGATGAGGCTTTTTCTGCAATCGATAAAACAAATTCAGATCGAATACATCAATTCATTTTATCCAATCCAGATCTTACAGTATTGTCTATAGAACATAAAGTAACAAAAGAAACAGTTTCTTTATATGATAAAGTCTTACTGTTTGAAAACAAAAAGATTGTATCTATGAATGTGGAAGAGTACTTAAATAGTAGCTTTTAAAAGAGAATACATAATTACAATTCTTTCTTTTTTATGGGTTTTAAATAATTCTTCTTTAAAGTTCTTTCATCTTCAAAAAAAGCTTTTTCTGATTTTGAAAGAGTATGATTTTCTAATTTTAATTCAGTTAGCTTTAATGTACAAATTAAATCAGCTACTTGAAACAATCGATATTGTGATGGAATTACTTTTCTAAATTCTACGTTTTCTAATAAAGCATTAAAAACAGAAGAGAGAACACGGGTTACTTCCACTTGCCCATTATCATAATATATTTTCACAACATCGAAACTACAAAATAAATCCATATTTTCTCGAATTAGCGAAGATAATTGTTTGCTTAATTTACCCGTGGCTTCGATAGAATCCTTAATATGCTTCTTTTCGATATATATTGTTTTGTATGAAATATCAATATGTCTGATAAATGCCATTAATTTTTTTAATATCTTTCTTCTTTCGTCTAGTGACATTCCTTTATATTCTTCTTCTGAACGAATAATTGGACCTGCATGGACACAGTGATTAGATAAGTTTAAATAAGCTAATTCATCATTAAAATGTGATAAATCAAATTGAATATCATGACTTTGGTTGTGGAAAACTAAGGAAATAATATAGTAAGGAGCATGATAATGATATTCACCAAAATCTCCAGATTCATCGACGAAAACACTTAATTCCATTACGCATCCTCAACTTTCCAAAAGAAATGGCGGGTGTCTTACCCGCCTTTGTGTGGACCCGGGTCTTTCGACCAGCCCTAGCTTTTAAAAGCCTTTTTACACTTTTATTATAGCCAAACAAGACTTTAAAATCAAACTTTTTTCATTTCTTGTAATTCTTCATTTACATCTTTGTATTTTGTTGAATGTTGATCTATGTAATGGTATTTATTCTTTAAACGATTCATCATATAAGTAGTAGCACTCGTGCCAACTTCATCATTGTCTAGATGAAATACAATTGTTTTAATGTTTGGATTTCTGCTTAAAAATGATTTTAAAGATATAGGAATATCACCATTTGCTTGATTATTTGCACCGGCTAAAGATAAATAGTTCTTTGTAACAAAGTTCTCATTATTTTCTTTTAAGATGGTCATATAAGATAAAAGATCAATAGCTGCCTCAAATACATGAAGTTCATCCCTATTGGTGTTTGTGTAAGAAAAGCTGAAAGCTTTATTACTTCCTGCATGATCTAAATACAAACAAAATCGATAAGAATAAGTGTGTTCATGAATTTGAGAAACAGTATAAAAATCAAAATGAAACGATTGAATATATCCAAATGAATCAGATCAAAGTCATGAACAGTGGAATAAGAGTAAATTAAATAAATGTTAAATAGGGAGATTGACTATGCTTCCATGTAGAGATACAGAAAACAATCGCTAATGTGCTAAATGTAGTGCTTGATTGTAGAGTTCACTGTTCCAACAGAAAGACAGGAATCCAAATAATGTATGATTTTTGCATAATGTTGTCAGTTAAGAACCTTCATTGCATGTGGTGAGGATGATTTTATCTTGCTGTTCTATCGAAAGTAGTGTTTTCCTTAGTTCAAGCATTTTTTCATTTTCGATAATAATTAAATCATTCTTGTTAGGAATTTGATGGATATTCATGATAATGCATCGTTATATTCATTATTTTAGAATAAAAAGATTATTCATATTAATGATTAAATTTTGTCATTTACTGCATTACCCATTATAATTGACCTATGAGAATTGCAGTATTAGAAGATAGTTTGATTCAACAAAAAAGAATACGAAATCTATTAGATTTAAATCATAGACTTTGTTTCTTTTGCACAGTTGAAGAATATATGGAATCCAATTTCTATTATGATTTATTGTTGCTAGATATTGAATTAGGAAGTCAAAATGGCATTGAATTTATAAAAAAACATCCAGATAAACAACGCTTTATTGTATATGTAAGTAGTCATAGTGAAACTATGGCCGATACATTTGATACAAACGTCTTAGGATTTGTTACGAAAAATCGAATAGAAGAAGCCTTAGTCAAAAAGGTAAATCAAGTAGAACAACGTATTCATCAATTAGAGAAGATTGCACTGAATTTACCGTATGAGACAAGGTATGTGTATAGGGATGATATTCTGTATTTTCAAATTGACAATGGCATATTCGTCTTATTGAAAGATGGAACGAAATTATCTTTAGTGAATGAAACATTAAAGGAAATAGAAGCAACGCTGTCGGATTCTTTTGTTCGAGTAAATAATAATGTGCTTATTAATTTTTCTAAAGCCGATTATTTGGATGTAAAGAATCATAAGATCATTATGTTAGATGGTACGATTATTTCTGTGAGTGTTCGAAGATGGAAAAAGGTAAAAGAACACTATATTCAGATGAGGACAAGCATATGAATATTCTAATGAACAGTATGTATTATGTTTGCGAACAATGTTTCTATTTAAAAATAACGAAGAATTCACTATATCCAAAATGCATTCTTTCCTTCTTATTAAATGGTTTATGTGTATTTTTGACCAGTGAATATATACATATAAACTGGCTATCTGTATTTCTACAATTGTTGATTCCCATTCTATGTTTGAATGTTTCTACAAAGGAATATCATATATTAGAATCTGTCATTTCAAATTTGATTGTTATCTTATTTCAAACAATGAATATCCTTCTATTCCGTTCTTTAACTATAGAATATTATGCATTTTCAACAATACTCACAATCGGTGGATGTGCAATCTTTTATCAAATTTTTAAATATGAAAGTTTAGAATTTAGTGAGAATATGCAATACAGTGTTTCTATAATTCTATTTATATTTAGCTATCTTTATATGTTGTTGATGACAGACTTGTTTTCTAAAACAGAATTTACATATATGTATTTTATAAAGAACAGCCAAATCTATGTGTTTATGTTTACCATATCTGTTCTTGTGTTATTAAGTGTAGCTATCATTGTTTTTTCTAGAATACGCTCAAAATTAGAGATTGAGATGTATCGAAATTTCATTGAACTATCCAGTCATTATACAGAACAAATGATTCATGAACAGACGGGAATCAAAGAGTTGATTCACGATATGCGAAATTCTTTGGATGATATAAAGGTTCTGTCGCAAAAGAAAGAATATGAGGCAATTGAAGAACAAATCAATCAAGAGTTAGTAAAATATGGAAAGTTATATCCCAATTCTATATGCATAAATCCATATGTGGATGTGATCCTACAAAACTTTATTCAAGAACACAATTTGAATTATGACATACAGATACATGTTCCTAAAAGAATCGATTCTATGGATACACAAGACTTAACAACACTACTCACATGTGTATTAGACAATAGCTTAGTTAAAGAAAATGAGACTTTCATGTTTCATATGAATCTAAAGGAGAAAGAGCTAATTTTACATGTTCAATATCCTTTGGACATAAAGAATATGACGTCTTCAAATAAATCCATACTGAATATCATTTTGAATAAGTATCATGGAACAAAAATCATGGATTCAAAGGATATGAAAATCATCTTATTTATCGAATAATCGAAATCAATTGACGGTTATTCGATTTTTTTAATGCTTCTTTTCCTTATGTGTATTAATAAAGAAAAGGAGTGGATGAATTGTGATTAAAATACAGAATCTAAAGAAAGCGTATAAAGATTGTGTGGCACTCGATACGGTTTCTATGCACATAAGAAAAGGGGAATTTGTTGCGATTATTGGAGCAAGCGGAAGTGGAAAAACTACTATGCTCAATATTATTGGTGGTTTAGATACAGATTATATGGGAAGTTGTGTAGTTCGAAATAAAGAGATGTCTTCTTTATCGGATGTAGAGTGTTGTACATTAAGAAGTCGATACATTAGTTATGTATATCAATTTTTTAATCTGATATCTTTTTTGACAGTGAAAGAAAATGTGTGCTTGGCAAGTCAAATTAAAGGGAAAAAAGTGGATGAAAAAGAATTGAATCAAGTATTGAAATTGTTAGGGTTAGAGCATAAAAAAAATCGTTTTGCGAATGAATTGTCTGGAGGTCAACAACAGCGCGTTGCGATTGCTAGAGCGATTCTTGCACATACAGATATTATACTGGCCGATGAGCCAACGGGAAATTTGGATGGTGAGAATGCAAAAAATGTGATGGACATTTTAAAAGCGTTGAATAAAGAGGGGAAAACAATTGTATTGGTTACGCACGCTTTAAAAATCGCCAATTATGCAGATCGAATCATTCGTTTAGAACAAGGGAAAATTGTATGAATATAGTCAAAAAATATATAAGTTGCAATAAGAAAAGCTATGTTTTATTATTCAGTATTTTGTTTTTGTGCACATTTCTTTTAACTTCTCTCTTTGTAGTAAAAGACTCTTATGATTTATATCGAATCAATGCAGCCAAAAGTTTTTATGGGGATTATGATGTGAAATATACAACTTTTGCGTATACACAAAATAAAGAATATACAGATACATACCTCGATAGTTTAAGTTATGAAACACCAATGCCCTATGCGTATAAAGGTACTTTTGATTCTTTGGTTTCAACCACAAATTTTAGTGTCTATCCAATACGTTTGATAGAAGGAAAGTATCCTAAATCTAATGAAGTGTTAATTCATAAAAAGTATCAGAATAAATATAAGGTGCAGGATACGATAAAATTATATTCGGATCAGAAGTCTAAAGAATATATGATTAGTGGTGTATATGAAAATCTAAATAATCAGCTCGTCAATTATAGTTTTTATACAGCCACAAATTCAAAAAAGCATGCGATGTATGTCTATGCGAATTTAAAAGATAAATCGGCAATCGCAACACTACCCGTACAGGATTATGAATTGAATTCAGATATGGTGGTTGCCAAATATCATTTGAATGTTGAATATGAAAATATTTTTAAATTTCTGATCCTGTTTATGAGTGTATGTTGTTTCTTGTTTGTATATAGCGTTCTATCTGTGCACTTAAAGAAAAAGAAAGCTTTTTATGATCAACTCTACATATTGGGAATGAATAAAAAGAAAATTCGTTTATATATGATTAAGGAATATACCTTGCTTTTTGCACTGATTGAGTGTATGGGAATCGGATTTACATTATTATTGTGGGGTTTGTTTTTACAATGGATTCAAATGAATCTTCCATTTAGTTTACATATATCAAAATATCATCTATGTATTTTATTATTGATTTTATTTGTACAATATATATTTGTATTTGGATTGAGTTTAGTACGACCTAAACATTATTTCTTTAGAAAATTAAATATTTCTAATCTATCTATCATTGAAACAATGAGAAATGGAAATGGTCTGTTTATTGCACTGATTGTTGCGATGAGTTCGATGTTTATATGTGTATCCATGCAGTCATTAACATCTTGGATTCAAACAAATCAACAAGAAGTACAGTATGAACATGATGTGAGTGCCACATTTAATATATTTGATCATACATTGATTCCTGAATTTATTGAGGAATCAAAAGAAATTCTTAAGTCGTATGAGCATGAATTTAACTATATTATTCAATGTGATGCGAATATAAATAATGAACAAATAGAAACTAAAGTTACAGATGAATATAATGATTTTGTCTTAAGTAATTCATATGAAGACAATATAAGATTGCATCTGTATAAACAAGGCGGAGAATTAATTGATGTACTCGATCTATCTGTAGAAGAACATATAAATAGTGGGGATAATAAAGTTTTGTATATTCCTGAATCAAAAGTAATGGAATGGCTAAATACATATCCAGACACATTTATTACGGGTGATTTGTGGGTAAATACTAAACAATCATCATTACTAAAAAAGAAGCTTGATCATATCCAATTGTCTAGAAGAGATGATTTCTATGTAGTCGATAATAAAACGGACGCAAAGAATCTTGCCGAAATCATGAATATGTGTCAAAAAATCGTACAGTTCTATCAATTTGTATTGATAATCACTTCGATCGTGATCGTATATATGCAGTTGTATCAACATTTCTACTCACATAAGAATAAGTATGATCTGCTGCATACCATTGGCATGTCTTATAAAAAAATTCGTAGGATGTATATAGTGAAATTGTTGGCTTTCATAATAATACTGGATGTGATTGTATTGTTGATTATTAGAACAATTCAAATGGAAGTGGTAGGTTTATATTTAATTGGAAGTCTAATACTTTGTACTTTGTTTACTGAATTAATTTTCTTTCGCATATACAAGTAGTGTATTTAAAATGATTTATCAAATGTCAAAAAGCCCTTGTTTAAGGGCTTTTCTGATCATATGTCCAACTCGATTTGCCACAATTAAAGTAGTAATGATAAGTAATCTTGTCTTGAATCAAGTATTCTGATAATCTCGATATTATCATTTTTGATATTGTAGAATACAAGTTGTTTTGATATGACGAAATAACGTAATGGAGTATCTACATTAAACCGATCCGACATTTTTGGGCCTAAATAAGGGTTGTCTTTTAATAAAGCAATCGTATTTACAAGGGTGCTTTTTAATTTTTGTGCAGCTTGTTTGTTGTTAAATCGACTAATAATATAGTTTTCAGTGTTTAAAAGATCATCAATAGCTGTCTTCTTGTAAATAATTTGCATATTATAAACCTAATATTTTTTTAGCTTCTTCTTCAGAATAAGATTCAGTACAATTCATACCAATTTCTAATTCTTTTATGAGTTTAGTTAAAGCTTTGGCTTTCATGTTTTCAGCATTATCTTCAGTTACAGAAAATGGAAAGCCTCCAGTATTTAATGCTTGTTGAAAAAATACATTAACCGCATCCGTTAAAGTTAAGCCGTTTTTCGCAAAAACTTCTTCTAATTCATTTTTAATTTCTGAATTCATACGAATTCTAAATACATCATCTTTTTGAGCATTGATTACGTTACGCATAATTAACACTTCCCTTCATTTATAGTATAGGGATATTTTAACAAAATATCAATAGATGTAGTAACAGTGTATCTACATCCAATCGTTAAATATAAAAGAGCCAGAATTTCTAGCTCTTTTCATCGTCCTTTACATATTCTAATATATCACCAGGTTGACAATTTAATGCTTCACAAATGGCTTCTAAAGTGGAGAAGCGAATCGCAGAAATCTTACCTGTTTTCATCTTTGATAAGTTAACATTACTTACTCCAACTTTCTCAGACAACTCTTTCAAACTCATTTTTCGATCGGCCATGACACGATCTAATCGTAATATAATCTTTCCCATAACCTATAGCGTCTCATCACTCAATTGTTGAAGTTCTTGTCCATATCTAAATATATAAGATAACAAATAGATTAGAGCTGCAAAAATGAGGAAGCTTAAGTGAAGACGGATATCAAAATTGATTTGTGTAACATATTTAGTGTTGAAAAGTAGATCGAAGTTGATGGTTTGTTTAAATTGCATAATACGACATACTTCAAGAATATTAAAGACAATACCACCTACAAGAATATACTTGGCAAGGTTTTTTATGTGGTTAGAAACACGAACATCAAATGGAGTATGATCCATCGCAATCGTACAAATGGATTCAATTGTTTGTACAGCTTTATATATAATAAATACAAATATAGCGGTGATTAATAAAATCAATGGTAACCACATGGACATTTTATCTTTATTTAATGCCAAATCATCATTAAAAATCAATTGAAGATAGTCAACTCTTATACTTCCAAATAGCGTATTATATACATCCTTGTTGAAGGCATAAAATAAGCTTAGTCCAATTGACAACGCAAAAGAGATTAAACAAACCTGTCGAACGACTTTTAAAACAGAGCACATTTTCTTTAATAAATCTTTAGACTTATCATTCATGATATTACCTCCTAATATTAAATAATTAATGTTTATCGTTAATTTAATTATATATTACATAAATAATAAGTCAATATGATTTACTTTAAAACGCCAATTTCTTCTAAAAATAGTTTGCCTGCAAAAGATAATTCACGATCCTTACGAATCAAGAATACACTTGAAATATACATGCCTGGATCATTGATAGGGCGAATAACCATATTCAATAGTATGTCTTGTATCCGCATCAGAAAAAGGGATGATTGCGATTGAGTTAAATGTACGTGCCCATTCGATTGCAGTTTCGTTGATGAAAGTAATAATCGCAACATTATATGCTATCATGTTGACCAAACACAGTGTAGACTGTATTTGAAATATCAAAAGGAATTGCTAAAGGGATGCCATGAAATGCTTCGATTTCAACAGGCGTATTTTTTTGGATAAAGGATGTCTCTTAGGAATTACAGCTACAATATCATCTTTTTCATACGGAAAGTTTCCAATGCCCCGTATTGAGGGATACTTGCACGAACTAAGCCAATTTCTGTAATGTTGTTTAAGACATTGGGAACTACAAAATCACCAAATAATTTATGAATAGACAAATTGAAAAAGCATTCTCAAATGGTAAGGCCTTTATTATGTTTGTGACAAGTGGAGATCCAGATTTAGAAACAACTCAAGAAATTGTATATGCACTAGATAAAGCTGGATGTAGTTTGGTGGAATTAGGAATTCCTTTCTCTGATCCAACTGCTGAGGGCCCTGTCATTTAAAATGCGAATATTCGTGCATTATCCAATGGTGTCTGGCATTAGGTTTCGGTAATCTTTTAATGCCAAATATACTCGTGATAATAAGAAGCAGTTGGCTACAAAGATGAGAATGCGAATACCAAAGCGAAATTCATCATATCCATCATCCATGAGGTGAGTTCCTACATTTAATATAGATTTAGTCATTGATTCATAATAAAGTTCTTCTAAATAAAATGGAGTTTTTTTTGGTATAAGACACATTTAATAAATTAGGATATAAAGCTAAAATCAACACTCATACAACG
>OLQA01002168.1_pt1 | contig 15857 bp, 7 predicted proteins | sample 1673151 | NCBI WGS metagenome assembly OLQA01 (sample SAMEA3136760, study PRJEB25190) | human gut metagenome | biome: human gut; feature: human-associated habitat; material: faeces | place: Austria | collected 2013 | reverse complement strand
ACTCCATTTTCATCATCAAAGATGCGGAGATTTATTATTTTCTTGCACAACCAGTCGATGTCTTCTGTTCCGTCGGCTTCTTCGATGCCTACCAGGATAAGCATTCCTCTGTTGATAGCCGATTTACAGTTTCCGTTGATGGTAACTGAGGCATGACTGACGCGCTGTATAACTACTCTCATTTCTCTTTTTTTGTTTTATTGGAAAGGCAAATTTACAAAAATCGCTATAGAAAAATCATGTTTCACAGAGTTTTTTTGTAAAATCACATGTGCTTTACATTTATTTATAATGAGACGTATAACCTCTGAATGTATTTAATGTCTCTGTTATTACAGGTTTTCTTTAACAACTTTTGCTTTGGTTTCGCCTATAATAGCGCTGATATCCTCTAAAGAGGCTTCTTTGATGCGTTTTACACTCTTAAATTCTTTTAGTAATGCGGTTTTTGTTTTGTCTCCGATGCCTTTGATTGTGTCGAGGGCAGAAGCTACCTGGCGTTTACTGCGTTTATCACGATGAAAAGTAATGGCAAAACGGTGTACTTCATCTTGTATCTGCTCCAGTAATTTGAAAAGGGGAGAATGTTGTTTTAATCCGATTGTTTGAGGTGGAAAACCAAATAAAAGCTCTGATGTGCGGTGTTTTCGATCTTTGGCAAGGCCTGCAATAGGAATATTTAAATGTAATTCCTCCATAACTTGTCTTACAGCCTCCATTTGCCCTTTTCCTCCGTCTGTGATGATGAGGTCGGGTAGCGTGCTTTCCTCCTCTATAGCGCGCTGATAACGCCGTTTTACGACTTCTCTCATAGATGCATAGTCATCGGGACCTTCTACGGTTTTAATAATATACTTTCGGTAGTCTTGTTTCGATGGTTTTGCTTTCTTGAATACGACACAGGCAGCTACTGCATCCGAACCCTGGATGTTGGAGTTGTCGAAACATTCTATCTGCATGGGCAGGCGGTCCAGGTGCAGCTCTTGCTGTATCTCTTTCAGCAGGCGCACGGTCCGTTGCTCCGGATTCAGCTTTTCGGCTTGCTTCAGGCGGTCGGCTTTGTACTGCTTCACATTGAGGATGGAGAGTTCCAGCAGTTTCTTTTTGTCTCCCCGTTGCGGGATGGTAAAGACGACATCTTTCAGCTCCATATCCAGCTCAAAAGGCACGATGATTTCACGAGAAAGGCTCTTGTATCTTTCCCGCATTTCGATGATGCCGAGAGAGAGCAGTTCTTCTTTGCTCTCATTCAATCGTTTCTTGTATTCAAAGGTGAAAGCCTGGTTGATGGCACCGTTCGTAATGTGCAGGTAGTTGACGAAAGCGGATTTTCCATCATTGTCTTCTTCGATGGAGAACACGTCGATATTGTGCAGCACGTTGCTTACCACTTCCGATTTCGCCCGGTAGTTTTCCAGCAGCAGGTATTTCTTCTTTATCTTCTGTGCTTCTTCAAACTTCATTTCGGCTGCCAGTTTCTGCATTTGCTGGAAAAGCATCCGTTCTATCTCCTGGGTATTCCCTTTGAGTATTTCCTTGATTTCAGCGATGTTTTTCAGATACTCTTCCTGGCTTTGCTTCCCGATGCAAGGTCCTGCACAGTTCTTGATGTGGTATTCCAGGCAAACATTGAACTTTCCGGCACGTATGTTTTCCGGAGAGAGGTTCAGGTGGCATGTACGCAAAGGGTACAGATGCTTGATGAGGTCGAGTAATGCGTACATGGAAGGTATATGGCTGTAAGGGCCATAATAGGAGGAACCGTTACGGATTATCTTCCGGGTTCTGAATACACGTGGAAAGTATTCGTTCTGCACGCAGATGCTGGGATACGTCTTGTCGTCTTTCAACAGTACGTTGTAGCGAGGCTTGTATTTCTTGATAAGATTGTTTTCCAGCAATAGCGCGTCTTCTTCCGTATTCACCACGATATATCGGATATCTGCAATCTTGCTGACCAGCACCCTCGTCTTTCCCGGTTCGTGCTCCCGGTTGAAGTAGGAAGACACTCTTCGCTTCAGATTCTTTGCCTTTCCTACATATATAATAGTCCCTTCGGTATTCAGATATTGGTAAATACCGGGACTTTCGGGAAGGTTGGATACAATCCCTTTGAGGTAGTCGTTAGTTCTGAGTTCTTCCATAATACCGACGTTTCACCACAGATTACACAGATTAGCGCAGATTTCTCTTCGATAAAACTGTGTTTTGTGGTGGATAAATAATCTGTGTTAATCTGTGTAATCTGTGGTGAAATATGAAATGGCTAAAGCGACAGCACAGCCTCCACTTCCACATCATCTCCAAACACATCCTTGCCATGAAGCTCTTTCAGCTCGATGATGAAGTTTACATACACTTTCTTGGGGTTCATCTGTTTCACCAGTTTGCAGGCGGCTTCCATTGTTCCACCGGTTGCCAGCAAGTCGTCGTGTAGCAATACTACATCGTCTTCATTGATGGCATCCTTGTGCATCTGCACGGTGTCTTTGCCATATTCTTTATCATAGCTTTCTTCAATGGTTTCTGCAGGAAGCTTTCCCGGCTTGCGGATAGGTACGAAGCCTGCCCCCAGTCTGGTGGCGAGAATGGGGCCCATAATGAATCCTCTTGATTCTATACCCACTACTTTGGTTATTCCTTTGTCCTTATACATCTCGTACAGTGTGTCCGAGAGCTCCTGCAGGGCAGCAGGTTCCTTGAACAAGGTAGTTACATCGTAGAATAGAATTCCCGGAATGGGGAAGTCGGGTATTTCTCGGATGCTTTTGGTAAGAGTTTCTTTGCTCATAATCAGTTTATTTAATACGTTTATTGAATTCTTTGTTTCACGTGGAACTTTGCGCTCTATCGTCCGCAAAGTACCAGTAGCACGTTGATGTCGCTTGGAGATACTCCCGGAATCCGACTCGCTTGGGCTATTGTTTCCGGATCTATCTTCATCAGCTTCTGTCTAGCTTCGGTAGAAAGGGATTGAATGGAATTATAGTCAAACTTACCTTTTATCTTGATGCTTTCCAATCTTGCCAATTTATCCGCAATAATCCGTTCGCGTCCGATGTATCCCTCGTACTTGATGAGTATTTCTGCAGCTTCTACAATTTCTTCCTTTCTATCGGATATTTTATCCAGTTCTCGTTTAAAGGCACTGACGTGTTCGGCAATGTTCTCAATCGTTATCTGCGGACGGTTTATCAAATCTATCAATTTGCATCCTTGGCGCAGTGGAGTTGTGCCGAGCTGCTCCAATACCGGATTGATTAATGCCGGTTTCATCGAGTAATTCCGCGCGAAGTCTATAATCCGGTTCACGGCTTCACGTTTTTCTGTCAGCAGCTTGTACCGCTCTTCCTTGGCGAGTCCCAGCTTCCAGGCTTTTTCCGTGAGTCGCATGTCCGCATCATCCATACGGAGCAGGATGCGATATTCGGCACGGGAAGTAAACATACGGTAAGGCTCGTCCACACCTTTTGTTACCAAGTCATCGATTAAAACGCCGATATATGCTTCATCCCTTGCAAGGGTGAACGGTTCTCCGCCGTGGCAATTGATGTGGGCGTTGATACCTGCCATGATTCCTTGTCCAGCTGCTTCCTCGTAACCGGTTGTTCCGTTTACTTGTCCGGCAAAGAACAGATTCTTTATATTCTTCGTTTCCAGCGTATGTTTCAGTTGGGTGGGGTCAAAGAAGTCGTATTCGATGGCATAGCCCGGGCGGTAGATGACGAGGTCTCTGAACGCCGGTATCTGTTTCAATGCTGCAATCTGGATGTTCATGGGCAATGAAGAAGAGAATCCATTCAAGTAGAGCTCTTGGGTTGTTTCCCCTTCGGGCTCCAGGAAAAGCTGGTGCTGCGGTTTGTCGGGGAAAGTCACAATCTTGGTTTCTATACTGGGGCAATAACGTGGGCCGATACTTTGGATTTGTCCGTTGAAAAGGGGAGAATCCGGCAGACCTTCCTGCAGGATGCGGTGTGCTTCTTCGTTGGTGAAGCAGGTCCAGCAAGGGAGCTGTTTCAAATGGCGTACATGAGTGTCCATGAACGAGAACTTGTGGAAGTCACATTCTCCGTCTTGGATTTCCATATCCTCATAATGCACGCTGCGTCCATCTATGCGTACGGGGGTTCCCGTCTTCATGCGTCCAAAGGTGATGCCATGCTTTGCGATGGATTCGGTTAATTGGTAGGATGCAGGTTCTGCCATACGTCCGCCTGGAAGCATGGTACGTCCCACGTGCATCAGTCCATTGAGGAAAGTTCCTGCGGTGAGTACTACACATTTGGCATGGAACGTTACTCCCCATAATGTGACTACTCCCGTAATCTCACCGTTTTCAACGAGGATTTCCTGCACGGTATCCTGCCAGATATGCAGGTTGGGGATATTTTCCAGTATCTCTCTCCATGCCCAGATGAATTTGTTGCGGTCGCACTGCGCGCGCGGACTCCACATAGCGGGACCTTTGGAACGGTTCAGTATACGGAACTGTATGGCTGTCTGGTCTGTCACCAATCCCATATATCCTCCCAAGGCGTCTATTTCGCGTACTATCTGTCCTTTGGCGATGCCTCCCACTGCCGGGTTACAACTCATCTGTCCGATTTTGTTCATATCCATTGTGATAAGACAAGTCTTCGAACCCAGGTTTGCAGCAGCGGCAGCGGCTTCGCATCCTGCGTGTCCGGCGCCGATTACAATAACGTCATACTTAAACTCCATTCGTTCAGTGTATTTTAAAACTGTGCAAAGTTACGAAAAAAGTTGTATGCCGGGACGTGTCATATCTTAAAATCCGGATATATCTTCTTTGGCATTGCTTATATTTCCGTATCCAGCATCATACTTATTGCTTGGAATGCTTAGGTTATAGACATATTGCTTGTGTTTGGCTTAAAATACAATCAAAATGAAGCTTTTTGAATACTATTGCTTTTCTTTTTGAAAAAGATACATACCTTTGCAGCGTTTGGATATTAAAAAGTGTTTTGATTGACTAATTTTAAGGAAGAGAAGCATGAGAAAGAAATTCTTCTTGTTAATCATTGTCTGCCTGGTTATGGGGGCGGGAGTGATGGCTCAGACGTCTACGGTCTCGGGAACAGTATTTGCCGAGGACAACAATGAGCCGATTATTGGGGCATCGGTATTGGTGAAGGGCACAACGCTGGGGGCCGTGACCGATATCGAAGGTAAATTTACAATCTTGAATGTGCCGGGCACGGCAAAGACAGTGATTGTCTCTTTTGTAGGTATGCAGAAAGTAGAAGCTGCCATAAAGCCTGCTATGAAGGTGGTGCTGAAATCGGATTCGGAACTGTTGGATGAAGTGATGGTGGTGGCTTACGGCACGGCCAAAAAGAGCAGCTATGCAGGTTCGGCTTCTTTAGTGAAAGCGGATGCGCTGAAAGACATTCCGACGACCAGCTTTGAAAACGCGTTGAACGGTAAAGTGGCGGGCTTGCAACTGACGAATAATTCCGGCCAGGCGGGTTCCGCACCGGCCATCCGCATCCGTGGCATAGGTTCTATGAATGCCGGGAATGAACCGTTGTATGTAGTGGACGGTGTTCCGGTCTCTTCGGGCAATACGGGGCAGATGAGCGGTGAGCTCTATTCTACCAACAACATCATGAATACGTTGAACCCGGAAGACATCGAATCTATTTCTGTATTGAAAGATGCGGCGGCCAGCTCGCTTTATGGGTCGCGTGCGGCAAACGGCGTCATTCTGATTACTACCAAAAAAGGACAGATTGGCAAGCCGGTGGTGACGCTGAAAGCCGAAGTGGGCTTCACGCCCTGCTGGGCAACGGACAACTATGAAACGGCCAGCGTACAGGAGAATGTGAATATGCTCTACACCGTATTTCACGATGCCCGTACAAGCGGTAAGGGCGAAACGGACGAAAAGGCGGCAGCCTATGCCATAGGCCAGTTGAACAGCCGTTTCAACAAACATGGCTACCAATTTACCACAAATGGTACGGGAGCTTACGAGAACGTCAATATCCTTGAGTACGACAACTCCGGGCGTGGAGGCAAATACTACGATTGGGACAAGGCATATTTCCGTACCGCCATTTACCAGACCTACGATATGTCCGTCAGCGGTGCTACGCAGAATACCAACTATTACACTTCCCTTTCCTATACCCAGGACGAAGGACGTTTGAAGATGAACAGCTTCGACCGTGTTTCCGGTCGCCTGAACCTCACCCAGAAGGTGGGGAAATTCCTTGAACTGACCACCAATGCCAGCCTGGCGCGTACCAAGAAAAGCGGTTATAATGATACACGCAACACGGGCAGTAATTACTTCATGCAGACCCGTAACTTGCTGTGGGGACTCTACTGGCCCACTGATTACAAGACCGGCGAGCTCTGGACCGAACGTTACGGTAGCTACGCCTACAATGGGCTTTATTATGACAAAGAGTGGGAGAACGGTTCTACCAGTACCAAAATCATAGCTGCGGAGACGCTCACCCTGCATCTGATGCCGGGCCTGGACCTTCGTTCTATCTACTCTTACGACAATACTACTGTAAAAGACCATATCTATTACAGTGCCAATCACTATAAAGGCTCGGCAGACAATGGGAATGTCAACGAATACCGTACTACATACGAGAAGATGGTTACCTCCACTACCGCCAATTATACCGGCACCTTCGACAAACACACAGTTGGCACCATGGTGGGTTTCGAAGCGGAGAAGAACAAGACAGACTATGTGCGTGCCACAGGAAGCAATCTTGCGGTCAGCACCATTCATACAGTTTCTACTGCCGGAACGCAGACTTCTGCCGGATATTCCTGGGGAAACTCGATGGTGTCCGTGCTCTCCAAGTTGGATTATAATTACGATGAACGCTACTTCATTTCCGGTTCTTACCGCCGCGACGGTTCTTCCCGGCTCAGCAAGCAGGAACGTTGGGGAAACTTCTGGTCAGTGGCAGGAGCGTGGAACATCATGCGCGAGGGTTTTATGAGCAAATATTCTTTCCTGAGCAACCTGCGTATACGTGCCTCTTATGGTATTAACGGTACGCTGCCTTCGGACAATTACGGCTATATGAGCTTGATGAGCTATACCAGTAAGTACATGGGTAACCCGGGCGGTACAATCACTACCGTCACCAATGACAAGCTGTCTTGGGAGACGAGCTACAACACGAATGTGGGTATCGACTTCGGCTTCTTCGGCCAACGTCTGCGCGGTACGGTGGAATACTTCAACCGTGATTCGAAGAACCTGCTCCAGGATGTTCCCATTTCGATGGTTACGGGATTTTCCTCTACGTTGCGGAACGTAGGATGCATCAACAACCATGGGGTAGAGGTGGAGTTGAGTGGTGACATCATTGATAGTAAAGGATGGTTATGGAGTGCCGGTGCCAACGCAACCTTCCTCCGTTCTGAGGTGAAAGAGTTGTATGGCGGTGCGGACATTATCTGGTACGACCCCACCAGTAGCGACAGCCGTGCGCAATATGTATACCGGGAAGGTCAGTCCACGCTGGCTTTCTATGGATACGAATGGGCAGGTGTGGACAAGACCAACGGCAAGAACGTCTACTATGTAAATGACCCCAAGAATGGCAAGGCCGGAGATTTTGAGTATAACGGGCGCGGAGCTACTTATGACTATAACAATGCCAACTACACCATCATCGGCAATGCCGTTCCCAAAGTGTATGGGGGCATCAATACCTCGGTCTCCTACAAAGGCATAGCCCTTTCGTTGGGCTTTACCTATAAGATAGGAGGAGACTTGTACGATGGAGCCTACATGGATGTGGCCGACGACGGTTATTATTGGGAGCGTATCCGTGCTAAAAGCTACTACAACAACCTTTGGACGCCAGACCATACGAACGGTACAGAGCCCCGTATCGAAGGTGTAGACCTCGATGACCCGCAACAATACAGCAGCCGCCACTTGTTCAATGCCAGTTATCTGCGCTTGAAGAATCTCTCATTGGCCTATACGCTGCCCAAAGCCATGACCCGCAAGGCTTTCATCGAGAATGCCCGCCTTTTCTTCACTGCCAGCAACCTTTGGACAATAGCCAAATACAAGGAGGCAGACCCCGAAGTGAGCGAATACGGCACACGTGGTTGGGAAACCCCTATCGGAAAAACGTTTGTCGTTGGCGTTGAATTGAAATTTTAATGAACTGGAGGAACTAACAATGAAAAAGATATATCATTTATTGGCACTTGTGATACTTGGTGCCTTTACATTCACTTCGTGTGACGATTTTCTGGATATGCAGCCCACCAACTCCGGAAATGCAGAAGGTGCTGTCGGTACGGTAGCCGATGCGCAGGTGGTTATCAACGGTGTGATGAGTGCGATGACCTCATCGTCCTATTACGGCAGAAACCTTTTTATGTACGGTGATGCCAAGGGCGGTGACCTCACGATTTTTGCTGCCGGACGCGGACTGGATGCATTCTATACGTTCAACCACACTTCCAACAGCAATACTTATTCCGGTTTCTGGAGCCGTGGATATTACTGCATTCTGCAGGTCAACACCTTGTTGAGCAACATTGAGAAGCTGGAAGAATCGGGCAGTATGGAAGACTTTTCCGAAGCCAAAGGGCAGGCGTTGACTCTGAGGGCGCTGTTCTATTTCGATTTGGTCCGTCTCTACGGGCTTCCTTACAATTACAACAAGACCTCTTATGGAGTTCCCAATGTAACCGAGCCGCTTACGGTGAACGCCCAGCCCACCCGTGCTACTGTGGAGGAGAACTATCGCCAGATTCTGCAGGACTTGTCGGACGGGGCGGCCCTGCTTGCCAAGAAGAAGACAAAGCAGAGCGGATATGCGGACTATTACACCAACATAGCCCTGCAAGCGCGTGTGAAACTCTATATGGAAGATTATGACGGTGCTTTGAACGCTGCCCGGGAGATTATAGAAAGCGGTGTGTACAAACTGTATGAGCCTGCCGATTGGACGGCTTCCTGGAGCAAGCAGTTTGGTTCCGAGTCCATCTTTGAGCTGGGCATCACCACTGAGGAATCAGACCTGGGAACTTCTTCTTTGGGCTTTTACCTGATGCGCTACGGACAGTTGAAGAATGCCATGGGCTGGTATCTTGCCAGCGATTATTTCTTGAACCGTCTGGGTGAAGACGAGACGGATGTGCGTTGGGGAATCATGGACAACGATGAATACTGGGTGGACAATGAGATTGAACGCAAGGGAGCCTGCTACAAGTATATGGGCAGTACCACTCTGGCAGGTGACGGCAAGGCAACCAATACAGCCGTCAATATCAAGATAATCCGTCTTTCCGAGATATATCTGATTGCCGCCGAAGCAGCCTTGCACTCCACGAAGCAGGAAGCAGGCGCAGATGCCGCCGCCGGTTACCTGAATGAAATCCGCAGGCGTTCTCCCGGACTGGCACCGGCCACTGCCGCTACCATTACCGATGATATGATTCTGGACGAGCGCAGCAAGGAGCTTTTTGGTGAAGGACAACGCTTCTTCGACATGATGCGTATGGGCAGAACCATCGAATTCAACGATGATTTTCAAGATATTCCGGTGAGTCACCGTGGAAAAACAATCGACCGTACTTTCGAGAAGATTGTGCTTCCTATTTCGCAAGATGAGATAAATGCCAATCCGGCATTGGAGAACCAGCAGAATCCGGGATATTAGTCGTTCCCTGCTGTCTATTGTTTGCTACTCCTTGTATATCAGGGAGGTATTTTGCCAACAAGTTGTCACTGCCTTGGCAAACTTTTGCCACGCCTATGGCAAAGTTTTGCCAACGCGGTGGCAAAGTCTTGCCAATGGGAAGGCAAAACCTTGTCATAGGCGTGGCAAGAAAAGCGGAAAAAGGTGCCTTTGATGAATTTCTTTGATAAAATGAGACGGTAATACCTTGATATTCCACAAAAATACTATTTATTGGTTCGAAATTTCTATTCTTTTTTTCTGAATCGGCTTATCTTTGCTTTCGTAGAAACCAATAAAAAGTTATAATACTATGAGAAGATTTTTCCTCATATCGTCATTCTTGACGTTGTTTGCAATCGGAAGCTCGGCGCAATGGAAGCCGGCAGGTGATAAAATCAAAACGGACTGGGCATCCCAGATCAATCCCGCGAATGTGTTGCCCGAATATCCTCGTCCCATCATGGAACGGAGTGACTGGAAGAACTTGAACGGACTGTGGAATTATGCCGTTATAAATAAAGGTGAGCATCTTCCGGCAGAGTTCGAAGGGCAGATACTTGTTCCTTTTGCCATCGAATCCTCCTTGTCCGGAGTTGGAAAAAGAATCAATGAAAACCAGGAACTGGTCTACCAGCGCAGTTTTGAAATTCCTTCTGCCTGGAAGGGAAAACAAGTGCTGTTGCACTTTGGTGCTGTCGACTGGAAAACGGATGTATGGGTGAATGATGTGAAAGTAGGCAGCCATACGGGGGGATTTACTCCGTTCTCTTTCGATATTACTGCCGCCCTTTCTGGCAAAGGCAATAATCAGTTGGTCGTAAAAGTTTGGGACCCAACGGATAAAGGACCTCAACCCCGTGGAAAGCAGGTCAGCAATCCGGAAGGTATCTGGTACACTCCCGTAAGCGGTATCTGGCAGACGGTATGGATGGAGCCGGTTGCCGGAAAACATATCGAGAACCTCCGTATTACTCCCGATATTGACCGTAATATGCTGACAGTGAAGGCAGAATTGAATAAGGCATGCCCTTCCGACTTTGTGGAAGTGAATGTGTATGACGGCAATCAACTGGTAGCCACCGGCAAAAGTATCAATGCAGAGCCGGTGGAGGTGTCCATGCCCCGGAATGCCAAGTTGTGGAGTCCGGATTCCCCCTTCCTCTATACGCTGAAAGTGACTCTGAAAAGCGGAGGCAAGGTAGTGGATAAGGTGGACAGCTATGCTGCCATGCGTAAGTACTCCACCCGTCGTGACGCGGATGGCATCGTACGCCTGGAACTAAATAACGAGGCTTTGTTCCAGTTTGGACCGCTGGACCAGGGTTGGTGGCCCGACGGACTGTATACAGCTCCCACAGACGAGGCTTTGCTGTATGATGTACAGAAGACGAAAGATTTCGGTTTCAATATGATTCGCAAGCATATCAAGGTGGAACCGGCACGTTGGTACACACATTGTGACCGTTTGGGTATCATCGTATGGCAGGATATGCCGAGCGGTGACCGTAATCCGGAATGGCAGAACCGCCGCTATTTCGACGGAACAGAACTGAAACGCTCCGCCGAATCCGAAGCCTATTATCACAAGGAATGGAAGGAAATAATGGATTGTCTCTACTCTTATCCGTGTATCGGTACATGGGTACCGTTCAACGAAGCCTGGGGGCAGTTCAAGACGGTAGAGATAGCCGAATGGACGAAACAGTATGACCCGACCCGTCTGGTGAATCCGGCAAGTGGCGGTAACCATTATACTTGCGGTGACATGCTCGACCTCCACAACTATCCCCAACCGGAGATGTATCTGTATGATGCACAGCGTGCCACGGTTTTGGGTGAGTATGGCGGCATCGGCCTTGTCTTGAAAGACCATATCTGGGAACCGAACCGCAACTGGGGATATGTTCAGTTCAACTCTTCCAAGGAGGTTACGGATGAGTACGTGAAATATGCCGATATGCTGTATCAGATGATAAAAAGAGGTTTCTCGGCAGCCGTCTATACACAGACCACGGATGTGGAGGTGGAAGTGAACGGTCTGATGACTTACGACCGCAAGGTGATAAAGCTGGATGAGAAACGCGTGAAAGAGATAAATACACGTATCTGCAATTCACTTAAGAAATAGGGGCATTTACAATTTACCATTTACAAAGTACAATTTGGCTGCGCTGTCATCTGCATAGTTAAATTGTACTTTGTAAATGGTAAATTGTGCATTAAAAATGTTGTTATGAAACGATTGATTATAAAGCTTTTCCTTAGTCTGTGCCTATGGGCGGTATTGCCGGTCTGTGCGCAGGATGCTGTTCATTACTATTTCAGAACGATGGATATCCGGAACGGTCTTTCGCAGAACACCGTGTATCAGATTTTGCAGGATAGGAAAGGCTTTATGTGGTTCGGAACCAAGGACGGTCTGAACCGTTATGACGGATTGTCTTTCCGTATTTACAAGAAAGAGAACTCCGGTTTAGGCAAGAATTTCATAACCGCGCTCTACGAGGACCGCCGGGGCAATATCTGGATTGGTACCGATGGGGGAGTCTTTATTTACGACCCGGTACTGGATTCCTTTACCGCTTTCGATGAGGCCAGTGATAATGGCAGTATCATCAGGGATTTCGTCACCATGATTGGAAGTGACGAGGACGATAATATCTGGATATCGGTAGAAAACCAGGGGTTGTTCTGCTATAAACCGGATGAAGGGAGGTTGCTGAACCATCTGCACGATTCGGGACTGCCCAATGTAACCCGCTTTTGGCTGAATGGGAATACGTGTTGGCTGGCCTTGTATGCGGATAATCTTTACTATACGAAAGCTGACTTTGAAACTCCTCTGCAGCCTTTCAAGGATGCGGAAGGAAATGAGATTTTCAAGAATGATATTATCAACTGGCAGGTCAGCGGACCCCATAATTGTGTGTATATCGCTTCGCTGAACGGGTTGACAGAGATAAACCAGACTACCGGCAAGACGCGGAAGCTGCTGAACACCTATGTGAGGGCTTTGCAGTTCAAATCTGACAACGAGCTGTGGGTGGGCGCAGAGTCCGGCTTGTATATTTACAATCTGACGAATGACAAGATTACCCATTTGACCGTTCCCGACCAGGATGATTTGTATGCATTGTCGGACAATGCCATTTATTCGCTCTGTTGCGACAAGGAGAACGGCATGTGGATAGGTTCTTATTTCGGTGGAGTGAATTATTGTCCTTATCAGTGGACTTATTTCGAGAAATTCTATCCGAGAGACAATCTCAGGCATTTCGGCCGTCGTGTACGGGAAATCTGTGAAAGTAATGATGGCACCTTGTGGATAGGTACCGAAGACAAAGGCTTGTTCAATTACAATCCGGAAAACGGAAAGATAGAGCCTTTTGAGCATCCGGCCATTTATCAGAATGTCCACGGCCTTTGCCTGGACGGGGATGATTTGTGGGTGGGTACGTTCTCCGGTGGTCTGAACCGGGTGAATCTTCGGACCAGGCAGGTGAAACATTATGCCAAGGGTGAGAGTGAGAATTCCATGGTCGCCAATGACGCCTTTACCATTTGCAGGACCACTACGGGAGACGTGTGGATAGGCACCACGTCCGGTCTGTTGAAGTACAATCGCTCTACAGATGACTTTACCCGGATTCCTCAGCTGAAGAATATGTTTACTTATAACATTCTGGAGGACTTCAACGGAAATCTGTGGTTTGCTACTTTTTCTAATGGAGTGTTCTGCTACAATGTAAGAAGCCAGCAGTGGAGGAATTATCTGTCTAATGAGAATGATTCGACCTCTCTTCCCTACAATAAGGTAATCAGTATCTACGAAGACAGCAGGAAGCGTCTGTGGTTCATGACGCTGGGTGAGGGCTTTTGCCGCTACAATCCGGAAACGGACAATTTTACCCGTTATGACATGTCGAAAGGATTTCCGAGCAACACTATCTACAAGATGGTCGAGGATAAGCGGGGTAACTTATGGATTACTTCCAATTATGGTCTGGTCTGCTTCAATCCCGATACGGAGAGCAAGCATGTCTATACCACGGCCAACGGGCTGCTGAGCAACCAGTTTAATTTCCAGTCCGGCTACATCGACAAGAAAGGACGCATCTATTTAGGAAGCATCAACGGATTCATAGCCTTTGACCCGGAAACTTTTGTGGAGAACACTTTTCTCCCTCCCGTAGTGATTACAGATTTTTATCTGTTCAACAAACGGCTTTCGGTGGATAGTCCGGATTCTCCTTTGGAGAAGAGCATCACCTATGCGGATGAGATAGAGCTGGATGCCGACCAGAATTCTTTCTCTTTTCAGGTTGCAGCCCTGAGTTACCAGGCATCCGAAATGAATGGTCTTGAATGTAAGCTGGAAGGCTTTGACCGCGACTGGTATACGGTAGGGCGGAATTCCATCATCAACTATTCAAACCTTCCTTATGGAAGCTATACATTGCGTATAAAAGGTTCCAACAGCGATGGCAAGTGGAACGCGACGGAACGTGTGCTCGACATCCATATTCATCCTCCTTTCTATCTCTCCACTTGGGCGTATGCTGTTTATACGGTATTGGCGTTATGTTCACTGGCTGCTGTAATTATCTATTTCAGAAAACGGACCCGGCAGAAGCATCAGCAGGCTATGGACAAGTTTGAGCGGGAAAAGGAACGGGAGTTGTATACTGCGAAGATAGACTTCTTCACGAATGTGGCGCATGAGATACGTACACCGCTTACACTGATAAAGAGTCCGCTCGAGAATGTATTGGCTTCCCGTTCTGTTTCGGATGACATCAGGGATGATTTGGAGACCATGGAACTGAACACCAACCGACTGCTTGATTTGGTGAACCAGTTGCTGGACTTCCGGAAGACGGAGACACAAGGCTTCCAATTGAATTTTGTGGAATGTGACGTGTCTGAGCTCTTACAAAAGACGTATAAGCGTTTCAAGCCTTTGGCACGTGAAAGGGGGCTGGCATTGAGTATAGAGACTCCCGAAAGCTTGTATGCTTCGGTTGATAGGGAAGGGCTTACCAAGATTATCAGCAATCTGCTGACCAATGCGATAAAGTATTCGGAGACCTATATACGCATCAGGCTATATTCGGAAGGTGAAAGACTGCTGCTTTCTGTATGCAATGACGGCCTTGTCATTCCGGTAGAGATGCGCGAGGAGATTTTCAAGCCGTTCATCCAGTATAAAACCGGTACCTTGCGCTCTGTACCCGGCACCGGTATCGGGCTTGCACTTGCCCGTTCATTGGCCGAACTCCATGAGGGTACGTTGTGCATGGAAGATTCGATGGAGAACAACTGTTTCCTGCTGTCACTTCCGCTGAAGCACGAGCAGACGGTGGCTATGGAGCATAAAGAACCGGTAACGGGCGGGGAATCCTCTGAGGAAAGTGGTGCAGGTACTGCCTTGGAACAGCACCGGTATACTCTTTTGGTGGTGGAAGACAGTCTGGAAATGCAGGCATTTGTTGTGAAACAGCTCTCTTCGGAATATCGTGTGCTGACTGCCGTGAATGGGGTGGAAGCTTTGAAGGTGTTGAAGGAACAATAATTTTTTTGCTAGATTGGTAGCATAATCATTATAGCACATCGGTTTCCCGTTGTGTTCCCATCTTTTTCCCACGATTCTCTCCATCCTCGTCCATATCGTAAAAAATATCCGCTCCAAAGAGCATGATGGACAACTCTTCGACTGCGAGGTCAATATCTCGGAAAACAGTACTTTTTGAGATCGCTTCCTCATCCATGATCTGTTGATAATCCTTTCCCTCAAGTGTGTGGGCCGCCAGGACACGATACCGCCGCTGCTTTTCCGCATTTCCCTTCTCGCACTGCAGGCGGTAGAGCTCCAGCATCGACTTTGTTTGCTGCACAAGCGTTTCGGTCCTCCCCGCGGAGATTGCCAACCCCTCCAGGTAAACATCCTGCCGGCCGGAAAGCTGCTGCGAGTAGACGCCCTCCGGGTCATTCTGCGCCGATTCCAGAACCTTGCGCACATCATACACCGATTTTTGCGCGTGGGTATCGAACTGCTGCAGGTGCTCCAGGAGCAGCCTGGTATTTCTCAACCGCCAATCCCGCCTTTCTTTTCTCACCTTCTTTTTTTGCTTTTCCAACGTCTCCAGC
>OLQA01002166.1_pt1 | contig 15900 bp, 15 predicted proteins | sample 1673151 | NCBI WGS metagenome assembly OLQA01 (sample SAMEA3136760, study PRJEB25190) | human gut metagenome | biome: human gut; feature: human-associated habitat; material: faeces | place: Austria | collected 2013 | reverse complement strand
CTTCGTTATTAACTACATTTTTATTAGAAAATCTGTCATTGGCTAGGAGATAGTACCCATTTATTTTATAATCAATCTTTTTTGCATCAGATGGCACATTGTTATTTGATAAAGTTAGAGTATGTTTTTTTTCATGACTCAAACATTCAAATGTGATTTTTTCCGGATAAATAAAAGATTCATCTTCATATCCTTTGATGTGAACTTTTTCGGTAGAGTTGATGTAGTGCAATAAATCGTATTTGATAGAATGTTCATCAACTTGTCCACCTAAAAGAATATATTTTTGAGTATCGTTAGTTTCGTTATCAACAATAAGCATATTCTGTGTGTTAGCTAAAACGTTCCCATTCAAATCTGTAAGGACTGCATAAAAGCCAATATGGTAATTAAGCCCTGCATTAGATAATTCTCTGTAAAAATAAGAACTTGCTGTTCTATCATCTTTCTTTTGGTCTAGTGCAAGAGTGGCTCTATAGGCTTTGTCTGCTCTGGTGCAATATTCATTATACATATCGGTAAGATAATCATTTTGAATTTCTATTGCCTTATATAGTATCAAACTAAGACTGCCTAATATTGCTACAACAAATATCATAACTGTTAATTTTACTTTTAAACGTTTGTAGTGATTTTTCATTATTATTGCCTCCAAATATATCCACCTTTTATAATTGTCTGAATATAATGGTTTTCCCCTCCAAGTATTGCTCTAAGTTTTTTTACATGAGTGTCAACGGCTCTGTCATAACCTTCATAATCATAACCCCATACAGCATCAAGAATCTGGGTTCGACTAAGTACCTGATTTTTATTGTCAATAAAGTACATTAGAAGCTCATATTCTTTTGGAGCAATGGAAATGACTTTTTTATTTACTGTTACAATACGTCTGGCAGGCTCGATTTGAATATTGCCAATTGTTATTAAACCGTTTTTGATTGTAAGACCATGGTATCTTTTTACCAATGAATTAATTTTCGCCATAAGTATTGGCATAGAAAATGGTTTGATAACATATTCATCTGCTCCAATTTCATAGCCTTGAATAATATCCTGTTCTTTACCTAGTGCGGTAAGAAAGATAACAGGCACATCATATTTTGTTCTAATGTATTGACAAACCTGCCTGCCATCAATTTCAGGCATCATAATGTCTAATATAATAATATCAAATACATTTTTATCAACTGCGGCTATTGCCTCAGCACCATTTTGGGCAGTGATTACATCAAATCCGTTTCGTTCTAAATATTTTTTTGTAATGTCCCGTAAACCTTGCTCGTCATCTGCTAACAATACTTTGTAAACCATATATATTCTCCTTACAGTTGAAACAATAATTAATTCATGTGTATTCTTCATGTACATAATAACATAAATAAAAAAATTTTGATGAATAGGATAAATGATTTGCGATAAGTTTTACATTTAAACTTGGTTGAACAATTTGAACAATTTATTACAATATAGTTGAAGAGAAAACGAAAGCTAGATGTAATCTAGCTTCTGGCAGTGTGCAAAATTTACAAAGTAGTGCTAAATTTACCAGGTATGGGCATTACTTTTCAGCATTAGTAGTAGCTGATAAAGGGCATGACAAAAGGAGGAATGAAAGAATATGAGTGAAATGTTTGAATATGATGGAGTACAGTATACAAAAGAACAATGTGATCAAATAGCTTCTGAGTTTTTTGATCCAATTCTTTTAAATCAGTATCCTTTTGTTCATGCGGGGATGACTGTTAGAGATTATCTGGAAGAAAAACAATACTATTTAAATCATTGTAAAGAAGTTCGCAATGGAACATATAAGCCGTTGTGGAAACAAAAATAGATGGAGAGTGAATGTATATGATGAAAAAACAAAGTGATTGGGCTTCATATGGAATGATGGAAGAACCTTTTTGGCGAAATGATATGACCCCGGAAGAATTCGAATTAGAGCGTGCATATCTTGTAAATATATATAGTAGGGGAATAAAGGCTGAAATTAATTATAAACCACTTTGGTATCAAGGGAAAAAGGTTAATTATGATTCATCACAGGATTTTATGGAAATTGTAGAGCTTGCAGGTAAAATAGCATATATGACAGATGACGAATTAGAAAAGATTATTATTGATGTATAAACATAATATTATTAAATGCTAAAAAGAAAGGTATAATATGGAAGTAGATACTTTAAAAAAAGATGTTTTTTGGGATTCACATTGGCTCTCGCCAGAAGCGTTGGAGGAGAGTGTGAAAAAAGCAGATGAGGAAAGTAGTTTATGATTTTCAGGTTAGAAATTATAGAGTGTTAAAATTAGATGAAATGCCTAAATTGGACTACAAAAAGTATAGTATGGATGGAAAAGAATATGAGCCAGTAACAATATACGACGCACAGAATTGTATAGCTATTGAATCAAAGGAAGAATTCTGTATTGTTTCCAAGCTTCACTTATTAAAGTTGATTTCTCTTTGTCAGTGTAAACTTCTTCCTGACTTTTCTTTTTTCTATGAATAGTATAAGGTGCTTTTTTAAAGCTGATTTCTCTAAATATATTTCTGTCAATAATGTTAAATTCTTCATCAGAAGCCAAATCAAAAATTTCTCGTAATATCAATGCTATACTGCCAAAGGCTTTAGAGGTTAATTGATAGTCTATAATTTTTGAATAAGCCCAATCCTTGAGGTAACGTTTTGTCATATGGCTGTTTGTCTATTTCCAAGCATTAAAAAAGAAGAGAAAACCGGATTTTGGCTTTCCCTTCTATTTAACTGTTTATAATTTTATTTTTTTATCTTAACCTGCTTTGGCTTTGACCATTTGCCCTGATAAGTTTTCTTTCCTTTGACAACAATGGCTTTTGCTCTTGCATACAATTTTTTAGCTTGTTTAAACTTGCTATTTGATACACTATATGTCAATTTCTTAGTTGTTTTTGTCACTATTGTCTTTTTAAACTTCTTATCTTTTGCAATCTGTATTTTGTACTTGGTTGCGCCTTTAACTCTCTTCAATTTAAGACTAATTTTCTTAGCATTTTTCTTTTTAATTGCTTTTTTAACAACTGCCTTTCCAACCTTTACAGATGATTTTTTTGTAGTCTGACTTGGTTGTTTTTTAGTTGTTGTTTGTGCATTTGTCTTTGACTCCTGTGGCTTTGTAGTTGTTAGTTCTTCAGTAGTTGTTAGATCTTCAGTAGTTGTTAGTTCTTCAGTAGTTGTTGGCTCAACTACTGGTGTTGTTTCAATTTCTGAAGTTGGTTCTGCAGTAGTTGTTGGATTTGTAGTTGGTTCCTCGTATTCTGAATATGCAGGATCTGCAAGTTCTGCAGGTGTTTTTCCTGAGAGTCCAGGGTCTGCCTTAATTGACACAGTTTTCTTTAATCCAAATGATTCTACATTGTTACTTGTATACTGTGATCTTACTTCTACTTCATATGTGCCTGTCGCAAGTCTGTTTTCATAGTAACTTGCCACATTCCCATTGATTCCTACCTTAATACAAACACCATCTACAAAAAGATTCAATCTTTGACCTGTTAAATCTGCCACATCAGACCATGCAATAGTAAATCCATAGTCTATACCTTCTGTTAAAATTGAAAGTCCAAGTGGTAATGTTGGCTGATTTGGTTTGTCAAATGACTGTGCATTATCTATAAACTGACCTTTAACAGTAACCTTTGATGACTGACCAAATGATGGTGCCGCCAAAGCTGACTCTCTGCCTTCTGCATCCACCGCTGATAAATATGCCAGATATTCACCTGATGATACACTTTCCAATATAACATTTGAATTGGTAATTCCATCTACATATACACGTCTGTAAGGTGTACCTGTCTTTGCATCAAATAAATATAAATTGTAACCTACAACTGATGAATCTGCTGATGGAATACTTGCTTCTGATGATGGTGCCCATGCAACACCTAATTTATTGTCTGCCTGCGCCGGATTGTCAGCAGGAACTTCCGGATTTCCTGTAATATAACTTAATCCTGCCGGTGTTTTTGGACCTATGCAATCAACAGGATATGTGTAATTAAGAGTTGCTCCTGTTACTGTAAAGCTAACTTTCTCTGATAATGTTCCCTCACCCATGCTGTTTACATTTGCAGCCTGCGCTGTATATGAACCTGCTGGAAGTCCACCTACTACACCGCCTTTTGTAGCATTGCCAATCTTTGTAACTAACTCTCCATCCTTGTAAATATAAATGACTGTTGCTGTAACTGTTGGATCATATCCAGCTACATTTGCTGGGTCATCGGCTCCTGCCCATGCAAACATAATTGCATTATCAATTGTATCCGAACCACTTTTGCTAACAGCAACAAGTCCTATTACTTCCTTAGGTAATGATGTTGCTGCTGCACTTACATTGCTTGTTGGATAGTATGTAATCGAAGATACTAACATTGCAATGGCACAAATAATCGCACCAAATTTCTTTAATCTTTTTATTGCAAAAAAAGAAGCGCGAGACGGGGATCGAACCCTATTATACAAAATCAGCAAAACTCCTTTATTTATCGCAATCCCTTTATTTATCGGCAGTGTAGCGTTTTACATAATTGTGATTGAAGTGACTAAAAAGGTATGTTTTGGATAAAATGCAACGCAAAATGCAACGCAAATGCAACGCAAAATAGCCCTAGAAGTTAATCTAAGGCTATGGTTTATAGTTTTGAAAAATAATCATTTGTCATATCTGTATATTTTCTCTGATAGTCTGTTAGGGAATTTCTGTAAATAGCTTTCAGTGTCTTGTCAGAACTCCATCCACCACGTTCCATTATGTAAACGTCAGGAACTCCAATAGCATGCATTATTGATGCAGAGTAATGTCGTAAATCGTGAAATCTAAAATGAGGTAGTTTCAAATGCTTCACAGCAGAAGCAAAATTTCTTGTCAATGTTCGTGGAACAATATGCACCAATTTTCCACTTTTTGGTAATTCATCAATGACAAATTGGGGTAACTCTATAACTCGTGTGCTGGATGTATTTTTTGTTGCTTTCAGGATAAGTCCTTTATCGTGAGCATCAACTAATGCTTTATTAACCGTAAGTTTATTTCCATGAACATCATCAGCAGTAGCACCACAAACTTCTGAACGTCTCAATGTGCCATAAGCTGCAAGATAAACAGCAACGAGCATATCTTTATTATCTTGGTCTTTAAAATATTGTATGAGTTTCTTTACGTCACTATCTGTAGGAATATATATGTCTACATCTTTTTTCTTCTGTGGCAATTTCACTTTAAAATTGAATGGTATATCTGCATAGTCAATTGCAGAATGAAACAAACCATATGCATTCAATACTGTTTTAGGTGAAAGTCTTTGATTCAAGTCACCAATCCAACGTTGAAGGATATTTGAGGTAAGAACATTTATTGGTGAATCTAAGATTGCCTTATAATGATTTCTGTAGGAACATTCATATCCGCTGAGGGTTGTTGGAGACAGCGTTGTTCGTTTAGAATCAATGTATTCTGATATAATTTGACCAACAGTGCAGTTACCTTTATCTTCTTTGCAGTCATTTTTGTTCATTTGATATTCAGTGGCAAGATACTCACTTTCCTTTTTCGTGTTTGCAGTGCAAGACTTATAATGTCTTTTGCCTTTTTCATCAACATAGTCAAATACCAATGTTCTCCATTTTCCTGATGATGTTTTCTTTGCTTTAGCCATATTGTATCTCCTTTCCCACTTAAAAGGGTATAAAAATAACACCCAGCCTATGAACAGTAGTTCGGATTGACCAGATGCTCCTAAAAGTGATAAAATACAACTTGTCTAGGGTGGTATTTATATCACTTGGAGCTGGTCGTGAGTGGCTGGCTCTTTTTTTATTTGTAATAATTATTTATTATGTGCAATTACATCAAGCATTGATAATACCTGTTGAGCTTCAGTTGTAGCCTGAAAATAATCTTTTGTTCCGACTTTTACAGCTTTAGTTACAATAGGAATGCAAATGCAAGGTGTCTTGAAATCATTTAAGGTTACTCTAATAATAAGAGATTCAATTTTTTTCTTCTGTTTTCTTTTTCCGGTAATGCCACCGGCAACTGCACCGGCAGCACCAAAGGCTAAACCACCTATTAATGCTTGTCCTACACCACCACTTACGACAACAGAATCATCAGCTAAAAGCTCATAGCTTACCAAGTCATCAAAGCTATACCAATTTTTGTTTCCTGATGAACTAATGCTATTTCCTATTAGGTTTGATAGACCAAGAGATTGTATTGATAAAGCACCTTTTAAAGCTTTTCCGACACCTGTACCCTTATGTTTTGGAACATATCCTTTAATTTGAAAAGTTTTATGTTGTTCGTCCACCTTAATTACATTAACTTTTGATGTGGCATGGTTTCTGTCATTCCAAGATGCTAAAGCTTTGCCAGCAAAATCCTTTACTGTGTCGCTGATATTAGCTGTAGATTCTTCTGTTTCATCTTCCATAATAGGATCCTGCTCTACAAATCCATCAGAATCAGAAGTAGCATTATTTGAATCTACTGAATATTCTGTAGGACAACCACATTCAGGACAAGCAGAGGCTTTGTCTGAAAATTCCTTTCCACATTCTACACACTTAATCATTGCCATACTTTTTCCCTCCTTAAAATTAATTATATTGCTTTATTACATTTACTGAATTAAATCCGAATTCAATAACATAATTCTTGTACTTTATGTAACATCCATATTTATGCATATAAGCATTTATTGTGTCTGCAAGAAACTGCTCTGTAACACCAAGAAAAGTTGCTGTCTCATACAAGTTAGCACAATGGTGTTCAAAAGCATTAATAAAACCTTGTAAATCTATCAATTTGTTAATTAAACATGTCACTTTATGCTTAATAACAGATTTTTCACACTTAAAAAACCTAAACTGGCTTATGTTTACTATCACTATGATTCTCTCTTTTAGGATGATTTTTCCAAGAAATACACATATTTTAAAACAAAATGGTTAATAAATAAGCCGCTAAAACAGAGAACGGACCTGATTTTGAAACAAATTGAGAGTTCCCGGAGGCTAAATACCGATTAATAGCTAAACACAAAAAGACACTTTTTAGAGATATTAATTCTTATTCTAATCCCATCGAGCACAGAATATCGTCTTATTTGTTATTGGTATTAATTAAAATCAAGTAAAATGAGTAAGATTATTTACAATCTAGTGTACAACAGAAAAAGAAGCCTGAATAAAAAAGGAATGGCATTGGTACAAGTAGAAGCCTATTTGGACAGAAAGAAAAAGTATTTTTCAACCAAAGTTTATTTAAAGCCAGAACAGTGGGACAATAAAAAGCTTATTGTGAAGAATCATCCTAATGCAGATGCGCTGAATAGATTGATATATGAGTTCATGGCTATGATAGAAAAAAAAGAGTTGGAATTGTGGCAGCAAGGAAGGCGTATTTCATTAGAGTTACTAAAGGATGTTTTGAGCACAAGCGAAAACAAAACCGCTTTTATTCCTTTTTTTAGGCAAGAGATAGCAAACTCTACTCTAAAAGAAAGCACAAAACGAAATCATCTCTCCACTCTTTCATTATTACAACAGTTCAAAAAGGATGTAACCTTTTCTGATTTAACATTCGAATTCATATCCTCCTTTGAATATTTCTTGCAATCAAGAGGTTATCACACAAATACGATAGCCAAACATATGAAGCATCTGAAGCGACATATAAATGTCGCCATCAACAAGGATTATATGGAGATACAAAAATACGCTTTTCGAAAGTACAAGATTAAAACTATAGAAAACAAGCATACGCACTTATCTCCTGAAGAGTTGGAGAAGTTGGAGAAATTAAGCTTGGCTGGCAGATATACTAAATTGCAAAAGACTTTAGATGCATTCTTGTTTTGTTGCTATGCAGGAATGAGATATTCTGATTTTATCAGTTTATCACCCGATAACATCGTGGAGATTCGTCAAGAAACCTGGCTAATTTATAAATCCATAAAGACGAGTACAGAAGTCAGATTACCTCTTTATCTCTTATTCGAAGGAAAAGGGCTTGTTATTCTGGACAAATATCGGGATGACTTACAAAGCTTCTTTCATTTAAGGGATAACTCTAATGTGAACAAGGATTTAATTGTGATTTCCCGCCTAGCTGGTTTATCAAAAAAATTTCATTTCACACTGCTCGCCATACTAATGCAACACTATTGATTTATAATGGAGTAAACATCACAACGGTGCAAAAATTATTGGGGCATAAAAGTGTTAAAACCACACAAGTGTATACAAATGTAATGGATATGACTATAGTGCATGATTTAGAAAAGAACCATGCACTCATGCCTTTGCCTAAAAAAACACGAACTTAGCATAGCCAATACTACACTTTCATATCGTTAGTCATATACTTCTCCTTTAAAGTCTGTTCATTCACTATTCAGTTTCAGTTTGCTCGCTGCAAACTTACTGCATACGTTTTGCAGTACCACTGCATATTGTTTGCAGTATCACTGCATATTGCTTGCAGCCGCGCTGCATATTAGTTTGCAGTACCACTGCAACAGCTTTGCAGTATCGCTGCAATAGGTTTGCAAAATTTTGCAGTAAGAAACTACTGAGAATCAATCAGGTATAGTGTAGTGCTAATAGAAGATTGACATTGGTGTGTTATCAATATTTAAGGCTGGTTGGAGGTGTGGAAGCAAATTTTGCTTCCACACTTTTGAGTTGCTTCCACAGCACTTGTAATACCGATGAATAAAGGAATACAAGGAGTGGGTGGAAGTGTGGAAGCAGAAATGATGAAAACTCTTATGAAGAAACAACAGTTGTCTTGATTATTTGGCTAATCACAAAGTTTTGAGTTTACTGTTTTTTGAAGCTATTGAAATATTCTTTTACATAGACTTTAGTACTTTCGCTAATAAAATGACAATGTAGAGTAAATGCTTCATCGAAAGCAGTTAGGATGATAGATGTTGACAAAAGATATTCTTCATATAAGAGAAATAATCATTTAAAATCTTTAAGCAACGTATTAACTTTATGATATACATATGATAACCAAGTCATTAATTCAACAAATAGTATCACAGCAGTAAGGTTTTATGCATTGTACCCCTATACACATACCTTGTGAGAAAGGAAATTTCGCTATAGTGATTTCTATTACATGGTATAATTGCTTGATTATTAATAAAATAAAAGAGTTGTAGTTCCGCGAAAACTCTGGTGATTTCGTATATTGGTATGCAGACGCAGGAAGTGGCGATTAAGCCGAGTGTAAAGGTGACAATGAGAAGCAATGCAGAAGCTTTGGATGAGGTTGTGGTAGTGGCATACGGTACTGCTAAAAAAGAATCGTTGACCGGTTCTATCTCGGTGGTTGACAATAAGAAAATAGAGAAGCGCATCACAACCAGCGTAACCGGTGCACTTGAAGGTGCCGCACCGGGTGTACAAGTGAACAATACATATGGTGAACCCGGTTCTGCCCCCAGCATCCGTATCCGTGGTTTTGGTACATTGGTTTCAGGTGCTTCAGATCCTCTGTATGTAGTGGACGGAGTCCCTTTCGATGGAAACATGGCCGAACTAAACTCTAATGATATTGAAAGCATGTCCATCTTGAAAGATGCTGCTTCGGCTGCATTATACGGTAACCGTGCTGCCAACGGTGTTGTCATCATTACAACCAAGAGCGGACGAAACACTCACAAACCGAGTATTACGCTGCAAATGAATCAAGGTATGTATAACAGAGGTATTCCCGAGTACGACCGTCTGGATGCAGACCGCTGGATGGAAGCTACCTGGATGGCCAAGAAGAATGCCATGATGAGCAATGCCGGCATGTCGGCAAGCGATGCTGCCGCATATGCCACGGGACACGTGGTTAGTGAATCTATCGGTCGTAATATCTACAATGCCGCTGGTGATAAGTTGTTTGACAATAACGGAAAACTGATTGCCACTCGCCTGGCTGGCTATGACGACTTGGACTGGCAGAATGCCATCGAACGCACGGGACACCGTCAGGAATACAATCTTTCCGCCGCCACTTCGGGAGAGAAATACAACGTGTATTCTTCCATAGGCTACTTGAATGAGAAAGGATATGTAAAAGCCACAGGTTACGAACGTTTCTCCGGCCGTATCAACACTACTTATACACCTAACAAGTGGTTCAAGGGTGGCGTGAACTTGACTGGCTCGTGGACCAAGCGTGACTATAACAGTAATGCCAGTGGCAACTATTACGCCAATCCGTTCTACATTACTCGTTATATGGCTCCGGTCTATCCGTTGTTTATGCACAATGCCGACGGTACATACCAACTGGATGCCGATGGTAACAAAATTTATGACACCACTTCATCTTATCTGAGTAACCGCAACATCGCTTACGAAATGTTGTATAATAAGCAGGAAAGTGTGCGCAACGTATTGGGCGGACAAGCTTTTGCCACCATCTCGTTGCCGTATGGACTTTCATTAACTGTAAAAGGTGACCTGAACAACAGCACTTCGAACAATAAGAAATATGACAATCCCGAAATTGGAGACGGTGCTACGAATGGCGGTCGTTTGACAAGTTATGCCTACCAATACAAGACTGTAACCTTGCAGGAAATTCTGAGCTGGAACTATCAATTTAATCAGGTACACAACGTGGAAGCTATGGTGGCTCACGAGAACTATAGTTGGGAGCGCAAGTACACTTCCGGAATGAACACCGGTATGGCTGTAGACGGAAACCTTACTATGGGTAATTTCCTTAACAACTCTTATTTTTCCGGAAGTGATGATGAGGACAAGACGGAGTCTTATCTGGCACGCGTAAAGTATAATTATGACAACCGTTATTTCGTAGAAGGTTCGTTCCGTCGTGACGGTTCCTCACGCTTCCACAAGGACAATCGCTGGGGTAACTTCTATTCTGTTGGTGCCAGCTGGAACATGAAACAAGAAGCTTTCTTGCAAGATGTAGATTGGGTGGATGCCTTGAAGTTGCGCGCGTCCTATGGTGAAGTCGGTAACAATATGGGCGTAAGCCTTTATGGTCACATGGCTCTTTATACCATTGACAAGAACGGTGGTGAAGCCGCTTTGGTAAAACAATCACTTTCAGCACCGGACATCAAGTGGGAAACTACACAGACGGTGGATGTTGCCGTAGAGGGGCGTCTGTTCAACCGTCTGAACTTCCAAATAGGCTATTTCGACAAACGTTCCAAAGACCTGCTGTTTGAGGTACGCCTACCGCTTTCTGCCGGTTCTTATCCTTGGGTTGCCGATACTGCCCCGATGAACCTGACGCAATACAAGAATATCGGTACCGTATCCAACCGTGGCTGGGAAATCTCTTTGAATGCCGATGTCATCAACAACAATGACTGGAAATGGAACATCGGCGCAGACGCTACTTTCCTGAAGAATAAAATCGTGAAACTGCCCGATGGAAAGGACATCTTGCATGGTATGCAAAACTACTCCGAAGGACACTCCATCTACGAATGGTACACTTACCACTTCGAAGGTGTGGACCAGATGACCGGTACTTCTCTCTATACACTGGATCCGGACAAGAAAGCCGCCGCCCAAGAAGCCGGTGCATTGACTACCATCAACGGTACGGACTATGCTACCGCGACTTCATACGCCAAACGTGACTGGGCCGGCAGTGCACTTCCTACGGTTTACGGTTCTATCAGCTCAGCTCTTTCTTGGAAAAACTGGGATTTGAACATGCTGTTTACTTATTCTTTAGGCGGTAAAACATACGATGGCAGTTATGCCAGCTTGATGGGTGTGTCTGAATCCGGTGCTGCCGGCAGCGCTTACCACAAGGACATCCTGACTTCTTGGAAAGAAGTTCCTGCGGGAATGACAGAAACTTCTGCCAATCGCATTGATCCGAACGGAACTCCGCGCGCCGACTTTTACAAATCGTCCGACCTGAATGCCACCAGCGACCGTTGGCTGACAAGCTCTTCTTACTTCGTATTCAAGAACCTGAATCTCTCCTACAGCTTGCCCAAGCGTTGGCTGAAAAGTGTAGGTATAGAAGGCCTTTCGCTGACTGCCGGTGTAGAGAACCTTTTTACATTGACTTCACGCAAAGGATTGAATCCGCAGTATTCCTTCAACGGAGGTTCGGACGATACGTATGTGACAGCCCGTGTTTATAACTTCGGACTGACTGTGAAATTCTAAAGGTATAACCATATAATTTGTATTAGAAATGAAAAAGATTATCAATAAATTGTTCGCAGGAAGCCTATTGGCAGGTATGATGCTGGTGTCTTCTTGCGCCGGTGACTATCTGGATACAGCACCTACAGACTCAACCGGAGCAACCGATGCCGTAGGTACCACGGCCAATGCCATGAAGGCATTGAACGGTATCGCCAAAATCATGACAACACAACACTCCTATTTTGGAGGTGGATTTGCTGGTGAGAACAACATAATGATTCAGTATGAAAGCTACCCGAGTGAAAATTACAATTACAACCTCTACGCATCCGGTTGGTCTCCTATCTTCAATCAAGAGTTCCACACACGTACTAACTCCATTTACGATGCTTACGCATGGTATTACTATTATACCATAGCAGGTAATGCCAACACCATTCTTGCCAATATAGACAATGCCGAAGGTACGGAAGCGGAAAGGGATTTTGTCAAGGCATCTGCACTGACTTTTCGTGCATACGCTTTCGAAAAACTGGTACACTATTATTGCTGGCGCTGGCAAGATTCCAACAATGGTGCTTCGCAGGGGATAGTACTTCGTTTGGACGAATCTACCGGTGGACAAGGTTATGCCACATTAGCTGAAACATACGCACAGATTTATAAAGATTTGGATGAAGCCATCATGCTGTTTGAGCAAAGCGGTATGGACCGTAATGCCTCACAAGTATGGATGCCGAACATCAATGTGGCACATGCCATCTACGCCCGTGCCGCTCTTACCAAGCAAGATTATACCAAAGCATTGACAGAAGCCAAGCTGGCTCGTCAGAACTACCCACTTATGAGCAATGCGGAATATCATGCAGGGTTCTGTAATCCGACTAGTGAATGGATTTTCGGAAGTTTTGGTAGCTCACAAGAGAATAATTGGTATTGGAGTTATGGTACTCAATATGCATGTAACGGATATTATGCGAGCACTCAACAGACCGGTGCAGGCTCTATCGGTCGTGAACTGATTAATCGCATTCCCAACGACGATGCTCGTAAGGCACTGTTCCTAACCGAAGACAAATTCCCCGGCTATAACTTCAATGACGGTTCAGCCATGGATTTAGGCTACGGCATTCTTGGAATGGGAGATGATGAGAAAAAAGCAGATGCTCTTTGGGAAGAAGCAGCTGCCTATTGCCAGAAAATGGCGGTCAGTGGCCTGGAAGCTCCTTATCAGGCTGGTTATATGTATCTGGGGGGACAACTGAAGTTTTATGTATTCGACACTCCGGGCGTCAGCTACCTGCCTTTCATCCGTTCATCGGAAATGGTATTGGTAGAGGCAGAGGCTAATTATTTCTTGAATGACGAGACTGCTGCTCGTGCCGCACTGGTAGAACTGAATGCCACTTCCGGACGTAATCCTGAATACACTTGCGACAAGAGTGGCGAAGCTCTTTGGAATGAAATTATGGACTATCGCGAATTGGAACTCTGGGGTGAAGGTTTTGCATGGAGCGACTACAAGAGATGGAACCGCGACATAGTCCGTCACAGTTTTGCCGAAGGTGGTAATGCTCACATTTCCGTTGCAAAAACCATTCCTGCCTCCGGTGTCAACAAATGGACATGGGATGTACCTTTGAATGAAACTGATTACAACGATGAGTTGAATCTTGGAGGAAAATAATTCTACCGGAATTATTCTATAAATAAAGTGTTTTTTGAGAGAGGGGATGCTATAAAGCATTCCCTCTGTTATTAGAGGAGAACAATAAAAGCGTTTCCACACTATTCTCAGGATATTTGCCTGCCATTTGGTATTCATCAATGATCACTAGAGGGGAGGGCTATCTATATAGCGCAAGTGGGAAAGGCAAGTACTTTGCTCCACCTCAATTCGTAAAACGTACTTTGGTAAACAGATATTTCATCAAGAAGAAAATAAGGATAGATGATATGTGAGAAATGTGGAGTTCTCAAAAGAGTCCTGTACTTCTCATACCTGCGGAACAATCAACTTTTAAAAAACAATAACTATCAATTATCCATAATCTTATAAAAATATCGTATGTTTGCAATTAGATAAATGCATGAATATGGATTCTAAAAAACAGCTCTACATCATTAGTGGTTGTAATGGTGCTGGTAAGACTACGGCATCTTACACTGTGCTACCGGATGTTCTGGAATGCAAGGAGTTTGTTAATGCAGATGAAATAGCTCGTGGATTATCTCCTTTCAATCCCGAAAGTATGGCTATTGAAGCCGGACGGTTGATGTTACAAAGGATTAATGAATTGCTGAGAAATCAACAAAACTTTTCTATAGAAACCACACTTGCCACAAGATCTTACACTCGCCTTGTCCATCGTGCACAAGAACAAGGATATAAAGTCAATTTAATATATTTCTGGCTGAGTTCGCCCGACTTGGCTATTCAGCGTGTAGCCCAACGTGTACGTAATGGTGGGCACGACATTCCCAAAGAGGTTGTGATTCGGCGTTATCAAGCAGGTATCAATAACTTTTTCAATATTTATATGCCCTGTGTGGACTATTGGCTATTGGCAGATAATAGCGAAACACCCCGTATAATTGTTGCTGAAGGTGGACGAGGAATGAAAATGCATATACATCACATTGAACGATTTAATAAAATACAAAGTTATGTCAGAGAATGAACGAAAAGAACTGAGCGAAAAGTTACATTTCGGTTTGGCATTAGCCGAACGCCGTATGCTTGAAGAAAAAGCATTGCGCAATGAATGCATTATACAAGGCTTGCCCAATGGAGAAATTAAAAGTGTACCTGCACGTATCATGCTGCGTAAACTTTATGGAGAAGAACTGAAACAATAGGAGTATCCTTTCTTCAATAAGCAGCAAACCTGGATTGCCCGCACGATATGAGAGCTAGAGTGGGTCACAAAAGCATATTCTGCATTTCCTGATTATGATAAAAATATCTCCACCCAAGCGACGTAATTTCATGTAGACTATATTTTCTCATAATAGGTATTCCTCATCAGAAAAATATAATCCCAAACAAGAAACCAAAAACATTGTTTACTACATAAATCTTTGGGGAATTAAAGAACTAAACCTTGACTGAACAATCGTTTTTCCATCCGAAAAGGGCAGGTTTACATTTTTGACATACTTCCAATAGTAGTTTTTCGCAGTTACAGAGTTCTTTACTTCAATTACTTTTGTATTTGGAATAAACAAACGGATATCTCCATTTAAAATAAGGACAATTGCATAGTGTTCTATGCATAAAATGGATAAATGGGTAAGATGGTATCTATGTAACCTTTATAATTTCAATAATATTTTATATAATGCTTTACGTTTTCATGGATGTAACAAACAATACAAGTAAATAATTGACAAAAAACAACTAAACGATAGATGTTGACATAAGCATTCATTCTTAAAAAAAAAGAAATTCTAACGTTATGATTATAACATATTAGTACAGAATCAGACTATTATAAATCAGCACATTACTATTACAAATAGTATCATATAAGTAGATTGTCATGTATAGTGAACATGTATAGAGTATCTCCCAAAGGGGAACACTTCCTTTTGAAACTTTCTTGAATTATTGTACCTCCTTTATTACCAACAAGATACACATATTGTAGTTCCGCGAAAACTCTGGTGATTTCGTTTGTTGGTATGCAAACCCAAG
>OLQA01002164.1_pt1 | contig 15904 bp, 15 predicted proteins | sample 1673151 | NCBI WGS metagenome assembly OLQA01 (sample SAMEA3136760, study PRJEB25190) | human gut metagenome | biome: human gut; feature: human-associated habitat; material: faeces | place: Austria | collected 2013 | reverse complement strand
AAGAAGCTTCTATATTGGTGAAAAAAAAGAATCCGATATAAAAGCCAACTACGAAAATGGTATTTTAACTATATCTTTTCCTAAAGAAGAAACCCCTAAAAAAGAAATACCAAACATAACTATTAAATAGACTAGTAAAAAACTTCTAGTCTATTTTTAAATATAATGGTATAATTAACTTGAGGTGCAAAAATGAATATAAGTAATAAATGGAAAGATTATGAATGTATGAAAACAGGAAACGGAGAAAAATTAGAAAGATGGAAAAATATTATTCTAATAAGACCAGATCCTCAAATAATATGGAGTAAAAAAGAAAAATGGAATAGCTTTGATGGCCACTATCACAGAAGTAAAGAAGGGGGCGGATCATGGGAATTTAAAAAAAAATTACCAGAATATTGGACTGTAAATTATAATGATTTAACATTTAAAGTATCTCCAACTAATTTTAAACATACTGGTATATTTCCTGAACAAGCAGCAAATTGGGACTTCGTTCAAACCAAAGTAAAAGAGTATAAAGAAAATCATAATGAAATGAAAGTATTAAACCTATTTGCATACACAGGTTGTGCTTCAATGGCAGCCTCAAGTGCCGGAGCAGATGAAGTAGTTCATGTTGATGCCTCTAAAGGAATAAATGAATGGGCCAAAGAAAACATGAAACTATGTCACTTAGAAAATAACAAAATAAGATTTATAACTGAAGATACTATTAAATTCTTAGAAAGAGAACAGCGAAGAGGAAGAAAATATGAAGGTATAATTATGGATCCACCAAGTTATGGTCGTGGTCCAAATAAAGAAGTATGGAAATTTGAAGATGATTTTTCAAATTTATTAGATAACGTAAAAAAAGTTTTATCTGATGATTTCTCATTCTTACTAATCAGCTGCTACACAACTGGTATAAGTCATATTTCTCTTGAAAATATCTTAAAGCAAAATTTTCCTAACTGCAAAATAGAAACTGGTGAAAACTGTCTACCTGTAACTGAAGATAATCTAATATTACCATGTGGAATATATGGAAAAGTTACCAAAAATTAATATAATATATGAAGATAATCATCTTCTAGTAGTAGAAAAACCAGTTAATACACCAGTTCAAAAAGATATAAGTAAAGATACAGATATGATATCACTATTAAAAGATTATCGTATTAAAAAAGAAAATAAAAAGGGTGATGCCTATATAGGTTTAGTTCATAGACTAGATAGACCGGTTGGCGGAATTATGGTATTTGCCAAAACTTCCAAAGCAGCTTCTAGACTAAGTGAAGAAATAAGAAATAATACCTTTCATAAAACATATCTAGCAGTAATTCAAGGTACTATGCCAAAAAAAGGTAAATTAGAAGATTATCTAATCAAAGACAATAATAAAAATATCAGTTATATAACCACTAAAGATAAAGGTAAATATTCTGCCTTAGAATATAAAATTCTAAATACCAAAAATAATTTATCATTAGTAGAAATAAATCTAATCACTGGCCGTTCTCATCAAATAAGATTACAATTTGCTAGTAGAAACCATCCCTTATTAGGAGACTCCAAGTATGGAAATAATCCAAGCAATATAAATATAGCTTTATTTGCTAAATCAATAACTTTTACTCATCCAACTACCAAAGAAAAATTAACATTTACTCTTGATATTCCAAATAGATATCCATTCAACATATTTTAAAAATCACATAATTATACCATATTTAAATTCTATAATTATAAGCAAGGAGGAAAATAAAATATGAATAATAATATAATAACTTATGATTTACTAATATGGATAGGACTACTCATAACAATAATATCACAAATATTAGTATCGGCATCCTATAGTAGATTTAAAAAGAAATTAAATAATAAAGATATTACTGGCTTTGATGCTGCTAGAAAAATATTAGATAAAAATAATCTTAAAGATGTAATGATACTTGAAACAAAAGGTAATCTAACTGACCATTACGATCCAACCAGAAAAGTAATTAGATTATCCACCGATATCTACCATGGTTCAAGTATAGCATCAGTTGCCGTAGCAGCCCATGAATGTGGTCACGCTATTCAAGATAAAGAAAACTATAAGCCAATGCGAATAAGAAGTAAAATAGTCCCTACTGTTAATTTATGTACAAAACTTGGTTATCTTGCCATTGTAATAGGAGCAATCTTCTCATACAAATTAATGGAAATAGGTATAATTTTGTTACTTGCCCTATTAGCATTTCAATTAATCACTTTACCAGTAGAATTTAATGCTTCTAGTAGAGCCTTAAAAGAGACAAAAAAATTAAAATTATTAGATAATGAAGAAATCCCTAATGCTAAAAGTATGTTATCAGCAGCTGCTTTCACATATGTAGCAGCAATGCTATCAACACTATTAGAAATATTAAGATATGTATTAATCTTTACAGACAGGGACAACTAGTCCTTTTCTTTTTATCATTGATATGCTATAATAAAGCACATAAAGGAGTCTAATTATGAAAGAAAATTATTACAAAAAATTTATACGTTTTTTAAAAGAACACAATTTATATGATGCAGAAGCGTTAGAGTATTTACGCAATAATGGAGTATTTTTTGACTTTTTAGAGGAAGAAAATCGTGATTTCATAGGTTGTCGTTATATACTAGATAAAAATGAAAAATTACAAAAAATACAAATATGTGCCCCATTTGTTAGAGATGAAAAAACTATCCTAATAAATATTCACGAATTTACTCATGGATTAATGCTTTATAAATATCTTGGAAAAAAAATTAAAACAGGAAATGATATAGAAATACTTCCTATGTTATATGAAAGAGTATACTTAATAGAAAATTATAGTGATCAAGTAAAAGAATATATTGATTCTTTAAATTCCCAAATTACAGAAAAAAGTAAAATTGCATATAGAATTGCTTTAGAAGTTCAAGATGAGATGCTATTATATCAAAAATCAGAAAGCAATCCACAAAAATTAAATATCAAAGCTAAAAAATTAGCAAAAAAGTATAAATTAAAATAACTATTTTTAATTAAAGAAGGTTTTTAAATGAAAAAAAATAAAAGAGAAAATAAAAAAAAGAGAAACATATTAAATATTATACTTTCAATAATAACAATAACATTTATAATATTTCTTAAAATAGTAAATATATTGCCAACACTATATTTCATAATAGTATCAGTAGTAATAATATTATTTACTATATTACTTCTAGTTCTAAATAAAAAGAAAAAAAAGATAGGTTATATACTAAGTATCCTCATAATACTAATATACTTATTATTATCATACTATCTAGGTATAACCAAAAACTACTTTAGTTCTTTTTCCAAAATACATTATAATGAAGACACATATTTAGTATTAGTAAATAAAGATTCACCATATGACAAAATAAAAGATTTAAGTAATAAAAGTATTGGTTATATAAATAGTGAATTAAAGAATATGAATAAAGTACTAGAAAAACTAGATAAAGAAGTAACTATGAATAAAGAAGAATATACTGATTATGATAAACTATTTAGCAATTTAAGTAACAATAATATTGATTCACTATTGATAGATGAAAGTTACTATAATATAAAAGCAGAAGAAACTGGAACAGATAATTATAAAATAATATATAAAAATCATTACAAAAATAATGAATTTATGATATACTTATTAAGAAAAATTGTAAAGGGAGGTGTGGTTTGATGTCACGAAAGAAAAATGTTATTCCAGATTATGAATCGGTTACTCCTTTTTTAAAAGGTCAAGCTTCAAAAATTTTTAAAGAGGTGGTTGATCAAGATAAGGTTCTTATTGTACAAAAACAAAACAAACCACAAAATGTAATTATATCTTATGCACGATATTTAGAGCTAAAAAAGAATGGAGCGGATATATGATGAAGTTGAATGATTTGTTTAAAAATACGTCTTATGAGGACACGTTATTTTCAGAAGAAGCTATTTTGGCTGTTGAATCGGCTGTTTTTATGAAAAATGTAAAAAATGTTGATATGCCATATATTAAATGCTTAATTCGAGATAAAGAAATAAAACTTACCCCAGAAGAGGCGATACGACAATTATATATTTACAAACTTATACATGAATACGATTACCCAATTAGTAGAATTCAATTAGAAACACCTATTCACTTTGGAAGAGAAGTAAAGCGTGCTGATATAACTATTATGGATAAAGATCGTCCATTAGTGCCGTATATCATTGTAGAACTAAAAAAACCTAAATTAACAGATGGAAAGGAACAACTTAAATCGTACTGTAATGCAACCGGTGCACCAATTGGTGTTTGGACAAATGGGGAACAAGTGTCATGTTACAATCGCAAGGACCCCAATTTTTTTGAAATGATTAGTGATATTCCTAAAGCTTCGCAGAAATTATCAGATATTTTGAATGAAAAATATACCTATGATGATTTACGAAGTAGAGATAAAATTAGTAAAGAAAAGCGTTCGCTTAGAAATTTAATAAAGGAAATGGAAGATGAAGTACTTGCAAGTGCAGGAGTAGATTCTTTTGAAGAAATATTTAAACTTATTTTTGCTAAGTTATACGATGAACTTATCTGTGCAAATGACAAAACAGTTTTTTTGCAATTCCGCAATAGTGGAGATACAGATTTTGAATTAAAAGAAAAAATACAGAAATTGTTTGATGATGCTAAAAAGAAATGGGAGGGAGTTTTTCCTGAGGAAAGCAAAATTTTGCTCTCTCCATCACATTTAGCTGTTTGTGTTTCAACATTGCAAGACATTAAATTGTTTAATAATAATCTTGATGTTGTTGACGATGCATTTGAATATTTGATGAGCAAGGCTCAAAAAGGTGAAAAAGGTCAATATTTTACCCCACGATATGTTATAGATATGTGTGTAAAGATGATGAATCCAACAATTCATGATAAAATTATTGATACAGCGTGCGGAAGCTCAGGTTTTACAGTACATAGTATCTTTAAGGTATGGAAGGAAATTAGATTGTCAAAGGGATTAGAGCCGGGAGAAGACTTTACTGCATCGGAACGAACGGAAGATGAAAGAAACTATGTTAGAGATAATGTTTTTGCTATTGATTTTGATGAAAAAACAGTGCGAGTAGCTCGAACTCTTAATTTAATTGCGGGGGTAATTTTTTGCGATTGCTTTCAGCAGTGCATATCCTCCGAACCACTGAATCAGCATGCCCGGAATCCCCATACGGAAATCTTGCACAGCCAGAAAGAAATTACCGCACAACGCCCATTCAAAGACCGTACCGATAATTTGATAGGAGAGGACTACACCCAGCAATGCCAATAAAGAGATATTCTTGGCATAGCGTGCAGCAAGAGCGGCGGTTCCGGCCAGCAGACCGGACTTTATAAGTATGGCCGGCAACACGGCTGCTGCAGGCATGGCAAAAAGCAGATGATTGATGACCGGAGACAAGAGAGCCGTCAGCAGACCTACCTTGAAACCATATTTATAAGCAGCTATCAGTGTAAAGAAATAGATGGGAAGCAACGTCGGACCGCCTGCTGGGACCAGATGGCAGAGTTGCGGCAAGGCGATGTTTCCTGCCACGAACAGCAGGGCGAATAGATAGGTCTTTACGTTGCCGAAAGGCAAAGAATAAAGTTTTGCAGATGTTTCCATTTGTATAATATTATGCATTAGTTGATAAATCTATTTTTATTATGACTGTTTAAAACTGAAAAGGTTTAATCAAATCTTCACCAATTCATATTCCATGGTTCCCAATCCTATTTTCTCGGCATGGCGCAATCCGGCAAGCCAGTCCGTGTCGGGGTGCATCAAGTGGAACTTGTCGCATCCACACAAGTCGTCGTGCTCGTGTGCCGTGGCAAGGCAATTGTTACCGTGCAGTATCGGGGCTTGGATGACCATATCTGCACATGCCTTGTCCAGTGCAACCGGGTCTGCCGAAGCCAGAATGCCGAGGTCGGGCACGATGGCGGCATCGTTGTGGTTCCAGCAGTCGCATTCGGGAGATACGTTCATGATGAAGCTGATGTGGAAATGGGGCTTGCCCATAACGACAGCGAGGGCATATTCCGCAATCTTGTAGTTCAGGCGCTCGGAAGTATCTTCGGCTCCCATCACGGCACCGTCGTGCTGGCAGAGGGCTACGCACTGTCCGCAACCTACGCATTTGGCGTAGTCTATTTCTGCCTTGCGGCTGGCATTGAGGTGCACAGCGTCGTGTGCGCAATGCTTCACGCAGATGTTGCAGCCGATGCAGCTTGCTTCATCAATCTTGGGTTGCGAGGCGCAATGCAGTTCCAGCTTTCCGCCTACGCTGGCACATCCCATGCCCAGATTCTTCAAGGCGCCGCCAAAACCGGCTTGTTCGTGCCCCTTGAAGTGGTTCATACTGATTACAATATCGGCATCGGCTATCGCTGTGCCGATTTTGGGTGCCGGACAATATTCCCCGTTCAGAGGGATTTCGCGGTAGTCCGTTCCCTTCAGTCCGTCGCCGATAATGACCTGGCACTGGGCCGAGATAGGGTTAAAGCCATTCTCCATCGCACTTTGCAAGTGGTCTACAGCATTGGCACGACGACCGGAATACAGCGTGTTGCAGTCCGTCAAGAAAGGTTTGGCTCCCAGGCTGCGGAGCAGGGTTGCCATTCGAGCTGCATAATTGGGACGCAAGTATGCCAGGTTTCCGGGTTCGCCGAAATGGATTTTAATGGCAGCAAAGCTATCTTTCAAAGGAAGTTGCTCGATGCCTGCCCTTTTCAGCAAGCGTTCCATTTTATCCAAAAGATTGGATGTAGGGGAGGTACGCAAATCAGAGTAGTATACTTTTGCTTTTTACCTATTTATAGTGATAGTATCTGCAAAAATAACGGATTATTTCCATATTAATAGGTATATGGCTAAAAAAAGTAGGGAAATCCCTTTTGACAAATAGGGGGATAATAAGAGGTCTATCCATGTTTCTGCCTACCTTTGTGGCAACTAAAAACTCGATAAGATGAAAACAATCAGACTAATTATTGCGGGACTGGTAATGACGATGGGATTCAGCAGTTGTTCCAGTTTGTTTTATGATGCTAAGGTAGATGTGTTGAACAGTATCCAGAAGGGGATGAGCAGGCAGGAGGTCACCAAGATATTGGGAACTCCAGAGTATCGCCGCTTCGACCGGGATATAGAAGAATGGGAATATTCCAGAGTGCTGTCCGGTAAAAGTAATATCAGCCGAACTCAGATTGTCGTGACTTTTGAAGGTGGGAGAGTCGTTGCAATGGACTCATTCTCCGGAGAGCCACGTACGTTGCCGGTTGTTCCCAGTGAAGTAGTGATAGATTCTCCAGCTCCGGTTTATGTCAGGGGGATGCACCCCGAAGACTTCCGGCATTTTTATGAAAAAGTGAAGTCCCGCCCTTTCAAGGATGATCAAATCGAAATGATGAGAACTGTTGCCCGGAACAACAGTCTGAACTGTGTGCAATGTGCCAGTTTGATGGCACTATATACTTTTGATGACGACAAGATGAAAGTCCTCAACATATTCGCTCCCAATATCGTAGATCCGGAAAACTACGAAGCGATTTTAGACGTCATTGATTCACTGTTTAAGAAAGACGATGCCAAGAAAATTCTGGGCATACGCTATTAAGAAGCAGACATGTCGAAACGCATTGTCCGTTGGTGCCAAACACATGATGTATCGGAGGCTGACAGATAATGCGTTTAAGGTAAACAGATAATGCGTTTCGACGAGCTCTTATTCCGATAAAGGAAAGTGCCATAACGGACCGTTCCCGTGCCCTATATTCATGTCTTTCCCCCGGTTTATCGCAGTACCGATATACTCTTTAGCCTTGCAGACCGCTTCATCGAGTTTGTTGCCACCGGCAAGAAATGTAGCTATGGCAGAGGAAAGGGTACACCCTGTGCCGTGCAGGTTACGGCTCTCTATTTTGGGGTTGGAATAGAGGATGCATCCGGATGGCAGGATGTCAGCCCCGGCAGAAGGTTGCCGGCAATAAAGCACGTCGCACATGTCATTATCCTCTAGATGTCCGCCTTTGACGAGAATAGCGGTGTTGTATCTGCAGGATAATTCCTGTGCCGCTTGTCGCATCTCCACAGTACCGGTAATGGTTTGCCCCCAAAGCAGGCTTGCTTCATTCAGGTTGGGAGTAATGAGGGTGCATAGCGGAAACAGTTCCGTCTTAATGACTTGTATGGTTTCTTCGGTCATCAGTCGCCGTCCGCTGGTCGATATCATGACGGGGTCATAGACTATACACTCCGGAGTATAAGTCTGAAGACAATCGACAATGGTGGTCACAATACCGGCATCATGTACCATACCTATCTTGACGGCATCCGGCCTTAAATCATCCATAACAGAGGTGATTTGTGCCTTAACCATATCCGCAGGTATCGGATAAACCGATTGTACTCCCAGTGTGTTTTGTGCAGTAACAGCCGTGATGACGGAAGCGGCATAACCTCCCAAAGCGGAAATGGTCTTTATGTCTGCTTGTATGCCTGCACCGCCCGAACAGTCGGAACCGGCAATGGAAAGGATAATAGGGGGAAGCATGAAATAATTAAAAATTAGAAATTAAAAATTAAAGGGGGGAGGAGAGCTGTTTCAGGTGGAGGAAGTGGGGGATGAAATCTTCCTTCGCTTGCTGCCAGATGTCTCCTAGCAGGACGGCACCTCCGAAACCTAAAACGGCTATTTCCGGAAGATGCTCCAGGCTGATGCCACCCAATGCCATGACGTTGGAATCGATGATACCTGCTTGCTGTGCTTTCTTCAAGGTATCGCAGGAGTAAGCGGAAGAGTAGCCTTCTTTGGATATACTGTCATAAATGGGACTGAGGAACACATAGCTACAATCTGATTTATGTTTCAACACTTCTTCAAGAGAGTGGCAGGAACAACTGATGTGTCCCTTATATCCGAACGGTATCTGCGGATTGCGCCCGTTCAGATGAATTCCTTTCAGACCGAAAACGGATGCCAGCTGGAATTGCTCATGCGTGACAATGCGCGGCATATATTCCATCGGCAACTGCCGCAGGAAATACTCCATCTCTTCTGCCGAAGCTCCCGGCTTGCGCAGATGGAGTATTTCCAAACCGTTTTGGAATAAGGAGGTAACTGCCGCTGCTTCTCCTTCAAAGAATTGCGGCGTGGTAATGACTATCAGTTTCATATCTTTATGGATGTTTGTCTATAATGAGAGAATATACGACTGCATGGTTCTTAAATCAATCGTCCATAGCTTTCCTGCCAAGGGTTCACCGTAGCCGCAAATCAGTTTCAACACTTCATTGGCTTCTACGCTACCCACAATGGCAGGGGTTACGCCGATAACCGATTTGTCCGGAGATGGCATGAGCAGTGTCCCTTCTTCATCCGGATAGAGGTCACGATAGTTTTTTGCACCCTCACCGTAGCAGAAGACGGACACTTGGCCTTCAAAGCCTTGAATGGCACCATAAACGTAGGGCTTGCCCCAAGCGTTGCATACGTCATTCAGCAAGTAGCGGGTAGCGAAGTTATCGCATCCGTCTACCACTATATCGTAGTTCCTTATCAGTTCTCCGGCATTCTTCTTGTCCAGACGGAAGGGGTATACTTCCACGTTTACATCGCTGTTCAAACCCTGCACTCTACGGGCGCCACATAGAGGTTTAGGCTGCCCAAGGTCAGCTTCAGCATACAGAACCTGACGTTGAAGATTACTGATGCTGACCTGGTCATCGTCCACCAATCCCAGCGTTCCGACTCCTGCTCCCGCCAGATAGAGGGCAATGGGAGAACCCAATCCTCCCACACCGACTATCAACACCTTGGCATTACGCAGTTTCTCTTGTCCGGCTTCGCCTATTTCGGGAAGGGACGTTTGTCTGGCATATCGGTTCATTTGTTCATTGTTATTAAGGTTCTGTATTCGGTCACTCATCTCTTGAAAGCCTTCAAATCAAAACTCGCATCCCAATCTTTCCACACCGGTTCGCGCCCCAGGCGTTTCAACGCTTTGTCCACTTCCACAGCCTTGCGCTCGTCGCTGACATGAAACTGTTCCAGCGTTTGCGGATAGCTGTAATATCCTCCCGGCTCGGTCTTGCTTTCGGCGCTCATGGTTGTCACACCGAGTGTTGCCATATGGTCGCGTATATCGGCAGGCTCGCGGGTGGAGTAGGAGATGTCCACATCATGATCAAAGATACGCATGGCAAAAGTGACTTGTGCCAGTTCGCGGTCGCTCATGATGACATTGGGCTGGAAGCCGCCATTCTCCGAAGGACGCATACGGGGGAAGTTGACGCTGTATTTCGTCTGCCAATAATGTTTCTGGAGATAGCGCAGGTGATAAGCCATCATGGTGATGTCTGTTCGCCATTCTTTCTCCAGACCGATGAGCACTCCCATGCCGATGGAGTGGACGCCTGCCTGCCCCATGCGGTCGAAACCGTTGACACGCCATTCAAATTTGGACTTCATGCCGCGGGGGTGGTAGATGTTGTAATTCGCTTTGTGATAGGTTTCCTGAAAACAAATCACACCGTTCATGCCGTGCTCTTTCAGCTCTGCATACTCTTCCGCCTTTAAGGGCATCACTTCTATTTTCAGATTGCTGAAGTAGGGTTTTGCCAGGTCCAGTGCACGGGCTATGTAGGGCACGCCTGCTTTGGCCGGATTTTCTCCCGTTACCAACAGCAAATTCTCGAAAGGTGCCAGCTTCTTGATGGCCTTGTATTCGTTCACGATTTCTTCTTCCGTCAGTATGGTACGCGGCATGGGGTTGCTGATATGGAAACCGCAATACACGCAAGAGTTGGTGCAGGAATTCGTGATGTAAAGAGGCACGAACATGGAGATGGTTTTCCCGAATCGTGCCTCGGTGTATTTCTTGCTCAATCGTGCCATCGTCTCCAGATAGGGGGCAGCGGCGGGTGAGATGAGGGCCATGAAGTCCTCTACATTACAATGTTCTTTGGAGAGGGCACGGCGCACATCCGCATCTGTCTTGGCATGGATGCGTGCCGTGGTTTCCTCCCAGGATATATGTTCTAATTCGTCTGAAAACATAGTGCTCTATCAATTCCCATTTATTTCTTTTTTAATTCTCTCGACAACCGCATCGCACAGAAGTTCGGTCCGCACATCGTGCAATACTCCCCATCCACATGCTTCCCTGCATGGAAATAGCTGAACGCACGTTCCGGGTCGAGCGACAAGTCAAACTGGTCTTTCCAGCGGAATTCATAACGTGCTTTGCTCAGTGCATTGTCACGCACTTGTGCTCCGGGATGCCCTTTTGCCAGGTCGGCGGCATGGGCGGCTATCTTATAGGTGATGACACCTACACGCACATCCTCCTTATCGGGCAGTGCCAGATGCTCTTTGGGAGTGACATAGCAGAGCATCGCCGTACCCAGCCAGCCTATCTGCGCCGCACCGATGGCGGACGTGATATGGTCGTATCCCGGTGCGATGTCCGTCACGATGGGGCCGAGCGTATAGAAAGGCGCATCGTGGCATTTTTCTATCTGGCGCTCCATATTCTCCTTAATCTTGTGCATGGGCACGTGGCCGGGACCTTCGATGAAAGCCTGCACATTCTTGTCCCAGGCACGCAGCACAAGCTCGCCCATCGTGTCGAGTTCTGCAAACTGCGCTTCATCGTTGGCATCGTGCGTAGACCCCGGACGCAGCCCGTCTCCCAAAGAGATGGCAACGTCATACTGTGCCAGAATGTCGCAAATGTCATCAAAGTGTTCGTAAAGGAAACTCTCGCGGTCGTGCACCAGGCACCATTTGCTCATGATGCTGCCGCCACGGCTCACGATGCCACACAACCTTTTCTCGGCCAGATGCACATTGTGGCGGCGTATGCCGGCATGGATGGTGAAGTAGTCCACTCCCTGCTCGCATTGTTCAATCAAGGTGTCGCGGTAGATTTCCCAGGTGAGGTCCTCCACCTTGCCGTTCACTTTCTCCAATGCCTGGTAGATGGGGACAGTGCCCACGGGAACGGGACAGTTGCGGATAATCCATTCGCGCGTTTCGTGTATGTTCTCGCCCGTGGAGAGGTCCATCAGCGTGTCGCCGCCCCATTTGCAGCTCCACAATGCTTTCTCTACCTCTTCTTCGATGCCCGAGGTGGTGGCGGAGTTTCCGATATTGGTATTTATCTTCACCAGGAAGTTACGGCCTATAATCATCGGCTCTGCTTCGGGATGGTTGATGTTGGCAGGAAGCAGGGCGCGTCCGGCAGCAATCTCCTGGCGTACAAATTCCGGTGTGATGTGCGTCTCTATTCCCAGCTCCGCGCAGTTCATGTTCTCGCGAATCGCCACATACTCCATTTCAGGCGTGATGATACCTTGTTTGGCATAGTACATCTGTGTGCAGCATTTTCCTTGAAGGGCGCGGTAGGGCAGGGTGATATGCTCAAAGCGCAGAGAGTCGAGCGACCGGTCGTCGCGGCGCATGCGCCCGTACTCCGACGTTATTTCGGAAAGCTGCTCCACATCGCCGCGTTTCAGTATCCACGGCTCGCGCAGACGGGGCAGCCCTTTCTTCAAATCCACTTCGACGGCAGGGTCGCTGAACGGTCCGCTGGTATCATACACATACACTTCCGGATTCGGAGTAAGTACCTTTTCTCCATCAAAGCGACATAGTCCGTACCAGGTGGCAAACCACATAAAGCCATCAGAATCTTTCTCTGTCATGCTAACCATATTATTAAGCAGCCCCTGATTTTTCGAATAGTGTTCCACTATAACATTTTGTGCTACAAGTAAACATGACAAAAGCGACAGAAAAAGAGTTAACAAATATTTCATAATATTAGATCTCCAATGAATGTTAAACAAGGTAATTCTTCTAATACAAAGATAAAGTTCATTTGTCCCTCTTAAAAACGGCTTTGACTTAGGGAAAATCAATTCTCAAAATTCTTATCTTTGCAAAAAACTCAAGAGAACGTAAACTGACTGTAACAACGACCATCCACAAGCTTCTTGCATTTCCAGACGTTAAGTGCAAAAATACAAAAAGAATCCGAAAGTAAAAATCATAAGGTTTACAAAGTTACTTACAAGGCGAAAAGTGCCACATCAGCGACTTGCCATGTGGCACTTTTTAAAGAGTATAAAACTATTTTCCTATACCAAATTCCGTCTGTTGCTTTTCCACTTCATCCAACATTTGTTTCTTTTCCTCTTCAGAGAATCTACGGCTATTAACTGAATCCTGTTCACGATCCGACACAACCCGTTTTAGAACTGTATCCTGTTGCTGTTCTATATGACAGAATGGCAATTGACAAGGAATGGATTCAAACTCTATTTCGGCTGATGTAGGAGCATGCGTTCCTTCAAATTGTACATGAGCGGTCACCTTTACCTTACCGGCCCTACCAGTAGAACGCACCAACAAAGGGGCTGTTCCGAACTCAACCGGACGAGGATTGGCGTGAATGGAAGCATCTCCGACTATTTCACCTTCGCCTTCAATTGAAAATACAATATTCTCTTTTGCCAACCGACGGACATTGCCACTATCATCCGTCACTTCTGCTACCACAACAATAAAGTCTGAACCGTCCGCCACCAATTGCTTGCCTTCAGTATCCAACTTCAAACGCAGTTTAGTACTACGACGCGAAGGCATGCGCTTAGTTGTACATACTACTTTTCCGTCAATAATACCTTCCGCCACCATATTCACCTTCTGCCAATTCTTTTGTTTATAGCTAAACTCACGTGCTTCCCAAAAGTTCCACACGCTCTTGAATACTACAGGTGCATTGGGCATGTGCCCCTTGGCATGTACCACAGGCAGAACCCAACTCTTTGTACCATCATATACGGAAAGGCGGACAGAGTCGCAATTACTGAATACCACTACATCAGCATCACTGAAAGGTGACATCTCATGTGCGATATATACCATGGGGCCACTTTCAGCAGTCGGATGATTCAAGTGAGCCGGCGACTGACTGCGGAACATTTCATAAGCATATTTCGGTTGACGGAAAGCATCATAAATTCCGCCGAAATAGGGATCAGGATGATAACCACGCTGATGATCAAAAGGATGCCACTGTGCACCACCGATAAACTGTCCGGTAGTTCGATACATTTCATCATAGCTTTTAGCCAAAGAGAGAGCCTGCACTAACTGCGGACGTTCTCCCCAACCGCGGCAAGCACGATTGTTATTGTTATGAGCATACCAATCATCTACATTCTCACCAAACTCACGAGTAAAAATACACTGTTTGGGACGGCCAAGCTTCTCATCATCACCCGGCCAGCCGTAAACCACGTCATAATGCTCGGCCACACCCGCTGAATGTACATCTGCAGCTGCTACCGGGCGGCCTTCATAAGGATATTCATCTTTAGTTATCTTCAACGCTTCAAGAGCAAAATCAAGAGGATAAGACGTTTCATTCAAAATAGGCTCCCACATCAACACTGAAGGATGATTACGGTCGCGACGAATAATCTCACGCGTATTTTTGTGCACCAATTGAGCGAACTTAGGATCTTTGTTCCAATACTGCCATCCTGGCGTAGCAACAATCACAAAAAGCCCCAATTCATCACAAGCATCCATAAAAGAAGGGTCTTGCGGATAATGGGCCGTACGAATAATAGTACAGCCGGCATCACGCAACCGCTTGGCATCACGCCATTGTTGCGAATTGGGAAGTGCATTACCCACATAAGCAAAATCCTGATGCCGGTTAGCACCCACTAACTGCCCATAAGGTTTCCCATTTAAGATAAGTCCTTTCTCTGCATCAAAAACAAAAGAACGGATACCGATGCGCGTCACACCGCCATCCAGCAATATACCGCCATCCAATACGCGAGTCTGGACATGATATAGATAGGGCGTTTCCGGTGTCCAAAGTTTGGGTTTGCGCACTGCCAACCGCTGTTCCACTGTTCCAACTTCACCGGCTTTCAGAGCTAGTTTACGACGTTTTTTTCCAACAATACGTTGGCCTGCATCAACTAATACAGTTTCTATTGTCACTGTACGATTCCTATTCTCTTTATTCTCCACTTCACTCTTCACTACCACTTCCGCATGTTGTTCACTGATATTTTCAGCATGGACAAATACGCCTCCACCCGCCACACGATTTGCCTCAACAGCATCGGTCAGCGCTGTACGCCCCTTACTAATCAACCATACATCACGATAAATTCCACCATGATAAGAAAAGTCGAGTGTATACTGAGGCTTTCCCGGTGGAAAAGTCTTATCATTACTGTTATCTACCATTACAGCAACCACACAAGTGTCTCCAGCAACAACTCCTTGATCGGTAAGGTTCAAGTTAAATGGAAGATAGCCTCCCTGATGTTCACCTACTTTATCTCCATTCAAATAAAGCACTTGTTTACCCATAGCGGCTTCAAAGTGAATTGACACATCCTTTCCTTCGGAAGCTTCAGGCACAACAAAACGTTTGCGATACCATGCTATCCCCTGATAATTACGACATCCACTGGCTTCAGAAGGCATTAACTGCACTGAATGTGGAATTGATACGACTTCCCACTGCAAATCATCAAAGACAGCAGCTTCAGCTCCTGCCACATCACCTCGATGAAATCGCCATCCTAAATTAAAATTATAAACTGTCCGTCCGCTTCCCCGACTCACTTGTTCGGGGAGAGGAAAGAATCCGGCTACCGAAACCGCAGTCTGCGACGAGACAGAGAGAGAAAGGAAGCCAAACAACAGCATAGAAAATATCTTCTTCATATTACCACATTCATTAATAAATATCTATAAGTTTCATTATTAATGACGATAGAGCCAAACATTTGTAACCGCCTTACATAATTTTTGCTGCAAAACACAAGA
>OLQA01002161.1_pt1 | contig 15908 bp, 19 predicted proteins | sample 1673151 | NCBI WGS metagenome assembly OLQA01 (sample SAMEA3136760, study PRJEB25190) | human gut metagenome | biome: human gut; feature: human-associated habitat; material: faeces | place: Austria | collected 2013 | reverse complement strand
TGTCGTGTTGTGTGGTGTGGTATTATGTAAGTGTCGGTTTCGATGAAAGGAAAAATAAAATGATTAATTTTAATGCTTATGTTATCGAACTTGAAGTTGATACTTGGTATAAAGTCTGCATTGAAGATGTGATAACAACTACTGTCCGTGATAATGGTTGTTTTGATGATTGTGTTATTACGTTTGAATCTGCGCTTGCGTCAGTTGTTGAATGGATACTTAGCAATGACTATGACTATGTTGAGGTTACAAGGGGATTAAGTCGTAAGGGGCGGCCATGTCGTAAGTATGTTATTTCGGTTGATAACGGTGATGATTGATATAAATATAAAACCGGTTGGCGATAATGCCAACCGGTTTTTTTGTGTTAGAAGCCCGCTAGTAGTCGTATGCCACCGGCGATTATGTCACCGGCGACTATGTTGTTTACACCTTGCAGCGCTAATGTGTCGCGGTCGATTGAGACGAAATATTTATCGCTGTAGTCTTTGTAGAATACTGATGCGCCTACGCTGAATTGTTTGGCGATTTTGAATATTCTATCGCCATTTTTTTGTGGGCCGTTTGTTTTTGCATTGTATTGGATTGATAGTATTCCGTTGGTTTCAAAAATTGATATATTATTCCATGTGCCGTTAATTTGTGAGTCGTTAGGGAAACCGCTTTGTGTTGGGAAAAATGTTGTGCCGTGTAGTATGCAGCTACCCATAGCGTGTCCTACTGCGCTGTATCCGCCTTTTGATAGGTGCGAGCCGTCGTCATCGTCACCGCCATCTGCTGCGCGACTTGCCCATACGCCAGCGCGATATGCGCCCTCATGTATAACAACGTTTGGAATGTCGTGTTTTGTGGCGAAAAGGTTGTAAACCTGTTGCCGGTAATCCGGTGCTACGGCCCATTTTGTGTTTCGTCGGTTCATTGATTCGCCTATTGCGAGACACATTGGAAATATATCAATTATTGCGTTTGGTGCTTCGGTGTGTATTGTGTTTAGTAATGTGTTTATGCTGTTATCGATGGATGCTAATGACACGTTTTTATCTAGCATTATATTCGCATCATTTTGCCCGCCAATGATGATAACCCTATTGACATGTTGTTTATCGGTCACGGCGTTCCATCGGTCAAGGAAAGTACCGTCATCACCGGTCGCGTAGAAACCGCCCGCGCTTGTTCCTAGTGTTTGTTTCGTGGTTGGCTTTAGTATGTCATAAATGGCGTTTGCCGGCGAATCAGCTAAGTGTTTTGCGCCACTATAGTATCCGTCTACCCAACTGTCTCCGATTACGACAATATTATCATTGTAACCGATTGCTTGCGTAATGATTCGCGCGTTTTGGTTTGTTTTAATGTTGAGCGCGGATATACTGTTTTTATTGATTTCGGCTTGCTCGGCTCCCGTGTCCCAACGTGTTTTAGTTGTTTCAGCGGTAACAGTGTCGGTTATGCCTAGCGCGTTTAAGTTGCTTTCTGCGTTGTTTGCCTTTTCGGTTGTAACAGCAAGATTCGACGCTGTTTTGTCAATCTTGTTTTTAAGCGTGGTGGCGGTGGTTTCGTCGGTTACGCCTAATGCCGCTAGATTGTCGTTTGTGGTTTGTATTTGCGTTATGGCTTGATTTGCAGTGTTTAACGCATTACTAGCGTTAGTGTTTACTTTGTATAGATTGGTGTCGATAATATCCATTGACGCGTTATATTGGTCATTGAGGTTTGCCGCGTCACCGGTTGTATATTTTTCAAGATTGAAATTGGTTGTATAGTCTGTCATTTTGTGGTTTCCTTTCGTATTGTTTGAGGGTGATTAATTTCCGCTTGCACTTGCATTTGATGTATGGTACGGTCGATAATCCGCATTGCCGCGTTATACCCGTCGCGCAAGTCCGCTAGGTCACCCGTTTCATATAATGGCAGATGATAAAACGGTGTTTCTGTAGCCATAGTATATCCTTTCTGTTATGCGACGTTATCGGGGATAATGAAACCCTCGGCGGTTTTCTTTGCGTTTGCAAGGTCGGTAACGGTAAACGCTTCGGTTCCGATTTTATTCAGAATGTGATTTAACGTTGCGCCTAGGGTTGCCGCGTTGTTACTGGAAATTCCTAAAGCTGTGCAGAACGCTTCAAGGCCGTCGGGTAACGCGTTTTCCTGTCCGGCTTGCTCGGCTTTATCGTTGATTTGTTTAAGCGCTGCATCAACTTTATCCATTGACGAATTATATTGGTCTAATAGATTAGCAGAACTGCCCGCGTCATATTTTTCAAGCTTATAGTTTAGAGTTTCCGCCATAATTTATCCTTTCGTGCTTATAACGATGAGTAAGGTTTGCCGGTTTTCGTATCGGTAACACGGGGCGTGTTGTCGTTGAATATGGTGAGGTTGCCGACTGCGGGCGTTTCGTCGGTACGGTGTTCGGACAGTTTATTTATGTCAATGTCAGCAATTTGACTGATTCGCGCACCGTAAACGGACAATTCTCGATAGAGGTCACGTAATGCGGTTTTACTATCGGTGTATTCGCCTTTTGTGACGTTCCATATCAGTTGTGTGTTTCCTATGTGTTCGATTTGTTCTTGTATTTGCGCGATGGCTAGCGCGTAATCGTTTATGTGCGCTTCAATGTTTTTTATTCTTGTATCGTAGTCGCTCAATGTTTTGTTTATGTCGGTTACGATTTCGTCAAGATATGCCGTTATGTGGTCGATTTCGCACGCGATGTGTTTTATTATTTCCTCTTGACTTTTAGCATTCCAATAGAACGCGGGTATGGCGGGCGTGTACGGCCATACCGAGAAAAACGGTAGCAGTGGAAACATGTGTATTATCCTTTCAGTAATTGTTTATGTTTATCGTCCATAATGGGCTAAAACATGTTTCAAGGTGTTCGAGTAGCATTACGTCTATATCGACGTAATCGCCGTTTCTTATGCGATTGACTTTGTCCATGAAATCACCGTTTGCGATTGTCTCGTATTGATTATCGGTCGCGTTGCTTGCGTAGTCTTGGTTTTCAGTCAATTGTGTTGCTGGGAAATCACTGTAGACTGTTCGCATTTTATGCCATATGTCGCTGTCACTGAGAATTATATCAGGATTATTGCTTACAAGCGCATAAAGCGGGCGCAGCGTCGGCATGATTTCTTGGATAAGGCGTAGAAAGTGCCGTCGCCATCTTGACGGTGGCATAACGCCTAACTCTCTGTCATAGAAACGATTCTCGATTTTCTTGCAGCAACGTGTGTATTGCGTGTCATCATAGGCAATGTCCCGCCATGACCATGCGGCATTATTCCAGTCAACACCGCCGGGTGTATCGAGTAATTCGCCAAAAGTGTATGTCATTACGCCGTGAAAATCGTCGTACGATTCGCACGGCTGATAATGGTTTATGTCATTCTGCATTGTCATCGTCGTTCATTCTTTCAGCGTCTGTCAAGTAAGCGTAGTTGCGGGAAACATTGTCTTCGTTCCATACAACCTGTATCGGTTCTTTAAGGTATTTTCCGAATCTTGTGTTGAGAATGTCGCACGCGGCACGCCGTTCCTCTAATTCGCTGAGCGCGCGCAAATCGGACGGTTCGCCGTAATCGTTGATTTCGTCGGCGGTCTGCCGTTCCATTTTCAACGGAAGATTTTTAATGCCCAACGCTTGATAAAACGCGTTCCAAGTGTTCTGTATATCGGTCTGCAATTCCATGCCGATATATTCGACGTTGGTTTTCAGCACGTTTGCTTTCATCGAATCGGTGAAACCCGGTGTCGCCATGATAGCCATTTCACCGCCTGAGATTTGCTTGATAACGTTGACACCCGCCGTTTGCTGCCCGGCCGGAACCTCAAGAATGAACGGTGTCTTCTGATTGAAACGATTTTGCCGCCGCGTCATGTATAAATCTTCTATTTCATGCGCGAAAAATTCAATAGTCGGAATGAGTGGCGTGCGGGCGCGGTTGGCGTAGATGAAAACACCATTGGAATTGTTCACCGGAAAACGCCAACCGTTAATACCGTAACTATCCCATTTCTTCGGTTTGTAATAGACGTTGAAATTTGAGGTGGTCACCGCTTGCGTGCTGAAAAACACGCCCGGTTTGCTATGCGGAAACGCAATTGTGGCGTAACCGAAATACAATAGATTGTATTCGAGAAACCATGCGTCGCAAGTTTTCGGCAGATTCAACCACTTGAAACGAGATAGCGCGATATTCAGCATTTGAGAATACGCCATCGAATACGCTTGCGAATTGAGCGATTGGGATTGCTGCCACATCGGTGCGCCGCGTTCACCCATTTCCGCACGAGTCAATGGCTTTTTATGTGTGCGTTTACGTCCCATGTTTTCCCACCTTATATATTGTCGTGTACGAAGTCGCCGCCGACTTCCTCGGGTCTGTTCCATATTGTAACACCGGAGCTGAAAATATCCCTGATTGTCTGCAATTGTTCGTTTTGCGCAAGCGGGCATAGCGTCCATATGTCGGCGGTCTGCCAATACGTGAAATGCTTGCATGGCGTCAACGACGGTCTATTGTAGAGTTTGTTGCTTGCGATGCCATAGCGCAGCATGTAGTCGCCCGCCGCCGCGATTGCGCCGTTGTCTTCTGTTACGATTTTCACGGTCATGGTGTCAAGCCCCGCGGCCTGTCCGAAGTTGTCGCCGCCATACGCCCCCACCGGTTGCGCGGCGTGGTTGAGTAAGTCGCGCCATGCGGCGTTAACGTTGGAACGCGTGTTTACCATGACACGTTTCGCGTTATCCACACTCTGATTGCGTGACGCCGACGCGTTCGCGTTCGCGGTGCTGACGCTTGCGCCCGTTATTGTCGTATTGGCCGCGTTAGACGCATTAGTGTTATCGGTGTTGAGCTGATTGGAACGTTTTGTGCTATCCGTGGCGTAACTTTTTGCCTGTGCAATAAGTCCCGCGTTGCATTCCAACGCGTTGGCTGCTTTTTTGGATGCCGCGTCACTTGACGCGGTGTACACAAGTTGGTTATTGGTCAACGCAATCGCCGCGTTATAACTTGACGTGCCGACACCTATCACACCGGAACTAAGCCCCGCCGCCGCGCCAATTACAGCCGGGAGCGCGGCACCGCCTGTGGCCGCGCTTGCTGCTAAACCCGCGCCGACCGATATTGCGCTTGTGGCGAGACTACCAAGAGTTGAAGTGACGTTGGTCATTGCGGCTTGTTCTTGCCCGGTGACATATGACGCGGTTGCGACTGCCAAGTCTTCTGATAAATCGGCGTTTATTTTTGCATTTTGATACTTCTGTTCATTATCTAGTTTAGTGTTTCCGCGCGCTGTTATGTCTGTTGCGGCTTGATTTGCATTAGCTGTTGTCGTGTTGCGCAATCCGTTTGCGGTCGCGGTGTTCGCTACGCTTGTTTGTCCTGTGCGCACGGTGTTGTCACGGCTGACGTTGTTCGTACGTGCGCCGTTTTCGTATGCGAGTATGGCGTTTTCGCGTGCTTGTGCGATATTTTGATTGTATGCGTCGGCGCGGCGCGCATCGATTGCGCGACGTTGCAGCGCGTATGTTGGTATGTCGTGCGATATGAGTGTTTTGAGTACGTCCGCGTTCGGCACGTTGCCGGTAATGTTAGCACCATTGATAGCGTTAATGCTAATTGACGTGTCACCGTCGCCACCGATTCCGTCAAGCCATACAATTTGTCGCAATATCGGATAACTTAAAGACGTGACTGTCTGTACCGAGAGTCGCCCGCAGTCAGCGATTTCCACACGGGTTTTGTTGCCGATATTGTCGGAAACCTCTAAGTGCGCGTAGGGTGCAAGATAGAGTCGAGTTATTTGCGCGTATTCGCTAGCGTAGCCGAAATCGTCGATAGTCAAATCAATATCGGAGAGTTTTGTCCGTGCGCCGCTGACTGTATGCCATTCGACGCCGTTCACATTGATAGCGTTACCAAGTCGCATCATGTTTGCGGTGGCGACGAAAACCGCTGTAATTTGCGACATGATATGTGGATAATATGCGAAAAGCGTGTCGAAATATTCGCCCGATATTTTGGACGATTCGAGCGCATACATGCTTACGTTACTTGGTGTAAGATTATCGATTGAATTGTATGATGTGCCCGCGCCGGTGACGTTTGACGTGGAAACGTTTCCGGCACCCCACGAGAAATTCGTTACCGTGCCATCGGCGTTACTGTATGTCGGTTCGCTGTCCGTGATATTCGTACCGCGCATGCCGCTCATGGTTTGCAATTGTTCAGGTGAAAACGTTGCGGCCACACAGATGTATCTTGTACCGTTTTGCAGATTAAACGGTGTGCTTTTTCTGATATTCGACGCGGCGTTGCCATAGTCAACGTCGGGCAGCGTGAAATCACGACAATTCGCGCGCGGGTTTTTTAGCAGTTCTTGCGGTGTCATTTCCGTTAACGGCGCGTGTCCGCGTGTCAACACCATTCCGTTGATTGTGGTGCTGTTGATATAGTCCGTCCATACGTCGCGCATAAGCGTGCATGTTGTCGTGTTCGGCGCTTCCGCGCGTACGGAAGTGATGAAAAAATGATAGCGTGTCTGCACGTCAGTTTTTTGATATGGCGTATTGATAATGTCATGCGAAAAGTCAACGACAATGTAATTATACTGTTGCGCCGTCATGTAAGGTACCGGCAATTTTATGCCGTCCGCGTCGGCGCGTGCGATATACATGTTCGTTGTCAACTTGACGGTTTCGCCGTCTAGGTTGTCAAACCATTCGTTTCTTGTGGTGTCATCGGGGAATTTAACGACGTCGTGGTAATCATCGTACCACTTCACGCGGCATAACTTGATTACCGTGTTTGGCGTCCAAACATTGTAATCGAAAACGTTGCGGTACTGACCGTATACGCGCGTATCCGTATCGGGGAACGCCGTTGCGTTTTGCAGATGTGGAAAGTCCATATCGCATCCTTTCATATATGAAAAAATGAGTGGTGCTTCACATGAAGCACCACTCATTTTATACCATAGTCGATGCAGACTATTCGACGGTGAACGTGCATGTCGCGGAACGTGCCGTAGTATTGCCGTTCGGATTGACGTACGTGGCGGTACCCGTCACGGTAATGACGTCACCGGCCACAAGACCGTCACGCTGTACATGCAAGCGCGCTTGGTCATCCACGAACGTATTGACGTTGAGGTCGAACGCCGCGCCGTGCGACACATCGCCGCTTGCGGCATGGTTCGCCGCGCCGTGCGACTCATCGCCGCTTGCGGCATGGTTCGCCGCAACCTCGTACGTCGCCGCGTTCGGCGCGACCTGAACGGCGGTGCCCGTCGGGGTGACGGTGGCGGTGAGCTTCGGTGTGAGCTGCACAAGGTCGCCCGCCTTGACCTTTCCCGTGGTCGGGGTCAGCGTGAACCCGGTCACGGTCTGAGTCACAATATTGATGGAAGTGCCCGCATCGGTGGTGAACAAGGCGCACGGCGTAAAAGGCGACACGCCATAAATGCCCCAGTGGTTGAGATACAGCGTGTTGGAAAGTGTTTGCGGATTATAGAACTGAGTAGTGCCGTACAGCGTATCGCGAACCTGATACCAATCAGTTGAAACAAGCAACGCCACCGCACCCAGAATACCAAGACTCGGCACCTGAATGATACGATACGGCACGTCGGCCTTATCCAACTGGAACACAGCCGACAACGCGTCAACGTCGAGCGATGCGAGATATTCCGGTTCAATCAACAACACCATTTGCTGCGGATTAGCATACGCCGGAATATCGGTGACGTTCAACGCGTTGTACTGCGTTGACGGAAACTGCATACGTCCCGCGGTCGCACGCAATGCCTTAAGCAACGTCTTAGCAGTCGATTCATCGCTCGGCACCGCATCAAGATGCACCTTGTAGAAACCAAGATTCTGCTCATAATGACGAATCAGCGCAAGCATGATATTCATTTCATCATAATTGTCACTGTTGCGTGGCGTTTCCATAATCTGCGCAATGAAACGATTCAGACCGTAATCATCAACGAACGCTTGTCGCAATTCGTCATCGGTCCATGAAATTGGGTATTGGTCCTTGCGGTTCATTTCATAGAACCACGCCGCCGCTTCGGGTCGATGCATCTTCAAAAGGTCTTCCGCATCGTCCTTGTACCCGTGCGCCTTAATCCACTTGACCGCGATTTCCTGTACGGTGCTGCCCCAATACAGATTTTCCTTTTTGAAAACCGAAAACGGGTTTTCAAACGGCGCGTTCTGTGCCATTACGGTGAGTCCGATACGATTGACCATGCTCCAAACACAGTCGTTGAGATACTGCCGATTCATCGGGTCGAACAAATACCGCGCGGTGTTCGCCACACCGGTTTGTGTCGCGCTTGGCACGCGCTGTTGATAATCGTCAGTGTTCTTAAGACGTACTTTATCCAAAATGGTTGCGTTATCTATCGCCATGGTTCATTCTCCCTTCAGAGCGTGTAATCGAGATTTTCCAAGTCCTCCGCCGCGGCTTGTGCGATTGCTTCCGCCGCGTCATCGTCGTTTTCCTTGACGGTCGCGCCGTTTTCAACCATTTGCGCGACTGAATCGGTGAAGTTGTCGTATATGCCGTCGATTCGTTCGCTGATTGCGTCCATGCGGTCGCTTAGCGCACTTACCTTGTCAAGCACGTCGCGCAGCATGTCGCGCAAGTCATCGCACTCGCCCGCGCGGTGCGCTTCGTTTTCCGTAAGGTCATCGCGTTCGGCGGCGTCCCTTTCCTCAGGGGTTTCGTCATCCATTATTTTTTCCTTTCATATATGAAAAAGTCGTACCGGCGAACGAATACCGAACCGGCACGACTTAAGAATAGCATACTTGCAACATGACTCACAACGATGGACGGCGCGCTTTTCCCTCACGGCCATATCATTGGCGGAGTCAACCGTGGTTATCAATGATAATGTTTTATCGCCCCTCGCTACGACACCTTGCGTATGCCGTGATTATTTTACACCGAAATTTCTGAGCATTGCAATTACAGCGTGTTGCGTTATCACCGTGTCATAGCGCAGATACCCTAATCCATAATATGACGTAAGATTTCTGATTAAGTCTTTTGCGACACTCGCTGTAAGATAATTAAGTTTATTGTCATCCGTCGTAATTGCGAAATATGGCACATGTGTGCCCGTGTCATATTTTGCGGATATGAAAACATATCCGCAACGTAAGTCAACATAAACGCCATACTCGTGACGCAACCAACGGAAGACATAAGTAAGTTTAGCGTGTTTGTGCGGCTTTTCAATAAAATCAATATCATGGTGTTTGAATTTATTTTTAGCGGTGACGTCATCGTTATTTTTCATCATGCGCCCGGCGACTGTGTTTTTCGTTTTCTGTTCAGCATATTTATCGTCTTCAACATAATCGAAAATACATGTTTTACCGTCAAGCCATTGTAAACCAAAGTCAGGCTCTAAGGGCACGTCATAATGTTTAAAATATGGATTATATGCGTCGCACGCGTTACCTAATAAAAAGATTCGCGGTTTACGTAGCTTGTTATCGTCGGCGCGTTCGCGCGTGACGGTATCTACAAGATTGGCTAATTGTTCATATTCGTTGCGCAAATAATGGTGGTATATATCGTCAGGGTCTATGATAATTTCGTCCATGCAAATGTTACGTACATTAACATATGTGCTTTTTTTCTTCTGCTGCTGTAATGATAATGGGATGAAATAACCACATGTCCGCCATTTTTTATCACCATTACGACGTATTTCAGCCACCTTGTTATGTACCCTAAAATCGTAGTCGGGAAAAATATTGTCCTCTATTATCCTGTCAAAATATTTTGCCGCCACGTCGTTATTTTCTTCACGGTACCGTGTGACCTCAACAAAACAGATATTGTTTTTAATATAATCTTCTAACATATACCGACGTACGCCGTACGTTTTACCGAGACCGCGTGCGCCTATTATAAGGTTTACGTCAGCGTTGCGCGGCAATATCTGTGTTCTAAGCCGGTCATAATAATATTTTGCCATCAATACTCACAATCATAGGGTTGCCGTCCCGCATAATAAGTTCGCGGGGCGTTGTTTCCGCATTCCTATTATACGTGTTTCGGATGTATGTCAGATTCTCGCCGTTAGCTTGTTTGTCCGATTCGCCTAGCCATCTGCCGGACGGGTACAACGCTATCGCTTCGGGCGCGTCAACATGATATGTCGCGCCTCGATAATCGGTGACGGTTCCAACGTACCTGTCCCATACATGCGGTCGATTTCGTTGCAATGTATGACAAATCTCATAATCTACCAATACGTCATAACCGAGCGACATTTGTACGGTTTCCGCGAAACCATGCCCCGCATGCATGACATCGGCTATAAAATCTTCAATGGTGTACACACCGTCCGGTCGCGGAAGTCCGGCGCAAGTGACATGTACGCGCCCGCCCGTGTCCAAACTGACGCGTGCTTTATTCCACAATTCCATATGTTCGGCGTAACGCGTGACACCGCCACAGTCCTCAACCTCGAATTTTCCGATATGGTCTAGCGTTGACGCCATGTCGGGCGCGGTGTTTCGGACGCGTCGCATGGTGCGGTTAATCGCGTTTTCGATTGCGTTATGCAGCGGTTTGAGCGCGTCCAGCAATTCCGCGTCGCTCACATCGTCATCGCAACTGATTTTCAGGCTATCGGTATCGCCGCCCGTGACCGCTACACGTGCGCCGAAATGACGGTATATCAGTATCATGGCTATCAAGAGGTGCATTCTGCTGCCCGCTACGATTCGCATTCCGTACGTGTATAGGACGCGTGGTGTTTTCGGGCGTTTTTTAGTGAAATTCTCGGGAGTGCACACCGTGGTTTTATCGACTTCAAGTTCACCGGTTTCCGTCACGCGATAATCCGCTTTCATAACGTCCTGTGCCTGTGTGCCATAGATTCCATTAAATTGCCCTTTAACGGTGCTGCCGTAATATGATTGCAGAAATTTCGTGCTCAACGTGCCCGCTTTAGCGTCGCGTGCGATTCCCTCCGGTATCGAATCGGGTATTTCACCCGCGTACGCCGTGCCCTCGTGATACCGTTTAATCAGATTTTTCACATCGGTTTTTCGTGCGAAAAGCATGTTTGATTGTAAAGTCACATAATCAGGTGGAACAATCGTCTTAGTGGTTGCTTCACCGTATAATACATGCATTTCGTCAAATTCGTACACTTGCGCCACATTCCACAATTCAATTTCATTGACATGTAATATGCATTCGTCCGCGCAATACAATTTCCCGAAAGCATACGTTGGATTAACGGCACTGTCAACGTAACCGTGCGCCCTAACACTGTTTTCCTGTGTCTTCACGCGTTCGTTATTGCTATAATCGGTGTCCGCTTGCAGCGTTTTCACAAACTTGGAACGTGGGCATATTGCAATTCCCCAATCGTCGAAACATGTGTTTTCGCGCAATCTGAGATTTATGAATCTCACAGCCGCATGCAATCCTGTAAGAAACGGGTCATCATAGTTCAGCAACACATCTTCAAGCGACGTATTAACAATGCGTTCGCATGCGATTTGCAAAATATCCGTAGGCGCTGACGCAAATTTTACCGGCAAACGTCGGCCATTAATGAAAGCGTGATGCATTGACGTGACATCTAAGGACGCGACGTTATCCACGACAACACTAGCGGTTTTAGCACTCGTAAACGTCAATCCGCCACGGAAACATGCTTTTCGCAACGCATAAGATTTGTAATCTTTCGGAAATTCCTGATTGCACGTCATCTCGAAAGCGTGTTGCAATGTGATTTTCTTACCACCTTGCAACGTGACGCGCCGCCCGCCGATTTCACGACGTGCCATCTGCCGCACAAGCGACGTCTTGGTAAGCACGCGGCTCCCCAGCATGTCAGACGTGAGCCAATGATTAGCGCGTAGCAACCATTGCAAGTATTGAGGTATCACTTGCACATCACGGCGTGCGTAAAATTTTTCCTCTTCCGTCAACGGCGTTTCAGGCGTACGCACAAGTGAATAATCCCAATCGCCCACCGCTTTCGGCAATCCGCATGTTTCGCCCATCGCGCGCAGTCCGCCCATTTCGAGATAAAACGTGTCCCAAAAACGGCACACCACATTATCGCCTACGCGCAAATCGAGCGTGTACACGCTTGTAGCGGTCTGCGCATTGACCTCAATCGCGTACGACCGCGCCAATTCCAACATAAGAGTCTGCATATCGAACATGAGGTTATAAGCAGCGATTATCGGAACATAATCGTGTGCGCGCGCATAGTCGATAAGATTGTCAATGTACGTCAACGCTTCGGACGTGTGCCGGTAAAACCGTACATCGTCCGTGTCGGGAGTGTACGATTCCAGTGACGTGTTACGCAAATCGTTGAAAATGTATAATATCGGATATGCGCGTGTTTCGGCACCCTCGCCAATATTCGTTGTTTCGGTGTCGAATATCGCCGCAATCTTAAATTCCTTGCGCTTTATCATCGTATTACATCAGGGGAGACCGCAATAAGCCAAATCGGACTACCACCGTCAACGTCCATGTAATCCTCCAATTCGCCTGTATGCATTTTCATATTTTTGGCGTACTCCAACACCTTTTCGTTTCGTTGCATGATAGTATCAAAAAGTTCACTGAGCGAATCAGCGTCATACGCTTTCATAATGGTTTCTAATCGTTTGTTCGGCGGAACGTTCGATTTCTGCCATATGTTTTGTGTGTATCGCCAAAACACCTTGACTTTTTCCCGCCCAAGGTCGCCTAGCGCGCTCGGCATTCCTTTGGACGCCATGCGCATTTCCTCACGGAAAATGTTGAACGAACGCGCGCGCTCCCTCGCACGCCCTTTACCGCCGCGTACCTCGCTCACCTGTTGCACGAGTTTATCGGCGGTTTCGTTCGCACGCTGATACAGTTCATTCCGTATGCCGCTATTACGGACACGGCCAATATACGTGTTTTTCAACTGCGTTTCAAGTCGCTGGATGTAAGCGCGGCGTGCGTTCGCTTCGCTTTCAGGCATGGTGTCGGTAATGCTTTTTTTCAGACTGTTTATAGCGCGACGTACGCGCTTGCGTTTCGCGGTCAATAAGTCCGCTTGTTTATGTGCTCTAGGCATGTTCGCCACCTTATAAAAAAGTGCCATAGCATGTATGGCACTTTTGTTTCATTCCGAACTACTTGATTTCAAGCGATTTCGTGGAACGACCACCGCCCAGCGGGGTCTGCTTGACTGCAACAGTGATGCCGTCCGGTGCGTTGAAATCGGGGAACATATCGTAGATGTCCAACACGCTACGGTAGATTCCCTGTGACTGACTGAAATACGTATTGCCGTCTTTTCCGAAAAGATAGACGTTTGCGCATTTCTGCCCGGTCTGAAAACGGACACCGGGCGCGATGTAAGCGCCGATAACCGTCAATGGTTCTGCGCCGCGTCCGTTCAGCGACAATGCGCTGTTACGTGCGTTGACGATGGCGCGTTTTCCCTCGAACGTGCTGCTGTCCATCGTGCAAATGTAACGATAGTTGTCAGCGGTGTTCTGCGCGGGTTCATTCGCGGTGGTGTCGTTCATCTGTTCGTTTTCCTCGTTCATCTGTTCGTTTTCCTCGTTCATTTCAGTTCCTTTCAGGATTCAATATCTTTATCGTTATCGTTGTCAGTATCGTTGTCGGTATCGGTGCCGGTTACGCCAGTTGCGACACGTTCCGCGTGCTCAATGAACGTATCAACGTCCATGACATACGTGTTCTTGTTTACGGTAATATCGTCAACCAAAATATTGACAATACCGGCGTCCATAAGCACTTTAACAGCCATTTCAACATTACGAACGTTTCCGTTAGTGTGAAATGTCTGTTCCACACCGTCCCTGTCATAATAGCTTATGGTGCTGTCCGCGATTACCTTACGTATCTTTCGCATGTTTGTTATCCTTTGTATCTGTTTTATTTTCTGTCAACCATTTTGGCGACATAAATATTTATAGCACAAAAATCGGCGTGCGCAAAAAGCGACACGCCGATTTTTGATATTGATTCTCAATAACGCAAAATCTGCCCCGGATAAATCAGACTCGGATTAGACAAACCGTTAAGCGACGCGACACGCGCCCAATCTGAACCGAATACAGACCACAAACTATCACCCGATACAACCGTATACGTGCGCGCCACATTCGACTGCGCACCCCCGCCATAGCACACAGTTTCACCCGGATAAATCACAGCCGGATTACCCGACCCATACCCATGCCACGACTGCCACGGCCACAATCCAGTACGCGCAGCAATACCGGACAACGTATCACCCGACACAACCACCACACAAACAGACTGCGATACATTACCCCCGGTATTCGTTCCCGGCGCGGATACATTCGCACCGTCGCCATGCGCGTATGCGTCCCACTGCCATAGCTCGCCCCGGAAATAATTCAAATCCAATCGTCCGGCATATCCCGACACATACCCGTTCGACGTATACTGACGCATGGCTTCACCATACGCCCCATATAACCACGGCGTTTCCTGATAGCCGGTTACGTTCATCGACGCATACTGCGCAACCCATACGCCGCAATGCTCCCGCACGAACGAAGTAAGCTGCCACAGCGCGGACGCCTGAACATAGACAATCGGCCACACCCGAGTACGGTCATGCACATGACGTACCCACGTTTCAACCCACGCGCCATTACCAAACTGCGGATTATCCTGAGCCTCCCAATCCAAAACAAGCACAGCGTTTCCAACATATCCACGTACATTGTCTATGAAAAAGTCAGCTTCCGCGTTCGCGTCATGCCCCATCGCGTAATGATATACGCCAACGCTTTTACCGCTGTCCATCGCACGACCAAGTTGATAGTTCGCTGCCCGATTCACACCGTTGGTCAGACACATGTTGTTGAAACCGCCGATACCCCATGTGGCACCCGCCACAACGAAATCAGCGTCAAGCGCGTACGTATCAATATCACACTGCCAATTGCTCACATCCACCCCCCGCATGTCCGCGCTTGCAGATGGCACAAAAAACAAGGACAATGCGCATACGCACGCCAACACGCTACGCCATATTCGCGTCATCATTATCCCCTTTATTATTCTTAAGCAATGCAATAAGTTCTTCGGTCAACACATTGTTCTTAGTCATCAAATCATTAAAATCGCTGAACGTCGTAGCGATAAACCATGCCATTCCACAGCACGCGACAATCGGAAAGCCCACACTTCCGACAACAGTTACAATCGAACTAATATCCATCAAACCACCTCACAAAAAAGGTCATGACGCATCGAATGACACGCCATGACCAAATATATCACAATCGCGTAGCCTATCCGGGAATTGAACCCGGCACGCACATTTTATAAGAATGCCGCTCTAACCACTGAGCTAATAGGCCATCACTACACCTCACCCCCGCCACAACCCCCGCCGCATCAAATCAATCATATCACGACAATGCGCAAACACATAATCCGACACATACGAATCACATTTAAACCATTTCGCACTAATAACAACGGCCTTAACACGCTGTTCACCACGTACCCTATAACCTTTAACGAAATAACAAGTATTACGCTTGCAAAACATACTCAATCCTCTTTTTTCAATCACCGATTAATACGATAACCTAAACAGACTGCGCCCGGAACGTAAAACACGCCATCGTCAAGTACATCCCTAAGTCCGTATGCGTCAATGCAATCGACAAACCGAGTTTCGATTAAGCAATCGGACGCAATATCAACGAAATACACAAACACATCATAAATACTATTCACGTTAAAATCAATTGAATTAGACAACACATTAAGATTCATAAAACTCATTTTATTTTTTCCTTTCATCGAAACCGACACTTACATAATACCACACCACACAACACGACA
>OLQA01002159.1_pt1 | contig 15913 bp, 19 predicted proteins | sample 1673151 | NCBI WGS metagenome assembly OLQA01 (sample SAMEA3136760, study PRJEB25190) | human gut metagenome | biome: human gut; feature: human-associated habitat; material: faeces | place: Austria | collected 2013 | reverse complement strand
CATTTGGAAAAGATGTGATCCATACACACTTTGTGGATGGAAAGCCAACAGGTCACTTGGCATGGTCAGATGGAACAAGAGATTTAAAACAAGATCTTCTTGATTTAGAGGCCAATGGATATGATGGATATTTGTCGTTGGAAAGCGTAAACTCTAGATATTATGAAAAGCCTTGGACAGCTGAAGAAAAGACTTTAAGTGCGTTTGATATGTTAGAAAAGCAATAGAGTTAAATAATGGTATCATAAACTAGTAAGAGGCGATATTTATAATCGTCTCCTTTTTATACCCCATATAAAAACAATTAATGGGTATAAAGGGTATAAAAGGTAGTAAGTCAAGATGTGTATAGTAATAGTATTGATTAGAAAATTACTGTTATGAAAATGAAAAAGGACAATGGAATAGTGCTATATAAAAATTGTATAAGCAATGTAATGTTATGTTATACTAATGTTGCTTTTTTTGAGGGAGGATATACATGTTAGAGTTAGTTGTTTTTGATGTAGATGGGTTGATGCTGGATACGGAAAGCGTATGGAAAGAAGCGTTTGACAAGGCGGGAGATAAGTATGGTATTCAAAATATGGGTTCTACTTTGTTTCCGCAATTGATTGGGAAAAGTGGTAGAGATGAAAAAGAAGTATTGGATCAATATTTATCACAAGATATTCAAGAATTGGTTATTAAAGAATGGGAACGCATTGGTTATGGTATGTTAGAAAAAAATGTACCGGTTAAACCAGGCTTAAATGAAATACTAGATTTTTTGGATGCATATCATATTAAAAAGGCTGTCGCAACTACGACAAGAAGAGAACTTACTGAAGAAAGATTAAAACGAGTTGGTGTATATGATCGTTTTGATTATGTATTATGTGGGGATGAAGTCACAAATCATAAACCAGATCCAGAAATTTATTTAAGTGTTTTAAAGAAAATGGATACAGACGCAAGAAATGCTCTAGTCTTAGAGGATAGTGTAGTTGGGGTTGAGGCTGCTTATAGAGCAGGTATTGATTGTATTCAAGTACCAGATATCATTGCACCTACAGATGTGCAAAAGAAGCAGACGGTTTATACTGCGAAAGATTTGATCGAAGCTAAAGATTATATTAAAGAGTATAGAGTATAAAATGCGACAAAATGATTTTGAAAATACTCCTATGTTAAAACTAGTCATGTCTTTAGCTATACCGAGTATGATTGCTCAACTTGTTAATATTTTATATTCAATTGTCGATCGTATGTTTGTAGGACAAATTGAAGAAGTGGGAAATGCATGTTTGGCAGCCGTTGGAATATGTGGGCCAATCGTTACTTTATTATCGAGTTTTGGAACACTTGTTGGTATTGGTGGTTCGATTTGGCTATCGATGTGTTTGGGCCAAAAGAATGAGAAAAGGGCCAGTCAAATTTTATATAACAGCTTTGTGATGTTGGTTGTTCTTTCCATTTGTTTAACACTTGGATTCATTCTTTTAAAACACAATTTGATCTATTGGTTTGGAGGCAGTGATGCCCTTTATCCTTATGCCAATACCTATTTAACAATTTATACATTAGGTACTTTCTTTGCCTTAATGTCGATTGGATTGAATTATTTTATAACGGGACAAGGCTATGCCACTATTGCGATGTTAAGTGTATGTATTGGTGCCGTCACAAATATTATTTTTGACTTTATTTTGATTCGTACACTTAAAATTGGTGTGGCTGGAGCTGCCATTGGTACAGTTGTAGCCCAGTTTTTATCTTGTATGTTTGTGTTTTGTTTTTTAAGATTCAAATCGAAAATAAAACTTCATAAAGAAGAATTATCTATAGAGAAGATGAAGCATATTGTAAAACTTGGATTTTCTCCATTTCTGATTATCGCATCCGATTCAATCATTTTAATAGTGATGAATATGATGCTTCAAAAGTATGGTGGGAATATGGGTGATATTTATATTTCGGCTATTACTGTAGCTCAAAGCTATTTCTTGTTGATTACAGGACCATTGCTTGGTATTAGTTCGGGTACACAACCTATCTTTGCATATCATTTTGGTTCGCAAAATTTAAAGAAGATCAAAGAAGCCTTTAAAATTGTGATTTCATTTGCGTTTTTATTTTGTTTGATCATGTTCATCATTTCAATGTGTTACTCAAATGTATTTGTGGCTATGTTTACTAATGATGCCATGACTATACCAATCGCAGATAGGGCTATTAAAATCTTCTGTTTAGGTATTTTAATGATGTCCATTCAATATGTTTTAGTGGATGGAATTACAGGATTATCTAATGTAAAATTATCATTATTTTTATCATTAAATCGTAAGATGATGTATTTGGGTTGTACATGTTTATTGCCTGCTTTTTTAGGGGTTTCTAATATTTTCTATGCACAACCAGTAGCGGATATTTATGCATGTATTGTGACTGTCATTTGTTTTATAAAAATCATACCTTCTTATTTAAAAAGTCATGGAGTGAAGTAAGGCGAGATGAACTAACATCTCGTTTTTTTTAATAGTATAGTCTTTTTCTGATATAATAGTGGCGTAGGAGGAATTTGTATGGCTATATTTCTAAATCCCGATAATGCGAATTTTAATGAAGCGGTTCATTCAAAAATATATGTGGATAAAACGGGTTTAATTGAATATACAAATAGTGTGCTTTCAACCACAGCTAAATTTATTTGTAATTCAAGACCAAGACGTTTTGGAAAATCCATGACTGCTGATATGCTTTGTGCTTATTATTCAAAGGGATGTGATTCTAGAGAATTATTTCAGCCATATACGATTTCTTCATGTTCTACATTTGAGAAGTATATAAATCAATATGATGTCATTCATATTGATGTACAGTGGTGTAAAGACCAAGTTGAAAATATAAATGATATTGTCAATTATATCAAAGAGAGTTGTATGCATGAATTACAGAATGAGTATTGCAATATTGACTATAATGGAATTATTTCTTTGTCTGGTACACTTTCTAAAATCAATGATGAGATAGGACATCGATTTGTGGTGATTATAGATGAATGGGATGTATTGATTCGTGATAATGCGAATAATAAAAAATTACTAGAAGAATATATTGATTTCTTAAAAGGATTATTTAAAGGATCACAACCTTCTCGTTATATCGCATTAGCGTATTTAACAGGTATTTTACCAATCAAAAGAACGATGACACAGTCCGCATTGAATAATTTTGATGAATATACAATGTTGAATCCAGGTCCATTGGCTTCTTTTATCGGATTTACAGAGGGGGAAGTAAAAGGATTAAGTAATAAATACAATATAGATTTTGAGAGAATTAAAAAATGGTATGATGGATATTACTTAAATCATCAGCATGTATATAATCCGAAAGCCGTTGTGAGTTTATTTACTTTAGGTGTGTTTCAAAGTTATTGGGCACAGACGAGTAGCTATGAATCGATTCATAGTTTGATTCAAATGAATTTTGATGGCTTAAAAGAAGCTGTTTTAGAAATGTTAAGTGGTAATGAAGTGAAGATGCAGACAACGTCTTTTCAAAATGATATGGTTTCATTTAAAAATATGGATGATGTCTTAACGGCACTGGTTCATTTAGGATATTTGGGATACAATCAAACATATAAGACGGTATTTATTCCAAATGAAGAGATTCGACAAGAATTTGTGAATTCTGTTTCAGAAGATAAATGGAATGATTTGATTCAATTTGAAAAAGAATCGGATACCATTTTAGAAGCAACTTGTCAAATGAAGACAGAAGTTGTAGCTAAACAAATGGAAAAGATTCATAATACGTATGCTTCTAATATTGCATATCATTATGAAAATAGTTTGAGCAGTGTTTTAACGATTGCGTATTTATCAACTTTGAAATATTATTTTAAACCAATACGAGAATTGCCAACAGGAAGAGGATTTGCGGATTTTGTATATATTCCAAAACCAGAATATAAAGACGATTATCCTGCCTTATTGGTGGAGCTAAAATGGAATTATAATGTTCAAAGTGCATTAGATCAAATCAAGGAAAAAGTATATCCTCAATCGATTCAAGAATATACGAACAACTTATTGTTAGTGGGGATTAATTATGATCCCAAGACAAAAGAACATCGTTGTAAAATAGAGAAGTTTTAATGTATTAAAAATAGGTGATAATTATGTTTTTTAAGAAAGAGAAAAAGATGAATGTTCCAGATTTATGGAATTTTATGACATCCTTAAATAAAAAGGATAAGGCTTTGTTTGAAGAACTATTAGATAATGATAATGAACCTTTGGAATATAAGGGGGATGTCAAACAGGGCGGATTATTAAAGAATAAAAAAATGATTGAAAGAAGGGTCATTGAAAAAGAAGAGGATGGAAGATTGCACGATTATACGCAATATCGTATTCAGCCAGATGTATATGAAGTATTAAAACCTTCTTATGATCAATTTTATTCAATTATTGGTGACTAAGCTTGTAGAAATACAGGCTTTTTTTCTTTGTAGGTGCAAATCATAAGGCAAAAAAAGCCCTTAAAGGTGCAAATGGAGTTATGAAAAAAGTACTTATAGGTGTAAATGAAGCTAATAAAAAAGTCCTTAAAGGTGCAAATGGAAATGAAAATATGCTAGAATATCTTTAGATAAAGCATATTTTATAGTTGGCAATAATAGAATATACAATTGAGTATTGATTTAGGTCAAATCATACTTTTTTCTTTTTGTCTGAATAAAGAAAAAGATATGTATTATGCAAGTCGTCTTGCGAAAATGATTCAGTGTAAGACAGTGTCTAAAAAGGATGAATTTGAAGAAACTGAATTCTCAAAATTAAGAAAAGTCATTCAGGAACTTTTTCCTTTAGTGAGTGAAAAGGCAGAGCTATTAAATTTTTCTGACGATGTCTATTTATATAAATTCAAAGGAAAAGATGAAAATCGCAATGTGATGGTCATGTCGCATCATGATGTTGTGAATGCCACTGGCAATTGGAAAGAAGAACCATTTGAAGGCACAATTAAAGATGGCAAAATTTGGGGAAGAGGTACAGTGGATACTAAAACGCCTTTATTTGCCGAGTTTAATGCCATTGAAGAATTGCTAGAAGAAGGCTTTGAATTTAGAGTGAATACCTATTTGTTTTCGAGTCACAATGAAGAAATTGGTGGAGATGGTGCTGTACTAGCGCTTGATTATTTTAATAAGAAACATATTCATTTTGATTGGATCAGCGATGAAGGTGGGGCTGTCATTGAACCACCAATGAAAGGTGTGAATCAAAAGTGTGCCATGATGGCTGTTCATGAAAAGGATCGTTGTGTTGCCAAGCTTATCGCAAAAAATAGCCAGGGACATGCAGGTCTTGCAACAAATTATCAAACACCTGCGATGCGAATGGCTAAATTTGTTGCAAAGGTGGATGAAAAGAAGCTTTTTATTCGTAAATTATATCCAGAAGTAAGAGGGATGTTTGAGGGGTTAGCACCTCATATGTCTTTTCTTATGCGTTTGTGTTTTCGAATCTGTGGTTATTTTCAGGTTTGTTGATTCGGATTATCCCAAAGATGAATGCAGCTGCTGGAAAAATGTTAGGTACGGGATGCACGTTTAGAAAACTTTCAACAGATGAAGAAGGTAGCTGTTATGGTGAAGCATTTCTTCGTTGTATCAATGACAAGGATCTAGAACAAGATATTCAATCTATGAAACAAATAGCGAGTAAGTATGATGTTGAAATTGAGGTTGAAGAAAATGAATATTATAAGCCTTCTTCTTTAGAAAGTAAGGGTTATAAATATGTGAAACAAGCTGTAGAAAATGTATTTGATTATGCAGCAGCCGTACCATTTATTCTTCCGGCTGGTACCGATGCGAGACATTTTACATATATTTGTGATGCAGTCATTCGTTTTGCACCAATTGATATTGATAATCAACAATATAGTTCAGTGCATAATGAAAATGAAAACTTCAGCATTGATAAGTTAAGTTTAGTCGTTGAATTTTATAAAGAATTGATTAAAAACTATAGATAATAAAAAGATTGTGATTATTGAATAATAGTTTCGGTCTTTTTTTTCTTGACGTAAAACAATTTTCATTTTATATATAAATATATAAGTACTTTTGTATACAATATGTATTTAATCATTAATCAGTTACAAAATTAGTGGATAATTTAGAAAAAATTAACTAAATATAAAGCTTTTTGGTATATGTAATTTACAAAAAACTGTGATGGAGAAGTTTTGATGAGATATGAAATGGATTTTAGAGATTTAGGTTGGCTTCCTACTTTTGATTGGAAGATCGTAAGTCAGGTGTGTTTTACTGCTCATGTAAATTGTCTTTTTGGAAATCAGTTGAATTGAAAAATTTGAGTTCAATGAAAATTAAAACAATACTAGACTTGAGAACTGATTATGAGTCATATGATGAACCTGATTCTTCAATTCAAAACATTCAAATTTACAGAATTAGTGGAATGAGAGAGCTTGACGGAGTAAGTGTTGGTTTTTCTCCTGAAGGAGTTAGAAAAAGGAATTTAAAAATTCAGAATTTACACAACATACGGAAGATTTTTATGTAAATATGATGTTTAATAATCAACCTTTTAAATTTAAATGGATGATTATAAGCGATGTTGATTCGTATCCATTGCTATTTCATTGTGTTTCAGAAAAAGATCGTACTTGTGCATTGGCAGCTTTAATTTATTGGGTTTTAGGTGTTTCTAAAGAGTGCTTGATTTTAGATTATTTGATATCAAATATTGCATATAAAAATATAATCTGTAAGAAGTTTAAATGTTCTAGTTTATATTTAGAAAGTGATTTTGATAATTATTTTACGATAATGATAGAATGTGTAATTAATATCGATTTGGGATAAAAAATTATTAATAAAGTGTTTGAGAATTATAGAAATGTTTTTGATTTTTTTAAAATAGAATATGGAATAGAAAAATACTACGCTTTTAGAATTCAGAAAAAAGTATACTGTTTAATTTTAAATTAATATATGATAGGGTGTGAATGAGATGAGTTATAACAATAAGTTACTTTCAAAAAATGGTCAAGCAATTATGGATATATCAAAAATACTTTTAAGATTCGATGCGGGGGATAGAGTTCCTACGGTTACAGAATTAGAATCTATGCTACATATATCAAGAGGAACTATTCAAAATGCTTTGAGAACTTTACAAGAAGAAAAGGCGGTAAGAATTGAAAGTCGTGGTCATTTAGGATCTTTCATGACATTAAAAAATGATAGTATTTTGCTAGAGTTTGCTGGAGTGTCATCCTTATTAGGTGCTATGCCATTACCTTATTCTAAAAAATATGAAGGCTTAGCAACTGGATTGATATCTACAATGGAGAATAGTTTTGGAGTTCCTGTAATGTTATCTTATATGCGTGGGGCCGTTAATAGAATCGCAATGGTAATAGAAGGAAGATGTGACTTTGCGGTTACATCGAAGTATGCAGCACAGGATTTGATTGCAAAAGATATTCCATTGGAAATTGTGAAAGAATTTGGACCAGAAACATATTGTAGTTCTCATGTTGTTATTTTTCATAAAGACGGTAAAACAGAAATTACAGATGGTATGAAAATAGGGATAGATTCTGATTCTATTGATCAAGCCGATATGGTTAAGAAAGTATGTCAGGGGAAAAAAGTTGTTTATTGTCCAGTAGAATATAGCAGTTTGTTAAAGAGAGTGATTCAAGGTGATTTAGATGCAACAATTTGGAATATGGATGAAATTACAGATCATATGACAAAAATTAATTATAAAAAAATATCTCAAGAAAATGGATCTGATACGAATGCTGTAATAGTGTCAAATAGTAATAGACCAGAGATAGGAATTCTTTTAAAAAAAATGATTAAGAAAGAAGAGGTTATTAAAGTACAAAAATTAGTTGAATCACATATAATTACACCTAGTTATTAAAAATTTGACATGATATCGAAATAGAAATAGAATACAAACATACAGAAGCAAAGGTGCTTACAGTTCATGGTTATGTGAACAAGTAAGCACCTTTTATTCATATACTTTGATTATATTGAGTGTAAATTTGTTCCTGTATATAAATCCTATTTAATTTTTGTATTTTTGATATTAGATAAGTGTTATTCAAAAATAACTTAAAAATCGAATATACAAAAAAATGTATAAAGCTATTGACTGAAGATAAGCGACGTTATATACTAGGATTACACAGAGAATACAATATACTGTATATTGGAAAGGAGAAAAATGTTAAAACAAAGAATTGAAATTTTGAAAACATCAGGAGTAATTGATGAAGATGTTGCTTTGTTTGTAAACGATATTATTGATGAGTTTTCATCAAAAAATTTTGATGAAGGCAAAATGGAGATGTTTACAACTCATTTAGCTATGTCTACACAGAGAATCAAAAAGAATGAACCTGTAGAAGTTTTAGATGATGCAATTTGGATGGATGTAAAGAATAACAAAAAATTTGAACAGTCTAAAAAGATGTTCGAAAATTTAAAGTTAAAATCTCCTGTATCAATTCCGGATTCAGAAAAAAAGTTTATATTAATGCATATTTGAATGCATATTTGCAATTTATTACAAGATTAGGGGGACTGAACTATGCTGAAAATTGTAGTGGGTGGACAAATAAATAAGAAAGAAATTTTTGATTATATTCAAAAGTATTATGGAACAGAAAATGTAAAATTAGAAATTAAAAATGATTTAGACGCTGTTATGGCAATGCAAGCAGGCCAGTTTGATTATTATATTGGAGCTTGTAATACAGGTGGTGGCGGTGCGTTAGCAATGGCGATTGCGTTATTGGGCGCTACAAAATGCAAAACAATTTCTATGCCAGGAAAGATTTTGCCAGATGAAGAAATTAAGAAAGCTGTAGACGACGGCATTGTGGCATTTGGATTTACTGCATCACATATGGAACAAGTGCTTCCAGTTCTTTTGGATGCAATTGATCATAAAAACTAATATTAGACTAAAGGAGGAGAGAGAAAAATGAAATATTTAGTCTTAGCTGCGATTGGTGCATTGGCATCAATTTTAGCAAACAAAAGTATTGCTGTATTCAACGATGGTTTCCGTCCAATTGTTCCACAGTATTTGGATGGAGGAATGTCAAGAAAAGATTTGGCTGCGATGTCATTTGCAATTAGTTTTGGCTTGGTAATCGGATTTGGTATTCCAACAAGTATTGCTGCATCCATTATTTTGATTCACAGTGTTTTGTTAACAACTGATATTATTGGTACATGGTGTCCTGATACAAAAACAGGAACTATTCTTGCTGGAGTAATTGGTGCTCTTTATGGTGTTGGTATTCTTGCTGGTTTAGAGTTGATTGTTAACTTATTTGCACTATTACCATTTAACTTCTTAAGTAATTTAGGATCTGTATCTACCTATGTAGTCGCAGCATTCGCATGTTTTCCAGCCGTGGCTGTTGGATATCAACATGGCTTTAAAAATGGTGCTATTTCAGGAATTATTACATTAATTGTTTATGTATTAACAGTAAAATTTGGACAATTATCAATGGGATCGTCAACAGTTACATTGAACGCATTTGGTGTGGCAATGCTAGCTGGAATGATTTGTATGTTGGTATTTGCTAGTAAGGTTAAGGGAGATGGAAACTCAAACTCAACATTGGTTTCTACCTTCTCTACAAAAGTTTCAAGAATTCGTTCTAACTGGTGGCTATTCGCAATCATGGGTGCTTTGATTGCTGCTGCAACATCAATGGGAATTGTTGCTGGTGACCCTGCTTCTTTAGCATTAGTAGCCGATTCACAATGGAGTAATGCTACAGTTGTTGCATTAGCTAGAGCTATTGGTTTTGTTCCATTAGTATTCACTACTGGCATTGTAACTGGTGTTTATGCTCCAGCGGGATGTACATTTGTATTTGTTATTGGTTTGGCATTCCATGGTAATCCATTACTTGCAGCTGTACTTGGAGCTGTAGTTATGGTTTGTGAACTTGCATTGATTAATGTCTTCGCAAAAGGTATGGATAAATTCCCAGGTATGAAAGACATGGGTGAACACATTCGTACTTCTATGAATAAAGTATTGGAGGTTGCATTACTAGTCGGTGGTGTTGTAGCAGCAGAAGCAATGGCAGCTCAATTTAACGGAATTACAGGAAGTGGAGCATTGTTTGTTGTTGCATGTATTCTTTTGAACAGAATTTCAAAGAAGCCTATTGTTGAAATGGCAGTTGGCCCAGTTGCATGTATCGTTTATGGTGTGTTGCTAAACGTATTACTTGTATGTAACTTAATTACTCTTGCAGCTGCAGCTTAAATTAAATCGAGTTTATAAAGAGGCAGTCGACATTTGACTGTCTCTTCCTTTAACGGAGGAAAAGAAATGAATAATACGGATAAGCATTTAATAGCTTGTAATGATCCATTTCATTCAGTTGTATCAAGCTTTGATGTGGTAAATGGTATGGATACGTATTTGCTAGGTGTTAAAAATGATAATCATATACCGTCATCTTTTGTAAGACGTCTTGAAAAAACAGGAAAATATGTATTACATACGATTGATCATATGTCTGCTTCAGGCAGAGCTATCGATTTACAACTTGTAAATCCATTAACGGGTAGATGGATGACAGGTTCATCTAGTGGAACGGCAGTGAATGTTTTTTTGGGGATTAATGATGTAGGCATTGGAACTGATGGAGGAGGCTCTGTACTGGCTCCTGCAATGTCTTTAAATTTGTTTTCTTTCATGAGTCCAATTTTAGAAAATGAACATATGATTCAGTTCAATAAAACATCTACAGATGGTATAGTTTTCCATCCTTCTTTAGGGTTTATCACATCAAAAAAAAGTGTATTAGAAGAAATCATTAGAGATTGTTTCGAACTTCCGGAATATACAAAAAATTTAAAGATTGCAGTTTCTACAGAGGATACACATGTATATCCATTTGTTACTGACGCAATAAAATATCCAGATATTTATGGAAATAGACAGATTGGAATTGAGTTTTTAACAAAGGCTTTAGAACAATATGATGTTGTAATTTCCTTTGAAGGGCCAGTAGATTTGATTGAATATGGCGATACGGTGTATGGACATTTTGATCAGACGACACAAAGTATGCAAAGACAATCAGGAAAAGGATTATTGCGAGTTGTAAATATGGTGTCTGCCACAGCCATAACAATTCCATCAAATCAATTAGGCTTTGGATTTGTACTCATTACAAAAAGTAAATTAGAAAATATTGCAGAATTAATAGCAATAATGAATGAAATGCCATGGGAAGAAGATATACTTGTTGAAAATTATTTTCGTAATATACAAACATGGACGAGGAAAGGATTCGGATTTTAGCTATATGAAACATGAAAATATAACACTATCTCACGAACACCCAAGAATTGATTTATCTGCTGGGAAAAATGATTCTGACTGTTTGTTGAGTATGTATGATGACGCATTAGATGAATTAAAAGATATTCACGCTAAGGGTGTTACAAGAATTGTGGATTGCAGTAATCATGGAATTGGAGCTGATTGGTCAAAGAATGAATTGATTGAAAAAGAAACGGGTATTAAAATTGTGCGATCAACTGGTTTCTATAAAGATCCGTTCTTACCTGAATATGTACCAACTTCAACTGTTGAAGATTTGTGTAATATTATGCGTAAAGACATTTCAAATGGGGCCCAAGTCATTGGAGAAATTGGTACATCTAAAGGCGTGTGGACGGAAAATGAGCATAAAGTGTTTGAAGCAGCAGCTATCGTACAAAAAGAAACTAATGCTGTTATAATCACGCACACAAGTTTGGGTACATTGATTAAAGAACAAATCGATTTTTTCGTTTCTAAAAATATCAATATGCGTAAAGTAATTATTTCACATGTAGCTCTTTCAAACGATTTGGACGCAATACGATACGCCTTAGATAAAGGAGCAAATGTCGCATTTGACACAATTGGTAAAGTTAAGTACTTGCCAGAAGAAACACGAATTAGTTTTATTAAAACACTTATTAATGAGGGGTATACAAAACAATTATTAATGTCTATGGATATTACAAGAAAAAGTCATCTTAAAAAGAATGGTGGAGTAGGGTATGCGTATATGATAGATAATTTTATACCTTTATTAATTCAAAATGGTGTAAAAGAAGATGATATTAATCAAATCATCACACAAAATTTTAGTGATATATTGGAGGCATAGATATGAAAACTTATCCATTACATAGTATTTCAATTGAACAGGCAGAGCAAAAACAATTTCATTTGGTTGATTGTATTATGAAGAACTTTGAAGGTTCTCAGTCTATAAATTTAGGAGATTTAGGTTGTGTACGTGGCTTGAACAAACCGATTACAACATCTAAGGTAGAAAAAGTTATTGCTGATTTTTTTGGTACTGAGGCGTGTGAATTGGTAACTGGAGCTGGAACGGGTGCTATTCGATGGGCCATGGTGGCTTCTATGAAACCAGGGTCAAATGTCTTAGTACATACGGCTCCAATCTATCCAACAAGTGAAGTAACAATGCAAGGATTAAATCTAAATATTATTCGAGCAGACTTTAATGATAAAGAAGATATTATTAAAGTCATGAATGATAATCAGATTGATGGTGCATTAGTACAGCATACAAGACAAGTGCCTACAGATTCTTATAGCTTAGATGAAGTTATTCAGACTATCAAATCTGTAAAAGATGTTCCAATTATTATTGATGATAATTATGCAGTTATGAAAGTCGAAAAAATTGGTGTGGAATGTGGTGCAGACATTTCGGCATTTTCTGCTTTTAAGCTTCAAGGACCAGAAGGTGTAGGTATTATTGTAGGTAAAAAAAATATTATTGATGCAGTCGACAAAATGAACTATTCAGGTGGTTCAAAAGTACAGGGCTGGCAAGCAATGGAAGTGTTAAGAGGCTTAGTTTATGCTCCTGTTTCACTTGCTGTTCAAGCAGAGCAAAATGAAAAGTTAGTTAAAGAATTAAATGGGGAGACAATCCCTGAAATTAAAGAGGCATTTTTAGCAAATAGTCAATCAAAAGTTTTACTTGTAGAATTTAAAGAGGACATTGCTGAAGACGTATTGAAAAACGCTGAAAAGCTTGGGGCACTTCCAAATCCGGTCGGAGCAGAATCTAAATATGAATTGGTTCCTATGTTCTATAAGGTGAGTGGAACATTCTTAAAAATGGATCCAACTTTGATTAAACGAATGATTCGAATAAATCCAAATCGTGGAGGAGCTGAAACGATACTTCGAATTTTAAAAGAGAGCATAAGGATGGCGAAATCATGTTCTTAAATAAAACATTAGAATTGAATTCAAGATTGATTGAGACGGCTGTTCAACTTCACCAGACAGGAAAAGTATTACCGGATACATATTTGGTGGATATTGATCAATTATTGTATAACGCAAAATCTATTCTTAATGAAGCAAATAAACAACATATTGAATTGTATTATATGTTAAAACAAGTGGGAAGAAACCCATATATTGCAAAGGAATTAGAAAATATCGGATATGCTGGCGCAGTAGTCGTAGATTGGAAGGAAGCTGATGTAGCTATTAAAAATGGGTTGCACATTAGTCATGCGGGTCATTTAGTACAAATGCCATCAGGTTTTGTAAAAAAAATAATATCTTATGGTTGTGATTATATGACGATTTACTCGATTGAAAAATTGAAAGAAATTGATAGAGCCGCAAAAGAGGTTAACAAGGTTCAAAAAATCATGGTTCGTGTTATAGGCGAAGATGATCTTATTTATAGTGGACAAACAGCTGGATTTTATCTAGATGAATTGAAGAATTTGGTTTGTGAAGCAAGGCGATTAACGAATGTGGAACTTTGTGGTGTCGACTCCTTCCCATGCTTCTTATATGATGAAAAGACACAGGATATTGAACCACAAAATAATTTAAATACAGTTTTAAAGGCCAAAAAGGTTTTAGAAGAACTTGGATGTCACATTGAAAATGTAAATGCTCCATCAACAACATCAGTTCGTACTTTACAAAAGATGAATGGGTATGGCATTACAAGTGCAGAACCAGGTCATGGATTAAGTGGAACTACACCTTTACATGCCGTAAAGGATTGTGTAGAAAAACCATGTGTATTGTATTTAAGTGAAGTATCCCATAACTTGAATAATAAATCTTATGCGTACGGAGGTGGCTATTATAGACGTGGACACTTAAAAAATGCATTTGTTGGAAAAGAAATAAATCATTTAAATAAAGTGATAGTAAATCCACCTGCATTAGATAGTATTGACTATCATTTTGAATTGTCAGAACCTGCAGAGATAGGAGCGTCTGTAATTATGGCATATAGATTCCAAGTATTTGTGACACGAAGCGATGTTTGTTTAATTAAAGGTATTCATGAAAATAAACCAAAAATAGTTGGCCTATATAACAGTTTAGGAGATGAAATAACAAGATGAAAAAAAGATTTATTATCATTGTTTTAGATGGCTTTGGCATTGGAGCTATGCCAGATGCAGCTGTAGTTAGACCGGGTGATGAGAAAGCAAATACATTGCGTAGTATATTAGAAGATTATCCGGATTTAAAACTTCCAACACTAGAAAAATTAGGCTTGATGAATGCTTATGGACGTGAAAGTAAATGCATGAAGTATTCAGAAGATGCTAATTTTGGAAAAAGTGAGCTAATGCATTTTGGTGCTGATACTTTTATGGGACATCAAGAAATTATGGGTACACTTCCTAAAAAACCAACGGTAGATCCATTTCAAACCCATGTAGATGCTGTTGCGAAGATTTTAACGGATCATGGGCATAAAGTCGATATTGTAAATCGTAATGATTTAAGATATGTGGTATGTGATGATTATGTTACGGTAGCTGATAATTTAGAGGCAGATTTAGGTATGTGCTACAATGTTACAGCACCATTAGACTATATTTCATTTGAAAAAGAATGTGAAATTGCAGAATTAGTCCGCAAAGTTGTGACAGTAGGAAGAGTTATTGTCTTTGGTGGCGCTGGTAACACTATGCAAGACTTATATAATGCAGAAGAAATAAGAAATGATAAATTTATTGGTATCGCAAGTGCAAAATCTAAGAGTTATGAAAAAGATTATCATTGTAGACATTTAGGATATGGTGTAGATAAAAATGTTCAAGCGCCGACAATTTTAACAAATGCAGGTATCCCTGTAACTTTAATTGGAAAGGTTGCTGATATTGTTGCAAATGATGGTGGAACAAGTATTTCTTGTGTTCCAACACCAGAGTGTATGCAATTGACTATTGATGCAATCAAAAATATGAATCAGGGTTTCATTTGTACAAATGTACAAGAAACGGATTTAGCTGGTCATTCTCAAAGCACTGCTCGTTATAAAGAAGTACTTGAACAGGCTGATGCAGGATTGGCTGAAATTTTACCATTACTAGGAGAAGATGATATTTTGATTGTTCAAGCCGATCATGGAAATGATCCAAAGATTGGCTCGAGTCGGCATACGCGTGAGTGTGTTCCTTTGTTGATTTATCGTAAAGGACTCACAAAAGTAAATGTGGGTACTAGAAAGACAATGTCTGATAATGGAGCTATATGCTGTGATTATTTTGGTGTCACTGCTCCAGAAAATGGAACATCGTATTTAGATAAATTGAAAAAACCAGTTTAGTTCATAAACTGGTTTTACTATTACACAAAAAAAGGAAGCAGTGTCGCTAACAAGACTGCCTCCTCAAAACGTATGTTTTTCCTAGCAAAAGTAGTTTATCACAAATTAATAATAGATGTCAATTGCATCGAATAAATATAGTGATTACGCATGAAATGATCTTCAAAATTTCGCGATTTAAGATTATTTATTT
>OLQA01002156.1_pt1 | contig 15929 bp, 13 predicted proteins | sample 1673151 | NCBI WGS metagenome assembly OLQA01 (sample SAMEA3136760, study PRJEB25190) | human gut metagenome | biome: human gut; feature: human-associated habitat; material: faeces | place: Austria | collected 2013 | reverse complement strand
ATATTGTTATAATAAAGTAGAATATAGGAACTCCAGTGCTGCCGCAGGCGGATAATAGGGAATCAGGTGTAAGTCCTGAACGATCCGGTCACTGTAAACATAAGAGGTGTTCATAAGAGCCATTGCGTGAAATAGGCGTGAGAAGGAATGGGCATGTGATACTGTGTAAGTCAGGAAACCTGCTGAATTCGTTTAATGAAAGCTTCCGAAGAAAGTACTTCATTCTCATTAATATATTTGATAATACAATATATTGAATTTTTAGTGCCTGTTTTCTCAGAGGAAGCAGGCATTTTTTTGAAATAATCCTGTCAGAATTGCCCATTGTACAAACAGGCTCCAGAAGCAATTGGGATTTATTCAGATTATAAAATAATAGGAAGAATCGAGGAAAAAGAAATGAAAAGAAATTCAAAACGCTTTCTTGCACTGTTCCTTTCCGTCGCCATGACGGTCACTCCTGCTGTAATTACACAGGCAGAGAATGAGGATACAAACGTACAGGTTTCTGTTACACCAACTCCAGAGACAGAAGCGGAGAAGACTGCAGTTGCTGCAGAGACTCCTGTGCAGGAAAACGTAACAACTGAAGAAGAAAACACTGAAATTGCAGCAACTCCTGCAGCCGGGGATGCCTCCGCTGTGGAAGAGACACCTGCAGTTACAGAAGCACCTGCCTCTGAGACCACTCCTGCGGTTACTGCATCCCCTGCTGAAGAAAGCAAAAATGTGGAAGCAGAAACTCCACAGCCTACAGCTGCACCAGAGCCAACTGCAACTCCAGAGCCAACTGCAACCCCGGAGCCAACTGCAACTCCACAGCCAACTGCAGCTCCAACCCAGGCACCATCTCAGAATGAAATTACAGACGCCGGAATCAAGCTTGAAAAAGAAAACGGTGATGAATTTGCAATGTTCGTAATCACCGGTTCCACAATAAAGGTTTCTGCGGACAAATATATAGTCACACTTTCTACTGCAAAACAGAATTATGACATGATCTATCTTGGCAGTTTCAATGACTCCGATAAAGAAGCAAATGCCATCAAAGGAGTTGAAAACAGTGCAGGAGGCTATACCTACACCTTTGAAGTTACTGCAAGCACGGAAGCTCAGACAATAGCAGTCGTTCCTCATTCCAAGAAGAGCCAGAACTGGTACGCAAAGGGTATATTGACGATTACCGTACCGGCAGTTCCAGGATATGGAGAGGCTGCTCCAACACCAGAACCAACTGTTTCTCCGTCGCCTACCGAAGCACCGGTTGAGACTCCGGCACCAACCGGAACACCTGCTCCAACTGAAACTCCAGTGCCAAGCACAACTCCGGAAGCAGCCAACACCCCAGAGCCAACAGCAACCCCTGCTCCAGGCAGCTGTGCAAGCGGAATTTATAATGTTACAGTAAACTCCAGTTCATCTATGTTCCGTGTAATTGACTGTGTGCTCACTTCCAAAAACGGAAAAATGACAGCTGTTCTTACTTTAAGCGGAACTGGTTACGACTATCTATGTCTGGGAACAAAAGAAGAAGCTGCCGCAGCCGATTCCTCCACCTGGGTTCCATATGTGGCAGACGCAAATGGCAAATATACATATGAGATTCCTGTTGAAGCCCTGGACAATGGAATTGCAGTTGCTGCTTTTTCCCACAAAAACCAGATCTGGTATGACAGGATCCTGACTTTCCAGTCCAGCACTTTGAATAAGATAGGTGACGTACAGGATGAGCCGCAGCCAGACACTGCTCCTGACACAACAATCACAGCAACTCCTGCACCCACTGCAAAACCAAATAAAAAACCGACAGCAACCCCTACACCAACAGCAACTCCAAAGCCAGACAAGAAACCGGAAGAGGAATCCAAATACGAATCTGACTTAAGCGGCGGAACAGCATCTGTAAACAGTTCTACTACGTTAGCAGATGGAACCTATACTCCTGACAGCTTCTCCTGGTCTGGTGGCTCTGGAAAGGTCAATATTTCCTGTAACAAAGTTACGGTAACAAATGGTCAGGCATATGCGACTATTGTATTCAGCAGTGAATATTACGGTTATGTAAAAGCCAATGGAAATAAATATTACGGTGCATGCGGCGGCGGAACTTCTACTTTCACAATTCCGGTAGCACTGAACCAGAATAATACGATCATTGGTATGACAACCAGAATGTCCCAGGCTCATGAAATCACTTACACCATTTATATCGCTTTAAAGGGTGCAAACGATCCGAAGAAAACAGACAAGGATAACCCGGCAGAGGACAACAGCATGCTTTCCACAGGAAACAAGAAGCTGGATGATTCTGCACCAGAAATCACAGGTCTTGAGTATAAAGACGAAACTACTCTTGAGCATGCAAAATACTTTAAGCTTTATCACTACGCAAAGGGCATTACCCTTCTTGAAGTAGATATGACAACAGATACTGCAAGAAAACCGGAAACTGTTGATTCCGGAAAAGAAAATGCAAAAACAGAAGCTGCTGATTCCCAGGAACTTACAGGTACAGAAAAGCTCTACATGGGCAATGTTGTAAAATACCTGATCGTACCTGAGGGTGCTGTTATCCCTGCAGGACTTGATAAAGATGTAATCGTGATCAACCAGCCGGTAGAATCTGCTTATGTGGCTTCCACAGATGCTCTTAACATTTTGGATAAGCTTGATCTTACAGACAAAGTTACTGCTCTTGGAATGGAAAAAGAGGACTGTACGGTAGACAGCCTTACAGCTGCTCTGGAAGATGGTTCCGTAACTTTTGCAGGAAAAGATGAAGATACAGATTACAAAGCTCTTGTAAAGAGTCAGTGCGGTATTTCTATCCTTTCTTCTGATATTCTCCCGACAGAGGAAGCAGACACAGAAGCAAAAGAAAACCTTCTGAAAGATTCCGCAGAGAAATATTCCACTCTGAAAATCCCGTTTATCGTGGACCGTTCTGCAGATGAAAAGGATGACAATGCAAAAGCTGAGTGGGAAAAAGCTTACGAAGCAATTTTTGTAACTGATGAGGAAGAATAAATTATTATTCTTCACCATATGCACAGTAACAAGAATAATCAGCAGGAGAAAATAAAAATGTATGACAAAAAGCTGAAATATAAAATTTTAAGTATTTTTGCGGCAGCAGTTATGACATTTACTGCCATTACTCCGGTATGGGCAGAAGAGGAGAACCTGGAAGCAGATGCTTCCGGGGAGACTTCTTCTGACACATCAGAAGAAAATGCTGCACCTGAAATTGCAGGTCTGACTTATGAATCCACCATGGATCTGTCTTTTGCAGAATGCTTTGATGTGTATTATTATAATGACGGTTACAAACTTCTGGACATCCATGATAGTGCCAGATATCTGATCGTCCCAGAGGGCAAAGAGGCACCCGATGATCTGGATCCTGAAATCCAGATCCTTCAGCAGCCACTTGACACCATCTACATGGCAGCCACTTCCCCAATGGCATTGTTCGATGCAATCGGAAGTGTAGACTCCATCAAGCTGTCAGGTCTTGATGCTTCCGGCTGGTATATCCAGTCAGCTGCTGATGCTATCAATAACGGCGAAATGACTTTTGCGGGAAAATACGATGAACCGGATTACGAACTTCTGGTAGGTGACGACTGTGATCTTGCAATAGAGTCTACTATGATCCTTCATGCGCCGAAGGTACAGGAGATGATCGAAACTCTTGGAATTCCTGTTTTCACCGACCGTTCCAGCTATGAGAGCCAGCCCCTTGGACGTACAGAGTGGATCAAGCTTTATGGCGCAATGATGAACAAAGAAGAGGAGGCAAAGACCTTCTTTGACCAGCAGGCACAGGTTATTGAGAAGCTAAAGGACTTTACAAATACAGAAAAAACAGTTGCGTTTTTCTACATCAATACCAGCGGTTCTCCTGTAGTACGTAATCCTAAAGATTATATTTCCAGTATGATCGAGATTGCCGGTGGAAGAAATGTATTCGCAGATCTTCAGGATGACAGTGGAAAAACTTCCGTTGCCATTACCATGGAGGAGTTCTATAATACTGCGGCAGATGCAGATTATCTGATCTACAACTCCAGTATTGATGCGTCTGTAAAAAGCATAGACGATCTTCTTGCAAAAGAAAGTCTGATGGCTGATTTTAAAGCCGTAAAAGAGGGAAATGTCTGGGTAACTGATGATTCCATGTACCAGCATACAGATACAATTGGTGAACTGATCACAGATCTGAACCTGATGCTTACCGGCGGAAGTGAAGAGGATATGACTTTTCTTCATAAGCTGAGTTGACAGCAGGTTCTGTTGTAAATGAAACAAAAATGGAGAAAAATAAAATGAGCAATCAATCCGCTGGAACCAGCTTCCACATGGAAAATTTTAAGAGACGATCTCGTTATGCTATGGTTTTCATTCTGCTGATCCTGGCTTTTGGTCTGATCACAGTTTTGAATATCAACACAGGAAATGTTCATATTTCTCTATCTGAGATCATAGATATCCTGCTGAAAAAAGCCACAGATACAAAAGAATACAGCATCATCTGGAAAATCCGTCTTCCCAGGATCCTGATGGCTGCCATTCTTGGAGGTGCCTTATCCCTATCTGGTTTTCTTCTTCAGACCTTTTTTGAAAATCCCATTGCAGGACCTTTTGTTCTGGGAATTTCTTCCGGTGCGAAAATGGTAGTAGCTCTTACCATGATTTATTATCTTGGCAGAGCTGTAAACGTAACTTCTTACACTCTGATCATTGCAGCTTTTATTGGTTCCCTGATTTCCATTGGTTTTATTCTTCTGATTTCAAAAAGGATCAAGCACATGGCCACCCTTCTGGTTGCTGGAATCATGATCGGCTATATCTGTTCTGCAGTAACTGATTTTGTGGTAACTTTTGCAGATGATTCCGATATTGTAAATCTTCACGGATGGTCACAGGGAAGCTTCTCCGGTATGAGCTGGAGTAACGTTTACATTTCCTGTGTGGTGGTAGGAATTACCCTGATCCTGACTTTCCTGCTGTCAAAGCCCATCGGTGCTTATCAGCTGGGAGAAGCTTATGCACAAAGCATGGGCGTAAACATCAAATTCTTCCGCGTTGCTTTGATTTTGCTTTCCAGTATTTTATCAGCAACTGTAACTGCTTTTGCAGGACCGATTTCTTTCGTTGGAATTGCAGTCCCATTTCTGATGAAAAGAAGCTTCGGCACATCCAGACCACTTATAATCATTCCGGGAACATTCCTGGGCGGTGCAGTTTTCTGTATGATGTGTGACCTGATTGCCAGAATGGCTTTTGCCCCTCTGGAGCTGAATATCAGTACCGTTACCTCCATCTTTGGAGCACCTGTTGTTATTTTCATGATGTTGCGAAAGAAGAGAGGAAACTGAAATGGATAATTACTATTTTCATATGGATAACCTTTCTGTCGGTTATGACAAAAAGGCCTTAATTCATGATATCTGTATTGGAATAAAAAAAGGGGAGATTGTAACTCTCATTGGTCCAAATGGTTCTGGTAAATCTACGATTCTGAAAAGTATCACAAGACAGCTGCAGATCATTGGTGGAAAAGTTTACTTTGATAATCGCAATCTGAATTCTTTTTCCTATAAAGAGCTTTCCACACGCATGGCAGTGGTTCTTACGGAACGAATGCGTCCGGAACTTATGACCTGTCATGATATTGTGGCAACCGGCCGCTACCCTTATACAGGCAGACTTGGTATCCTTTCAAGAGAAGATGAGGAAAAGGTAGAGGAAGCCATGAGAGCGGTACATGCGGAATCGCTTGGCAGTCGTGACTTTAACAACATCAGTGACGGGCAACGTCAGAGAGTGCTTCTTGCCCGTGCAATCTGCCAGGAGCCGGATATTATTATTCTGGATGAGCCAACCTCTTTCCTTGATATCAAACATAAGCTGGATCTTTTATCTATTCTTCGGGATATGGCAAAAAAGAAGCAGATCACAGTTATCATGTCTCTTCACGAAATCGATCTGGCACAGAAAATTGCAGATAAGATCATCTGCGTAAAGGGAGATACTATTTCTCATTTTGGAAAGCCGGAAGATATTTTTGAAGAGAACATGATCAAGGAGCTGTATGAGATCAACAATGGATTTTTTGATCCCCTGTTTGGAAGTATTGAGCTTCCGAAACCAGACGGAGAAGCGAAAACTTTCGTAATCTGTGGAAACGGCACTGGTATTCCCATATTCCGTCAGCTGCAGAAAGAGCATACACCTTTTATTGCAGGTATTCTTTACACCAATGACGTGGATTATCGCCTGGCAAGACTATTGGCTTCGAAAGTGATCACGGAAGAACCCTTCATGGAAATCAGCGAAGAAGCCTTCCAAAAGGCGCAAAAAGCCATGGAAAGCTGTGAGAGGATAATCTGCACGGCTGTGCCGGTTGGAAGCTGCAATAAGCGGTTAGGAGAGCTTATAGATGCAGCGAAGAAGAGCGGGAAGGCAGAATTTGTATAATTCTGCCTTGCGGGATTCTTTGATTCCGTTTCTTTACAGGACTCATTTTTTACGTTATACTGAGTTCACTGAAAGAAGGAGAGGACTCGTTTTATGAAAAAGAATATATTTACAAAAGACAACCTGATGTTCTTTATCATTCTAAATCTGGGATTGATTTTTACAGCGGTTGGAATTGCTATTTTTAAAACACCCAACCATTTCGCATTTGGTGGTACATCTGGTCTGTCTATTATCCTTTCTACCTTATTTCCGAAGTGGAATGTAGGTGCATTTATGTGGATCGTCAATGCAGCACTTGTTGTACTTGGATTTTTCTTCCTTGGAATCCGCTCCATGGGCTGGACTGTCTATTCCTCTTTTGCCCTGTCTTTCTATGTAAGTGCCTGTGAAGCTATTTATCCCCTTAGTTCGCCACTTACACATGACGTGTTCCTGGAGCTGTGTTTTGCAGTTATTCTCCCAGCAGTGGGAGCTGCTATGGTATTTAATGTCGGTGCCTCCACTGGTGGTACTGATATTGTGGCAATGATTTTGCACAAATATACCAGCCTTGAGATCGGGCGTGCCCTTTTAGTCAGCGACCTGGGAATCGTACTGATCGCTGCTTACCTTTACGGTGCCCAGACCGGACTTTACTGTATTCTTGGAATGATCCTGAAATGCACTGTAGTAGACAGTGCTATTGAGAGTCTGAATCTGAGAAAGGTATGTACAATCATTAGCAAATATCCGGAGCAGGTAGAAGAGTTCATCATCAATGACCTGCATCGTTCTGCCACAGAGCAGAAGGCCTTTGGCATCTATACCAAGAAGGAGCAGAAGGTAATGATGACTGTGCTTACCCGAAGTGAGACCAACCGTCTTCGTATTCATTTAAGACAGATTGATCCCCATGCATTTATTACCATTGTAAACAGCAGCGAGATCATTGGAAAAGGCTTCCGTTCTATCTGATGCCTGCCAGCTAATGCAGAAGACTGATTTTCCCATAACAGAACAGTCTGATGAAGCTTGATTTTAAAACCAGAAAGGAATACAGGCCATGATTTCCAAAACCATGCGAGCAATTCTCCACACCCTTTCCTACGGCAATATCGAAGTGGAATCCTCCCGCAGACTGGTAGACATTAAGAAACTGGATGCCATGAATATTTTTCTGAAAAAAATGGATATCCAGATTTTCAACGAGGACTACGAAATCCCTCTGCGGATTTATTTTCCTACTGAAGAAGCCATGACAAACGGGGTGGAAAAAGGCCATACTTTTCCAGTTCTTCTATTTTTTCATGGCGGAGGATGGGTGACAGAAAGTGTGGATACCTATAACCGTGTATGTGCCAGAATGTCCCAGTCTACCGGTCATATTGTAGTATCTGTGGAATACAGGCTTGCTCCTGAATATCGTTTTCCAACGGCTCTGATGGACTGTTATGCAGCGGCGAAAGCGCTTTACACCAATAAGCTGATTCTGAATACTGATCCCCGGAAAATCACTATCATGGGTGACAGTGCCGGAGGAAATCTTGCAGCAGCAGTTGCTCTTATGGCAAGGGACAATGGAGAATTCCAGATATATCGTCAGATTCTTATTTATCCGGCCTTATATAATACGTATACAGCTGCTTCGCCCTATGCCTCGGTGCAGAAGAACGGTACAGACTATTTGCTTACTGCAGTGAAAATGCAGGATTATCTGAATCTGTATGAAAGCTGCCCCGAGGATCGGGTCAACCCTTATTTTGCGCCTCTTCTGGCAAAAGATTTTTCTAATATGCCAGAAACCCTGATTCTCACGGCAGAGTTTGATCCTCTTCGTGATGAAGGCGAAGATTATGGAAAAAAACTGGCAGAGGCTGGTAATTATGTGGAAGTACACCGGATCAAAGATGCACTTCACGGCTTTTTTGCTCTTGGAATCCGCTTTTTCCATGTGCAGGAAAGTTTTTCTTATATGAACGAATTCTTAAAAAGGGAAGTGTAAAAATTGAAAGAAGGATATTCGAACTGGAGAAAACTGGATAACGCGGCCCTTGCTTTTCCTCTGGTAACTGGCAAAAATGATACCAGAGTATTTCGTTTTTACTGTGAACTAAAGGAAAATGTAAAACCGGAGCTTCTCCAGACCGCTCTTGAAAAAACCATGGAAAAATATCCTCTGTTTCAGATGGTTCTCCGAAAAGGATTATTCTGGTTCTACCTGGAACACAGGGATATTCGTCCAATTGTAAAGGAAGAGAAGAAGCCTCCATGCAGCAGGCTGTATATTCCAGACAAAAAGAATCTTCTTTTTCAGGTCAGCTATTATGAAAAAAGGATCAATTTTGAAGTTTTCCATGCGCTGACAGATGGTACCGGGGCAATGCATTTTCTTCAGGAACTGGTAACCAATTATCTGAAGAAGGCTCACCCGGAACAAAATCTGCCATCTCTGCCAGTCAAGGATACAAGCACCCCAGGTGATCAGGAGGAGGATAGCTTTTCCCAGTATTATTCCTCGGATATTCCCGGAAATTCTGAGAAAAAAACGCGCGCTGTCAGACTTCCGGGAGAACGGCTGCTTCATGAGGATATGCACATTACAGAGATTGTACTTCCGGTAAAAGAGCTTCATGCAAAAGCAAAAGAATATGGTGTCTCCATAACCATTCTGATCACAGCCATGTTTCTTTGTTCCATCCATGAGGAAATTCCCAAGAGCAGGCAAAATCGCCCCATTGCCCTTATGGTTCCTGTAAATCTGCGGAATTATTTTCCCTCACAGTCTATGGCAAATTTTTTTGGCTGGATAGAAGTGGGACATGATTTTTCCAAAACTTCTGATTTTACAGAAATTCTGGCTCACGTGAAAGAACAGTTTGCCGCGGAACTGGTAGAAGAGAAAATTGCCAGACATATGAATAGCTATGTCCGCCTGGAAAAAAATCCGGTCATCCGTGCAGTTCCCCTGGAAATAAAAAAATATTTCCTTATGCTGGGAGCAAACCTGGGCTCCAAAAGCATTACGGCTGTTTATTCCAATATTGGGATTCTTCGTTTTCCAAAGGAGTATAACCAGTACATTGACCGTTTCGGAATTTTCGCAAGTACCAACTCCATGCAGCTTTGTTCCTGTTCTTACGAAAACGAAATGGTTCTTGGATTTACTTCCAAGCTTCCCAAGGATAATATTCAGCGAAATTTTCTGAACATGCTGAAAAAAGAAGAAATTCCTTATACAGAAAAAACCAATAATTTCCCCGGCTGTTCCCTGAAAGAGAAAAAGGAGGAGCAGAGAATCGTGCAGGTTTTCAATTTTGTCTGCATTGCAGCTGCAATTCTCTGCGGCATGATCAATTACCTTACACAGGAAAAACTGGACTGGTTCTGGTTCGCCGCAGCTGGCTGTCTTTGCGGATGGCTGATCGTAGCGGTTGCTTATGCCAAACGGAGGAATATCTTAAAAAACGAGATCATACAGTTGATCCTGGTAACTGTTATCGCGGTTCTGTGGGACAAATATACCGGATGGCATGGCTGGTCTCTGGATTTTGTCCTTCCATTTGGCGCTCTTGCAGTGCTTGGCTCTATACCTGTGATCGTAAAAGTACAAAAGCTGGAAAAAGAAGAGTATCTGTTTTACCTTGTTCAAGCTGCTTTTGCTGGTCTGGTACCGCTGATCCTTATGTTTTTTCACCAGATCCGTTTCCCATACCCATCTGTGGTATGCACAGGAATCAGTCTGCTGGTATTTGCAGGAATGTTTATTTTTAACAGCAATGATACTATCCGGGAGTTTCATAAAAAACTTAGAATGTAATAAAATGGACACAGATTGCAAGGACTTCTTTGCTGAAATTTCGCTAAAGCAGTCCTTGCGATCTGTGTCCGTCTGTTATGTCTGATACCCTAAAGCGTATTTGATAAATCATTCCCGTAATCTGCACGCCCCACTTTGCGGGAGTTTTTGCAGAAAGCCCTTTTCAAATACGCTCTGGAAGTTAATATAATTAAATTTCTATAAGAATTCCCTTCTCTTTATCATACTTACAATATTTGCCATTTCCGGAAATAAATGGCTGATAAGTATTCGTACGTGTATCTTTCACATATACAATTCCTGTGGCGATCATTTCTACCAATGAGAAACGTTTACTCAGGCTGGAGATCCAGGAATAGGTCTTATTACTGTCAGAATCAGCAGCAACCAGACTGTATCCCTCTTCACACGGTTTCAGAGAAAAGTAAATTTTCTCCGGCTTAGAAGTCTCTTTAAATACCTGGCTTGCTATATAAGTAGAAAAATTCTTCTCCACAAACTGCTGGAAAGAGTATAAGGTATAAACCTCTCCGCTGACTTCGTCTGTAATCCGGTCTCCGCGCTGCAGACGCGCCTTGATCAGAGACAAAGTCTCAATGGTCCAGTTGATAAAGGAAATGCTGCTGTAGGTCATGCTCTCCAGAAGCTGGTCGATCAGTTTCTTAGTGAGAACATTCGATTTCGTTGCTTCATTAAACAATTCTTCATTCATAATCCGCACCCTCCATAACATATATATGTTAATTGATAAGCTTAATTATAAGATCTTATTTTATTAAAATCAATAATTTTTCCCTCGTTTTTGTATTATTTGTTATTTGTTATTGCTGTTATTTTATATATATTGTTTGCCTTTAACACAAAACCATGTTATCATCATAAGAGTTGGAGTTTATAAAAAGCAAAAACAAATTTTACGAATTTGGAAGGAAAAATTTATGGAAAAACATCATCATGAACGAAGTACTTTTTCCGGTAAACTGGGATTTGTACTGTCTGCTGCCGGAGCTTCCGTCGGACTGGGAAATATATGGCGATTTCCTTACCTTGCGGCAAAATACGGCGGTGGAATATTTTTACTGATTTACATTATTCTGGCACTTACTTTTGGCTACTCCATGATTGTCGCCGAAACCGCCCTTGGCCGAATGACAAGAAAAAGTCCGGTAGGTGCTTTTGGAAAATTTGGCAAGTCTAAATGGCTGTCCTTTGGTGGCTGGATCAATGCCATCATTCCAGTCCTGATCGTGCCATACTATTCCGTTATCGGCGGATGGGTAATCAAATATCTGGTTGAATATGTAAAAGGAAATACTCAGAATCTGGCAACGGATGGTTATTTCTCAGAATTTATTTCAAATGGAGTATCCACAGAGATCTGTTTTCTGGTATTTGCATTATTTACAGTAGGGATCATCTATGCAGGTGTTCGAAATGGCGTAGAGCGTGTGTCTAAATTTATGATGCCGGTTCTGGTATTTTTATCAATCGTGATCACGGTTTATTCTGTGACAAGACCTGGAGCTCTGGAGGGCGTTAAGTACTTCCTGATTCCAAATCCGAAGAATTTTTCATGGATGACAGTAGTAGCTGCAATGGGACAGATGTTCTATTCACTTTCTATTGCAATGGGTATTCTGGTGACATTTGGTTCCTACATGAAGAAAGACGTGTCTATTGAAAGTTCAACAACTAATGTAGAGATCTTTGATACTGCAATTGCAATTATGGCAGGCTTGATGATCATCCCGGCAGTATTTGCATTTTCTGGTGGAGATCCGGATACACTACAGGCTGGACCGTCCCTGATGTTTATCACGATTCCGAAAGTTTTTGCAAGCATGGGACTTGGAACACCAGTGGGAATTCTGTTTTTCGTGTTGGTGCTCTGTGCAGCGCTGACAAGTTCTATTGCGTTGACAGAAAGTGCAGTATCGACATTTCAGGATGAGCTGAAATGGTGCAGACAGAAATCTACGCTTGTTGTTGGCGGAATCATGATCGTATTGGGAAGCCTTTCTTCTCTGGGATACGGTCCACTTGGTTTTGTGAAGATCATCGGAATGCAGTTCCTGGATTTCTTTGATTTCCTGACAAACTCTGTTATGATGCCGATTGCGGCACTGACAACCTGCCTTCTGATCTCAAGGGTGATCGGAGTGAAGAAAATTGAAGAGGAAGTGACACTTGAAGGTGCATCTTTCAAGAGAAAGAAAGTATTCAATTTTATGATCAAATATCTCTGTCCGATCTTTGCAGCAATTATTCTGTTTAGTTCTGTGGCAAATGCGTTTGGATGGATTTCCATGTAATAAAGAAATAATAAAACCGCAGTATTCTGTATATAAAAAATACAGGAAGCTGCGGTTTTTATGTACTAAAAAAGTGCACAGGTCTGGCATCGAATCAGACTTTAGGCTGATAGCGCATATCAGATACATTATAAACTGTGACGAAGGCGAGAGGATCCTCACGGTTGATGAAATTCATTAGTTTCTGATATTCTGTTTTATCTACGATCGTGATGATCTCGTTTCGTTTCTGCATATTATAGGCCCCGTATGCTTCATAAACAGTAGCACCGCTGTGCAGTTCATGAATGATGAAGTTACGAAGTTCTTCTTCTTTTTTGGTAATGATACATACACGCCGTTTGATATTGTGGTCAAAAATAAAGTGATCCAGTACGATACCATTGAAGTATGTACCAAGAATACTTAAAACAACAGTTTTCTTGTCATAGACCAGAGCAGCGGAAAGTGCAACACACATACCGGAAAGGGACATGGCCTTTCCAAGTTCCATATGCAGGTATTTATTCATGATCTTTGCGACAATATCCAGTCCACCGGAAGAGGCATTCCGGTTAAAGAGAATGCTCAGACCTACACTGACGACCAGAATATAGCAGAGAACATCCAGTTCCTGGCTGTTGGTCATGGAACCAAAATTAGGGAAGATTTTTTCGAATATTCCAAGAAAGACCGGGAGCATGATGCTGGTGTAAACTGTTTTTACTCCGAATTCCTTGCCACAGGTGATAAATCCAATGATCAAGAGTACAATGTTCAGAATCATGGTGATCGCAGACAATGGCAGTGGTACAAAGTTTGAGAGTATGATTCCAAGACCGGAGATACTGCTGACAGAGGTGTGGCTTGGTACCAGGAAAAAGTACACGGCAGCGGAAATGATTGCAATCGCACCTGTCAGGATCAGGGTCTCCGTGAGTATATTTTTATAATTCAGTTGCTTTTTCATAAAAGAAAATCCTTTTCTGTTATATTATTGGAATGATCCATTTCTATACTTCCGGGACGGGAAGAGACACTGTGATCGGATCATGGCCAAGAGCAGGAATAATTTTCCTTGTAAGATCTTCAGTTGTAAATTTAAGACTTGAGGTATTGATGCATGGATGACAGCCAAAATAAGGTTCTTTCATGACATCCTCATCGATCAAAAGCTGTACCTTTTTTTCAGAATCATTCATGAGTCCCAGTACACTGACAGATCCTGGAGTGATATCAAGGTACTTTTCCATATATTCCGGTTTAGCGAAGGACAGGCGGGCAGAGTTGATCTGTGCTGACAGATCCTTGGTCTTAAATGGCTTGTCACCTGGCATCAGAAGAAGGTAAAAGTTTGTCTCCTGCCGGTTGCAGAGAAAAAGATTTTTGCATATAGTAGTGTCATCGCCCAGAATACGGTCAACTTCTTCGCAGGCTTCCATAGTCATAGTTGCTTCATGGTCTACACGCTGGTAAGCTATGCCAAGTTTATCCAACAGATCATAGACACGAATTTCTTTATCAAGTCTTCCTGATGTGGTTTCAGGTCTTCCATTCTGTAATTCCATTTTTGTGACTCCTTTTTTATTTCATATCTGTGAGTGTACCCCTTTTATATGGAGATTGTCAATGAGATGTGGCTTTGTGATCATTAAAAAAAAGTCTTTGCAAACCACATAAAATGCAGACGATCCAGCCGAATAACTTCAGTGCTCTTACAAAAGATTTCAAAGTGGTGCTGCCAGAAGAATTCCTTTATGAAAAAGAATAAATAGAGGTTGGTTGCAATATTCTCTCCTTATGCTATAATGATTCAAAATTGAACTATTCAAAAAAGAATTAAATAAAGGAGAGAAAAAACATGCAGATTTTATGGACGGTGATCGTCACATTTTTTGCAGGAATGGGAGCAGGGCTTGGAACGGGCTTTGCAGGTATGAGTGCTGCAGCTGTGATCAGTCCCATGCTCATCACATTTCTTGGGATGGATCCTTATATGGCGGTAGGTATTGCTTTGTCATCGGATGTACTGGCAAGTGCGGTATCCGCGTATGTATATGGAAAGAATAGGAATCTGGATATTAAGAACGGTGTGATCATGATGATCAGTGTACTGACCTTTACCGTAGTTGGAAGTTACGTATCGAGTCTTGTACCGTCAGCCACGATGGGGAACTTTTCAGTATTCATGACCTTCCTTCTTGGAATCAAATTTATTGTAAGACCGGTCATGACAACGAAAGAGAGCATGCAGAATGTATCAGCAAAGAAACGTGTAATTCAGTCAATCGTGTGTGGAGTTCTGATTGGATTTATCTGTGGATTTATCGGAGCCGGTGGTGGAATGATGATGTTGCTGATTTTGACATCTGTGCTTGGATATGAGCTGAAAACAGCTGTAGGAACCAGTGTGTTTATCATGGCTTTCACGGCATTTACCGGAGCGGCATCTCATTTTGCAATCGGTGGAATGCCAGATGTGACCGTATGGATTCTCTGTATCGTATTTACCTTTATCTGGGCAAGGATTGCTGCTGTATTTGCAAATAAGGCATCAACGAAAACGCTCAACCGCGCGACTGGCATCATACTGGTCGTACTTGGAATTGTAGTGATGTTATTTTCTTTATTGTCATAAAAAATTACTTTATAAAGTAAAAGTATCAGTAGAACGCAAAAGGAGAAGCCATTTTCAGGCTTCTCCTTTTAGTATGTTGTCAAGATTCTGATCCATAATATTCAGAATCTCGAGAAATTTCTGTCGCGTTTCGTTATCAAGGCCGGTCAGGATCCGGTCAATAAAATCCTGCTGAAGCTGTCGGCCCTTTGCAATGATTGGTTGAGCTTTTTCTGTACAGAGCAGTTCGGTCTTACGGCGGTCACTTTCGATCGCATGACGTTCCAGATATCCGTCACAGACAAGCTTGTCTACATTGACGGAAACTAGGTTTGCCTTTAATTTACGGACTTCGACAATATCCCGTGCAGTGCAGAATTCGGGATTATTTGCCAGAAACATAAGAATGTCGAATGCCGTCTGCGGCAATTTCAGTTCCTGACAAAGCGATTTACAGGTTCTGTTATATGCAAGAGAAGTTTTTCTTGCGAATTCAATGTTTATATCCATAAAAAATCCTCGATTATAGAAAGTATAAATATGATAGTTCAAATTGCAATTAATGGTGAATTTATGGGCAGCATGAGTGCGATCGTGCTGCCTTTTTTGCTGCTCGCCAGAACTTTTACCTGGCCGCCATGTTGTCTGGCAATCTCGGCTACCAGGGCAAGGCCAAGACCGGCCCCACCCATGGCGCGGCTGCGGGATTTGTCTACGCGGAAAAACGGGGCGAAGATTT
>OLQA01002151.1_pt1 | contig 15962 bp, 14 predicted proteins | sample 1673151 | NCBI WGS metagenome assembly OLQA01 (sample SAMEA3136760, study PRJEB25190) | human gut metagenome | biome: human gut; feature: human-associated habitat; material: faeces | place: Austria | collected 2013 | reverse complement strand
CAGCCATATCTTCTCGGAGGTTGACGCCACCTGCGACCGAATCGCCATTATCAAGGACGGAAAAATCGTCTCCGATTTTGTCGCCGACGATCTGCGCCACGCTTCGAGGAAAAACTACCGCGTCACCTTTGACAGTCCGCAGCAGTGCGAGCGCTTCATGACGGCTTACGCTTCTTCCGACAGGTTCAGCTTCCTCGAGCGGCAGCCGGCCGCCGATACGTTCTGATTCCGTCGATGACAGGGACGTCAACGAGCTGATTGCGGCGCTGTCCGGCTATTCGCTGCGCGGCTTCACCCATTTGAAGGAGACGCTGGAGGACTACTTCATGAAGTATTACAAGGAAGAACGGGACTTCGGAGGTGCGCTGGAAAAATGAGTGCTGTTATAGAAATCAAAAATCTGACCAAGGATTACGGCGAGGGCCGCGGCATCTTCGGAATCCATTTGAGCATCGCGGAAGGGGAAATGGTCGGCTTCGCCGGAACGAACGGGAGCGGCAAGACCACGACCATCCGCCACATTATGGGGTTCCTGCAGCCGACCGACGGCGCGGTTTATGTGAACGGGCTGGAGGCTTGGAAGCACTCCAGCGAATATATCCGCAGCATCGGGTATGTGCCGGGAGAAATCGCCTTCCCGGATTTGAAGACCGGCACGGCGTTTCTCCGCAGTCAGGCGGACTTCCTCGGCGTGAGCGATATGTCGTATGCCAACCGCCTCATCGAAAAGCTGCAGCTTGACCCGAGCGCCTCGCTCAAGCGGATGAGCAAGGGCATGAAGCAGAAAACGGCGATTGTCGCCGCTCTGATGGCCGACCCTGCGATCATCGTGCTGGACGAACCGACGACGGGGCTTCACTCCGAAGACGTCAAAAAACTTATCAAGGTTCTGCAAAAACTGACGGACGCGGGCAACACCGTAGTCGTTATCGAACACAACCTTGACGTTATCAAATGCTCGGATCATATCATCGACCTCGGTCCCGAGGGCGGCGACGGCGGCGGAACGGTGCTCTGCACGGGCACTCCGCGTGAAGTTTCAAAAGTCCCCGAATCGTTTACGGGACAGTATCTGAAACGGTATTTCCCCCGTTAACAAAGTCGGGACGGCGGGTTGGGTGAAATTTCTCAATCCGAACTTTGAGCCGGGCGGCGCTTCTTGCGTGAGCGCTTAACCTTTAATTGAAATATAAGGAAAAATATGAGTAAAAACAAACGAACGATAACCCCGCAGACGGGCAATGCGCGAATGCTCGCAATATTTCTGCGGGGAAGCAAAATGTTCTTTTTCATCGGAATGATCTCCGCCGCCGTAACGGCGCTTGCGGATATGATTATTCCGCAGATAATTCGCGTAACGGTCGATAACATTCTTCCGAACTCCGCTCTCGAAGAGGGTTCGGCAGCAAAATTCCTGACCGACGCTGCGGGCGGGCTTGAACACCTTGCAAAGAACCTGTGGATACCCGCAACAGCGGTCGTTGTGGTCTCTCTTTTCAAGGTCGTTTCGCAGTACACTTTCCGCGTATTCAATACAAAAGGCTCCGAAACGCTTGTCAAGACCATGCGTGACAGCCTTTTTGAGCATATCGAAAAACTTCCGTTCTCATGGCATATGCAGAACAAGACGGGCGATATAATCCAACGCTGCACCTCGGATATCGACACCATGCGAAACTTTGTTTCGGAGCAGTTGACATCGGTTTTGCGAATAGTTATAATGCTTGTCCTTTCTATGGTGTTTATGTTCTCGATGAACCCGCTGCTTACGGTCGTTTCTCTTGTGCCCATGCCCGTGATAATCGGCTATTCTTTCCTGTTTCACAGAAAAATAGGCGCAGGCTTTCTCGAATGTGACGAAAACGAGGGCAAACTCTCCGCCATGGCACAGGAAAACCTGACGGGTGTTCGCGTTGTCCGTGCATTCGGCAGAGAAAAATACGAATGCGACAGGTTTGAAAAGCAGAATGAGACGTACACGGCGCTTTGGGAACATCTTGCCCGCGTGATGAGCCGCTTTTGGAGCAGCGCGGACATTCTTTCCGGCTTGCAGGTGATGCTCGTCGTTGTTTTCGGTGCATTCTTCTGCACACGCGGAATGATGCTTCCCGGCGAATACATAGCGTTTATTTCGTATAACTCCATGCTTGTGTGGCCCGTGCGTATGCTCGGCAGAATGATCTCCGAAATGAGCAAAGCAGGTGTTTCCACGGAGCGTATCAGACAGATAATGACCGCGCCCGTCGAAGAAGACAATCCCGACGCGGTATGTCCCGATATGCACGCGGATATTGCGTTTGAACACGTTGATTTTGCTTATGATGGGCACCCGCAGATGCTCAAAGACGTGTCGTTTACCGTTGAAAAGGGTACCACGCTCGGCATTCTCGGCGGCACAGGCAGCGGCAAAACAACGCTGATGATGTTGCTGGACAAACTTTACGACCTGCCCGACGGCTGCGGCAAAATAACTGTCGGCGGGGTCGATATACGCAACATCAAAACCGAATATCTCCGCAAAAACATCGGCATGGTCTTGCAGGAACCGTATCTGTTCTCCCGCACGCTTGCGGAGAATATCGGCATAACCCGCAAAGATATTTCGATGGACGAGATTCGTGAAGCGGCGTCCGCGGCGTGCCTTGACGACACGATAATGAACTTCACGCAGGGCTACGAAACGTTTGTCGGCGAACGCGGCGTTACGCTTTCGGGCGGACAGAAACAGCGTGCGGCGATAGCGCGTATGCTGACGCAGAAAACGCCGATAATGGTCTTTGACGACTCTCTTTCGGCGGTTGACACACAGACCGACGTCAAAATAAGAAAAGCGCTTGAAGAGATGTTCGGCAGTTCCTCGGTCATTCTTATCTCTCACCGCATAACAACGCTTATGAAAGCGGATAAGATAATAGTTCTCGATAAAGGACGCATTGTCGAACAGGGAACGCACGACGAACTGAAAACCGCGGGCGGGATCTATCAAAAAATATATGAAAGCCAGTCGCTTTCGGAAGAGGAGGCGGCGAATATATGAAAACCGAAACAGAAAATAAAAAATCGCTTCCGCTTTTCGGGATAGGCAGACTTCTTCCGTTCCTGAAAAAATACAGAATGCGATTTGTCGGAATGATAGTGTTCGGACTTTGCGGTTCGGCGGTAGACATTCTCATTCCTCTTCTCCAACGCTATGCTCTTGATCACTTCGTTGCGCAAAACACGCTTGACACACTTGTGTGGTTTATTCTGCTTTATATTGCGGCTGTCGTCTTTGCGGGGCTTGTCAATTATATCGCTTTCTCGCTGGCGTTCCGCACGGAAGTCAACGTCAACCGCGACCTGCGAAACGCTGCGTTCAAGCATTTGCAGACGCTCTCGTTCTCCTATTTCAATCAGAACAGCGTCGGCTACATTCACGCAAGAGTTATGAGCGACACCTCGCGCATAGGCTCACTCGTTTCATGGACGATGGTGGACGGCGTGTGGCAGGCATCGTATTTCATCGGCGCCATTGTCGTTATGTTTGCGGTCAACGCAAAACTTGCGGCGCTCGTTGTCGTTATCGTTCCGCTTATAGTCGTTCTTTTCTCCATATTCCAAAAATTGCTGATACGCGCCAACAGAGAGGTGCGCGAATTGAACTCGCACATCACGGGCGATTTCAATGAGGGCATAACAGGCGCAAAGACGATAAAAACGCTTGTTATAGAAGACGATATGGGAGAAAAGTTCGTTGAAGACACAAAAAAGATGCGCTCAAAATCCGTTCATGCGGCACGTTTGCGCGGACTTTTCGCGGCAACGATGAACCTTGCTTCTTCCGTTGCTCTTGCGGTCGTGCTGTGGCGCGGCGGATATATCGCGGCTTCCGAAGTCGGCACGTTTTCGATGTTTATGTCTTACGCACAGGGCATGATGGAACCCGTTCGCTGGATTATAGACGCAATTTCCGACCTGATAACAACGCAGGTCAACATCGAACGTCTCACAAATCTGCTTGCCGTTCGTTCCGATGTTACGGACAGCGACGAAGTCGTTTCCGTTTACGGCGACGTGTTTGAGCCGAAGCGTGAAAATTGGGAAAAAATGCAGGGCGACATCGAATTTGACGATGTTAGTTTCAAGTATCCCGACGGCGACGAATATATTCTCGAACACTTCAATCTTAAAATTCCTCACGGCTCGAATATAGCGATAGTCGGTCAGACAGGCGCGGGCAAATCCACGCTTGTAAACCTTGTCTGCCGCTTTTATGAGCCGACCTCGGGCAGAGTTCTCATAGACGGAAAAGATGCCCGCGAGCGTTCTCAACTGTGGCTTCATTCTTCGATAGGCTACGTTTTGCAGACCCCGCATCTGTTCTCCGGAACGGTTCGCGAAAATCTGCTTTACGGCAACCCGAATGCGACCGATGAGGATATTATGAAAGCACTTCGTCTTGTTTCCGCCGAGGGCGTTGTCGAAAAACTCGAAAAAGGACTTGACAGCGATGTCGGAGAGGGCGGAGATATGCTTTCTACGGGTGAAAAGCAACTGCTTTCGTTCGTCCGTGCCATACTTGCAGATCCCGCAATCCTTGTTCTTGACGAGGCTACGGCGTCCGTCGATACGCTGACGGAGAAAAAGATTCAGTCCGCAATTTCGGAAATAATCAAAGGCAGAACGACGCTTATGATAGCGCATCGCCTTTCGACTGTCCGTGACGCCGACCTTATCCTTGTTGTCCGCGACGGAAAAATCATCGAACAAGGCACGCACGCCGAACTTTTGGCAATGCGCGGGTACTACCGCGAACTTTACACCAGACAATACGAAGAGGAAGCGGCACAGTCGATTTTAGGGTAAGATGACTCTTAAACGGTAAAATTTTGCATACAAAATGCAAACTTTTTGAAAACTGTTGCCCTTATTCCTTTTCTAAGCTGTTAAAGTATGATATAATACTTTGGCAACGACAGGGATGTCCCGCGTTCGCGTTTTGACGGATGCGGGACTTTTTTGTCCGCTGCGGCAATGACGGCGCCGAAAAAAATTTCGACGGCATTGCGGGCAGAAAAGAGGCACGAAAAGGAAAGGCAAAAGGATGAAAGGAAACGCATTGCAAACGAAAAAAAGCGGTTTCGGAAAGTTCGTAACTTTCTTTTTCCCCGTTTACTCTTTTATCCCCGTATTCTTTTGGTTTGTGTTCAACTTCTCGACTTTCTACGGCGTTCGGGCGATAAACCACGGCAGAGTTCACTATGACCTGTCAATCCCGCTTGACGGCGTTATTCCGTACTTTGCGCCCGCAATAATCGTTTATGTGCTGTGGTATGTTCAGATTCTTGTCGGTTTCAGCCTCGTTGCGAGGGAAAATCGTGACGTGTGCTATGAAGTGTTTACGGGAGAGGCTGTTGCCAAGATAATAACGGCGGTCATATTTCTTGCGCTTCCCACGGCAATGGTTCGTGCGGCTGTTCCCGACGGCGGCTTTTGCAACATGATCACCCATTGGATATATGCGGCGGACGAGCCGAACAATCTTTTTCCGTCAATACACTGCCTTGAAAGTTGGCTTATCTTTCGCGGACTTATGAAGTGCAAAAAAGTCCCGAGAGGTTTTACCGTGGGGTTCGGAGTGTTCAGCGTCCTTGTTTTTGCTTCCGTTGTGCTTGTCAAACAGCACGTTTTTGTTGATATTCCCGCAGGAATACTCGTTGCGGAAGCGGGACTGTTCATCTCCCGCAAATTCAGATTGAAACGCATTTACGAAAAAATATATTTTGCCCTTTTCGGCAAAGGAAAAAAGGAGCGACAAATTGAAAAATAAAGAAACATGCAATATCGCGGCTCCGCCGAAAAAGAGCGATATAAAAAGCAAACTGATTTGGACGCTCATTTTCGTTGTGCTTGCCGTTATGAGCGTTTTTGCGGTTACGAATATGAGCAAGGATTTCACCGTTGAAAAATTCCTTGCTTATATCGCCGACGCAGACCCTCTTCTGATATGTGTGGCGGTTATCGCCATGCTTGGCTTTATCTTTTTTGAGGCGTTGGCGGTTCTTGCCGTTGTCAAGGGTTTCGGGTACCGTCAAAAATTCATTCACGGTCTTATTTATTCAGCGTCCGACATATATGTTTCGGCGATAACTCCGTCGGCTACGGGAGGTCAGCCCGCTTCCGCGTATTTTATGTGCAGCGACGGTATTCCCACGGGAGTTGTCACCGTGTCCCTTATGGTGAACCTTGTGATGTACACCATATCCATTGTCGTCATAGGTCTTTGCAGTATAATTTTCAATCCCGGGATATTCTTTAAGTTCGATGCTTTTTCGCAGACGCTTATCGTTCTCGGAACTTTGATACAGGGGCTGATAGTCGCCGCGCTTGTATTGCTTTTGCGTCATGAAAAAGTGCTTAAAAAGATATGCAACGGCGTGCTTTCGTTTCTTTCAAAAATAAAATTGCTCAAAAACAGAAAGAAGTACGAAGAAAAACTTGAAAAGACGATAGAAGATTACAAGCATTGCGCCGAAATGATACGCGGGCGCAAGGCGATGATAGTCAAATGCTTTATTTTCAATGTGCTTCAACGTGTTTCAACGATACTTGTTCCCGTTTTCGTATTTCTTGCCGCAGGCGGGGAACTTGCAAAGGCAAGAAGCGTGTTCGCGGTTCAGAACCTTGTCGTTCTCGGCTCCAACTGCATTCCGCTGCCCGGCGCGATAGGCGTTGCGGACTACCTGATGCTTGACGGCTTCGGCGCGCTCGGCATCGAAAATCATTCGTCAATGGAACTTTTCAGCCGCGCACTTTCGTTTTATGTCTGCGTATTGTTGTGTTTTGCGGCAACGGCCATTGCTTTTGTTGTGAAAAAACAGCACAGGAAGAAAAGAACAGAGGTAGAAAAATGATAGGATTTTATAACTACACAGTAGTGTTGACATATCTTTCGCTCGTTTCGGCAAGCACGGGAATATTCGTCGCGCTCAGCGATAAAGGACACCCTTACATAGGGATAATCTTTCTTCTTTTCTGCGGTCTTTGCGACGCATTTGACGGCAAAGTGGCGCGCACCAAGAAGGGCAGATCGAGCGATGAACAAAAGTTCGGCATTCAGATAGACTCTCTTTCCGACATCATCGCGTTCGGCGTACTTCCCGCCGCGATAGGCGCAACGCTGCTCCGCGTCCGACCCAAAAGCGAGTACATTTTCGGCAAGGAACTCGGAACGTGGACAAACATCTTTTCGGGCTTTTTGTTCGCGATTCTCGGACTTTATATCCTTGCCGCACTTATAAGACTTGCCTATTTCAACGTGACCGAGGAGGCAAGGCAGGAGACGGAAACAACGTGCAGAAAAGAATATGTCGGACTGCCCGTCACATCTTCCGCGCTTATATTCCCCACGTTTATGCTTGTCCGTTATATTCTCAGCATCTTTTGCAAGGGCGTTGATATAACGCTTGTATATTTTCTGCTTCTTCTTGCGACGGGTGTCGGATTTATCGCGCCGTTCAAGATGAAAAAACCGGGGCTGAAAGGCATTTTGATAATGGTAGGCGTAGGACTTGCCGAGTTTATTACATTCCTTGTTCTTTTCAGAATACACGGTGTTCAGTAATATGGAAAAAATACGTCCCGTTCCCGACGGCGGAGTATTACGGTTTATGTATGAAAACGCCTTCGGCAGAGTTCTGTTGAAGGCTTTTTCCGCCCCTTGGGTATCAAAGACCGTCGGCGCTTTTATGTCATCGCGCCTGTCAAAACCGATAATTAAAAAGTTCATTCGCAGCAATTCGATAGATATGAGCCTGTTCGAGAATGAAGAATACAAAAGCTTCAACGATTTCTTCGTTCGCCGAATCAAGCCCGAAAAGCGCCCCGTCGATTTTGGCGCATCGTCGCTTGTCTGCCCGTGCGACGGACTTTTGAGCGTTTACAAGCTGAACAAAGATACCGTTATGCCGATAAAGCAGAGCGCATATACGCTCGAATCGCTTCTGGGTGACGCCGAAAAGGCAAAGGCATTTGAAAACGGCACGGCGCTTGTGTTCCGTCTTTGTCCGACGCACTATCACCGCTATTGCTTTTTTGACGACGGAAAAATAGAATCGTCCAGATACATAAAGGGCAAACTTCACACCGTGCGCCTGATAGCGCTTGAAAAATATCCCGTTTTCTGCGAAAATTGCAGAGAGATAACATATCTAGAAACAGCATCTTTCGGGCTTGCCGCGCAGATAGAGGTCGGCGCGATGCTTGTGGGCAAGATCGCAAATTCCGTTAAGAGCGGTTCGTTCCGACGCGGCGAAGAAAAGGGAATGTTTCTTTACGGCGGCTCGACGGTGGTCGTTCTTTTGCGGGAGAATGCCGCCGAACTTGACGAAGAGTTTTTTACCGCAACCGAAGAGGGCTTTGAGATTCCCGTTGTTCAGGGGCAGCGTATAGGATACTCAAAAAAGACCGTAACGGCGTGATTTTATATTTTTTTTGTACACGTCAAGTAAACATAGGTTGAGTATGTTCAGCCGAAATATAAAAAATCCGACAGCACGGAAAAGGAGGGTATATGGAAAACAAAAAGTGGATGACCGTCATCAAGCCGAAAAGCAGTTGGCGAGATATTGACTTAAAAGAACTGTGGCAATACCGCGATCTGATATATCTTTTTGTCAAGCGCAACTTTGCCACGATGTACAAACAAACGGTTCTCGGTCCCGCATGGATAATAATAAACCCGCTTTTCAGCACGCTTATCTCGACTTTTGTTTTCGGCAACATCGCAAAACTCTCCTCCGACGGCGTGCCGTATTTCCTGTTCTATATGTGCGGAATAACCGTATGGAACTATTTTTCGACCTGTCTGACAAACACTTCTTCCACGTTTGTGGGCAACGCCCGCCTTTTCGGAAAAGTGTATTTCCCTCGTCTTGCCGTTCCCGTTTCGACTGTAATAACCGGACTGATGAATTTTGTGATTCAACTTTTTATGTTCATCGTATTTTCCGTATGGCATATAATCGCAGGCGGTTCAAGCCTTTTCGGAGAGGGCGTGCTGCACCCGAATTTCTGGATATTCGCGCTTCCTTTGCTTATTTTGCAAACGGCGCTTCTCGGGCTTGGCTGCGGCATAATAATTTCGTCGCTGACGACCAAATACCGTGACCTGACGGTGCTTGTGGGTTTCGGCGTTTCTCTTTGGATGTACATAACCCCGATAATATATTCAACGTCGGCTATCGCAAGCGAAAAACTCCTTTTTGTTTGCCGTCTGAATCCGATGACGCCCGTTGTCGAAGTTATGCGCCACGCTTTTCTCGGAACGGGGGAGATAGATTTTCTTTCGTGGGGAATAAGTATAGCGGTAACCGCGGTTATTCTTTTCGTCGGCGTAGTGCTTTTCAACAAAGTCGAAAAAACGTTTATGGATACTGTATGACGGGGGGGCGGAAAGTGACTGAAAACATTGTTGAACGCTTTTCCGATACTTCGGAAAACGAAATAATGATAAAAATTGATAATGTCAAAAAGCAGTACCGTCTCGGAACGATAGGCGGCGGAACTTTGCGGGGCGATCTTCAATCGTGGTGGGCAAAAGTACGCGGAAAAGAAGACCCGAACTCAAAAATCGGCGCAAAAGTCTACAAGAAAAACGAAAAGTTCATGGCGCTTGACGGGATAACCTTGGAGGTTAAAAAAGGCGAAAGGCTCGGCATTATCGGACATAACGGAGCGGGAAAATCGACGTTGCTCAAAATTCTTTCCCGCGTTACCGCGCCGACCGAGGGCACGGTTTATCTCAACGGCCGTATTTCAAGTATGCTTGAAGTCGGAACGGGCTTCCACCCCGAACTGACGGGCAGAGAAAACATCTATCTCAACGGTGCTATCCTCGGCATGACCCGTGCGGAAGTCGATTCCAAAATAGATAAAATTATCGAGTTTTCCGAGTGCGGGCAGTTCATCGACACGCCCGTAAAACGATATTCGAGCGGAATGTATGTCAAACTTGCATTCTCCGTCGCGGCACATCTTGACAGCGAAATTCTTGTCATGGACGAGGTTCTCGCAGTCGGTGATATGAAGTTCCAGCAAAAATGTCTTGACAAGATGAATGATGTTTCCAAAGAGGACGGCAGAACCATTCTTTACGTCAGCCATAACATGAACACTATCCGTCAACTTTGTTCCCGCTGCGTTGTGCTTGAAAAGGGTCAGATTATATTTGACGGAGACGTTGAGGCTGCCGTTCAGGTCTATATGAACAATGTGCCGGAAAACATCTCTTCTCATCGGGAACTTGAAAATGCGGTGCGTCCGAATTATATTTCGGGCTCTGCAAAGTTGCTTTCGGCGGATTTCGAGGGCAAGGAAAACTGTGTTTTTGAAGTGGGGGAGGAAATTCATTTGTTCTTGCGTTGGCGCGCCGAACGCGATGTGGACAATGTGTGCTTGCGGCTGACGCTTTGCTCTCCCGACGGAGTGCCCGTAGGTTCTGCCGTTTCGGTCGGACTCGGAAGTGCAAAAGCGGGTGAAACGGTCGAAAGCCCGGTATCTGTTTGTTTTAAGGGGCTTTCGCAATGTCGCGGCTATCTCACTTTTGCCCTTTTCAGACCTATCGACATGGGCATGAGTGACGTTATTGATGAAGTCGAAGAGGGCTGTCCCATGCGTTTTTTGGACGGTGCCGATCCTTCGACAAGGCTGCGGTGGCCTCTTCGGAAATGGGGTTTTGTCCGTTTTCCCGATATAACGCGGCGCGATAAATAAACCACGGTATAATAGAATATCAAACGGGATTTTGTCGGAGCAAAAGTTTCGCCGCAAAAACCTTTCAGGCATATTTCGGAGTATATTATGGTCAGCAAATCAGGTTTTACAAGGGGAGTTCTAGACGGGCTTCCCATTTGTCTGGGATACCTTTCGGTGTCGTTCGCCTTTGGTATCTTTTCCGTCAAATCGGGGCTTTCCGTTATCGAGACCCTGCTTATTTCAATGACAAACGTCACTTCCGCAGGGCAACTTGCGGGTGTGCCGATAATCGCCGCGGCAGGTTCGCTTTCCGAACTTGCGGCAACGCAGTTTGTCATCAATCTGCGTTATTCTCTGATGTCCGTCTCTCTGTCCCAAAAACTCGGACGGGATGTTAATCTTTTTGACCGCTTTGTCTTTGCGTTTGTCAACACGGACGAGGTTTTTGCCGTGGCGTCTTCAAAAGAGGGCAAGGTCGGAAAGTTTTATATGTACGGGCTTATTCTTCTCCCGTTTGTCGGGTGGAGCGTCGGAACGTTTATCGGCGCAAGCGCGGGCAGTATCTTTCCTCCCGTTTTGGTTTCCTGTCTCGGCGTTGCGATTTACGGAATGTTCATCGCGATTATAACGCCTGTCGCAAGGCGCGACAAAGCCGTTGCAATTTGTGTGCTTATTTCTGTTGCGTTGAGCTGCGCTTTCCGTTACGTTCCGTTCCTTTCTGTCGTGCCGGACGGTTTTGTTATTATAATCTGCGCGGTCGCCGCTTCGACCGTTGCCGCCGTCCTGTTCCCCGTAAATGCGGAAAAAGAGGAGGTCGCCGCCGATGAGACCTGAGTTTCTCATTTATCTTGCCGTTATGGCGGGCGTGACTTATCTTGTCCGCGCCATTCCTCTTTTGCTTGTCAAAAAGCCTATAAAAAATAAATTTCTGCTGTCGTTTTTGCATTACATTCCGTATGCGGTGCTTGCCGCAATGACCGTTCCCGCGATATTTTACGCGACGGATTATTTTATCTCCGCACTTGTCGGATTTGCGGTTGCTGCGGTGCTTGCGTTTTTCAAACGCGGGCTTATGGTCGTTGCCGTTTGTTCCTGTGCGGCGGTGCTCATAACGGAACTTTGCATCATTTACGTTTTTTGAGGTTGAATATGCGCTGTGAATCCGAAAACAAAAAATCCTTTTTTTCACGAATAATCTGCGTTGTCTCGGCAGTCGTGTTCTGCATTGTCGGGCTTTCGGCATGTGCGCCCGAATACAGGGAATTCATAGACGACGGAGTTATTACAAAACAGGCGTTTTCGGGAAATGAAGCAACAGGCAGTCTTGAAGCCGCTCCCGTCGGAACTTGGAGCACCGAATTGCCGTTTTACAGGCTCGGTTTTACACAGATTTCAGATCTTCGCACAGATGAACTTGCAGGCATGATAGACGGTATCTCCGATTCGGTTCATGCCGAAATCGTATTTTGCGAAAACGGAGACTTTTTCTGCCTTGCCGACCGTGAAGCCGTGATTTCCGCATGTTCGGCGTTCGGTATCGGTTTTCTTGATATTCTGAATGACGCAAGCACCGAAACGCTGGCAAAAATGAAGAAGATGTCTGTCGGAGACTTTGAAAACGTTCTGTCCGCACACGGAAAGACAAAAGAAGATTTTGCCGCGGAAGTATCGGAGTCACTGATGCGGTTTGTTGAGAAAAAAACAGAACAATTCAGAAATTATGAAGATTACGGCACAGAGGGGCTCTGCATTGTCTACAAAGGAGTTTACACTCTTCGCGGGGGCAGAATATATCTCGGTCAGACGCAATCGTCCGTATTCAATGAGGGAAGCATCGTTGCCGATATGAAAGACGAGAAACTATATATTGCTTCGGACACCGACCTGCACTTTTTCAGCGATTGCGAGTTTGAGCGCGTGAACTGATTTTAGGCTTGAACAAAGGTGCCGAACCGATAAAAAAACGAATAAGACCGACGGGAGAATAACACCTCCCGTCGCATTTGATTTTTCGGGGCGGAATGTTCGGTCGTTTTTCCCGTGCCACAAAAAGATTGCATAAAGTTTTTCCGAAAGCAAAAAGTGTCTGATATAATAAAACATTATACGATGATTTGATTTTTTGATTCAATATAAAGAGAAATGCTCCGAAAAAGGGAGAAAAGAAAGAAATTATGGAAAAAGAAAATGTTTTGTCTCTCGGCATTGACATAGGTTCGACGACCGCAAAAGTCGTGCTTGTCGAGGGTGAAAAAGTGCTTTATGACAAATATGAGCGTCATTTTTCGCAGGTGCGGCAAAAGACGCTTGAAATGCTGCGCGTCATAGAGCCGCAACTGCGCGGGCGTGAGTTCACGGTCGCTGTCTCGGGCTCTGCCGGTATGGGGCTTGCCAATGCCGCGGAAATACCGTTTGTTCAGGAAGTTTATGCCACGGCGGCGGTCGTCCGCGAAAAAGAACCCGATACGTCCGTTGTTGTGGAACTCGGAGGAGAAGACGCAAAGGTTATTTTCTTCAAGAACGGCGTGGACGAGCGCATGAACGGCACCTGTGCGGGCGGCACGGGCGCATTTATCGACCAGATGGCGGTGCTTTTGGATATGACGCCCGACGAAATGGACGAAATAAGCCTGAAATATACCCGCCTTTATCCCATTGCGTCCCGCTGCGGCGTTTTTGCAAAAACGGATATTCAGCCGCTGCTTAACCAAGGCGCAAACAAAGCCGATGTTGCGGCAAGCATTTATCAGGCGGTGGTAAACCAGACTATCACGGGGCTTGCACAGGGGCGCAAAATAGACGGAAAAGTGCTTTTTCTCGGCGGTCCTCTTCATTACTGTCTCGGACTGCGCGACCGCTTCCGTCAGACGCTCGGACTTGACGAAGAACACGCCGTATTCCCCGATTACGGGCTTTATTCCGTGGCTCTCGGCGCGGCATATTACGGCAGAGACACCGGCAAAATGTTCAATTCCGAAAAACTGTTTGCCGCGCTTGAAAAAAATGTCGGCGGTGTGGGCAACGGCAGAACGGCGCTTCCTCCGCTTTTCGAAAACGCAACGGAATACGAAGCGTTTGTCGAAAGACACAAAAAAGCGTCCGTTCCTCTTTGCGATATTGCTGATTATTCGGGCCGCGCATATCTCGGTATCGACTGCGGCTCAACGACCACAAAACTTGTGATCATCGGCGAGGACAGGCAGATACTTTATACCTATTACGACTCGAACAAAGGCAATCCCGTTGAGATAGTCCTTGAACAACTGAAAAATATCCGCAAACTTTGTTCCGACAGAATAACCGTCTGCGGCAGCGCGGTCACGGGCTACGGCGAAGACCTGATAAAGAACGCTTTCAATGTTGACGAGGGCGTTGTAGAGACCGTGGCGCATTATACCGCAGCAAAATATTTCCGTCCCGACGTTGATTTTATTCTTGATATAGGCGGACAGGACATCAAGTGTTTCCGCATAAAAAACGGCGCGATAGATTCGATAATGCTCAATGAAGCCTGCTCTTCCGGCTGCGGCTCGTTTATCGAAACGTTTGCGCGTTCAATGGGCTACGACGTTGCGGATTTTGCCCGCCGCGGGCTTCACGCAAAAGCGCCCGTCAATCTCGGAACACGCTGCACGGTCTTTATGAACTCCTCCGTCAAGCAATCCCAAAAGGACGGGGCGACCGTTGAAGACATTTCCGCGGGACTTTCCATAAGCGTTGTCAAAAATGCTCTTTACAAGGTTATCCGCGCCAATTCGCCTTCCGAACTCGGCAAAAACATCGTTGTTCAGGGCGGCACGTTTTATAACGACGCTGTTCTGCGCGCTTTTGAAAAAGAACTCGGCGCAGATGTTATCCGCCCGTCCGTTGCGGGGCTTATGGGCGCTTACGGTGCGGCGCTCCGCGCCATGCGCTTTGAAAAAAGCGGGCTGCTTTCAGCCGAAGAACTCGAAAAATTTACACATACGTCCCGTTCCGCGACCTGCCACGGCTGCACAAACAACTGCCGCCTGACCGTGAATACGTTCTCCGAGGGCAAAAAATTTATTTCGGGCAACCAATGCCAGCGCGGGCTCGGCATAAAGGATGCCGAAGAACTGCCGAACCTGCACGCCTATAAACGCGCGCGCCTTGCCGAACTTCGCGGCGCAAAAGGCAAACGCGGCAAAATAGGTCTGCCGATGGCGCTCGGAATGTACGAACTCGCACCGCTTTGGTATGCACTGTTCTCCGCTTTGGGATATGAAGTTGTTTTCTCCGCGCAGTCGGACAGACATACCTATGAACGCGGACAGTTCACCATTCCCTCTGACACCGCCTGCTATCCCGCAAAGATAATGCACGGGCATATAGAGGAACTTATCGCCGACGGCATAGACAAGATATTTTATCCGTGCCTGACATATAACGTTGACGAGGAAAGCGGGGACAATCACTACAACTGTCCCGTTGTCGCATATTATTCGGAACTGCTGAACGCGAATATTGAAGACCTGAAAAAAGTCAGATTCCTTTACCCGTATCTGAACATAAACAACAAAAAGGTGCTTGCAAAGAACCTTTACGACTGCCTCAAAACGGTCGAACCCGATATTAAACTTTCGGAGATAAAACGTGCCGTAAAAGAGGGCTTTGCCGCTTATGGCGCATATATGGCGGACATTCGCCGCGAGGGCGAAAAGGCTCTTGAATATGCAAGAAAGAACGGCAAACGCATAATGATACTTGCGGGCAGACCGTATCACATCGACCCCGAGATAGGACATGGCATAGATAAACTTGCAAACTCTCTCGGCTTTGTCGTTGTCAGCGAGGACAGCGTGTCCCACCTTGCAAAAACACCGTCCGTACACGTTCTGAACCAATGGACGTACCATTCGCGCCTTTACCGCGCGGCTCGGTATGCGGGCGAACACGACGACGTTCAACTTGTTCAACTTGTTTCGTTCGGTTGCGGCATAGACGCGATAACGACCGATGAAGTCCGCTCGATACTTGAAGAAAAGGATAAATTCTACACGCAGATTAAAATAGACGAGATAACAAATCTCGGCGCGGTCAGAATAAGACTTCGCAGTCTTATCGGCGCACTTGAAGAAAGGGGGCTGTAAAATGGAAAAGAACTATGTTGCCTTTACGGAAGAAATGAAAAAGGATTATACTATTCTCGTCCCCCCGATGCTCCCCATGCACTTCAAAATGATAATCAGCGTTCTGCGGACTTACGG
>OLQA01002147.1_pt1 | contig 15974 bp, 14 predicted proteins | sample 1673151 | NCBI WGS metagenome assembly OLQA01 (sample SAMEA3136760, study PRJEB25190) | human gut metagenome | biome: human gut; feature: human-associated habitat; material: faeces | place: Austria | collected 2013 | reverse complement strand
TACACGGAATCATGCATGATAAATGAGGCAGATGGATGGAGAGGAAGAAACGTGTATATAATATTAAACTCAACCGGGATTTTGGATGATTATATTATTAAATGCTACGATGTTCTTCATACACAGAAGATTTGATTGAGAATGAACCGAAGTTTTGGGGATAACTACGGTTGCCGGGATCAAGCCGTCATAGGAAGTACACGACTTCAGTCATGTGAGGTACACAGCAGACTTTCAAGAAATAAAGTTAACTGTGCCTATAAAAAATAATACTGTATGGCTTAATAGAAAACAGTTAGCCGAATTGTTTGGAAGAGATGTAAAGACAATTGGGAAACATATTAATAATGCATTAAAAGAAGAGTTGGATAATTCAGTTGTCGCAAATTTTGCGACAACTGCTTCAGATGGAAAAGTGTATCAAGTTGAACATTATAATTTAGCAATACGATTCAGCATTCTTTATCGTTTAAATATTGAATATACTCGTTTCCCCATATTTCCAACTCCTTCAGTACTTTTCTGAATTTCTCTCCAATATTACTTAATTTGTATTCTACTTTTGGTGGAATCTGCTGATATTCTATACGTTCAATCAAGCCTTCTTCTTCCAACTTTTTCAGCTGTCTTGATAGCGTTGTATGTGTCATTTCTTCTGGCATTTTTCTTTGTAATTCATTAAACCGGATGGGGCCATCTGTTAACAAATACATAATATACATAGACCATTTACCTGTTAAAACTTTTTGCGAAGTCACATACGGGCAAAGCCCAAATAGATTTTTCTTTTGCATATATACGTTCCTTTCTAATACCAGTATCGTAAAATATCGTACTTGTTTGCTTGCTCCTATGATATATAATTATACTCATAAAAAATAAAAATACAATTTGTTTTCAGGAGGATTTTGAAATGAATGACGTAGTAAAATATTTGCAGGAATGCGGAACTTTTTTTCTTGCCACGGTAGAAGGAGATCAGCCACATGTTCGCCCATTTGGTGCTGTATGTGAATTTGAAGGAAAACTTTATATTCAGACAGGTAAGGCGAAAGAGGTATCAAAACAGATTCATGCAAATCCAAAGGTAGAAATCTGTGCATTAAAAAATGGAGAGTGGCTCCGTGTAGCAGGAGAACTTGTAGAAGATGATAGAAGAGAAGCAAGACAGTCTATGCTTGATGCTTATCCATCTTTACAGAATATGTACTCAGCAGATGATGGAAATACAGAGGTGTTCTATTTGAAAAATGCGACAGCTACATTTTCATCATTTACACATGAACCGGAAGTAGTGAAGTTCTAAGGATAACATAAAATGGCGAAAAGTAAGAAGACAAAAATACATAAAAAGATAGAAGGTCAGCTTTTACAGATGAATAAGAAGTTTAGTAATCTCAAGATGAAACAGAAGGATAAGATTACAGGCTGGGTGTATGAAGAATACAAAAAGTATGTAACAGAACATGATAAAGCACCTGATTCGCTGGCAGATGAACAGATTGTTGAAGCTGTACTTGATAAGATAAATGAGGCACAAATCTGGATACCTGATGAAGAGATATACGATTATTATCGAAGAAAGAAACCGCAACTTCAAAAGAGGTTAGATAATGAAAAGGTGATTAAGTTTAAATCTTATGTCAGCTTTTATAAAAGTATTGTTGATCAGGACAGGGCATCCGTTGTTATATGCAATCTTAAGCATGAGATTATTTACATGAATCCGGCAGCTGTTATCAGCTATGCGAAGCGAGGCGGCGATAAACTTATTGGAAGAAGTCTGTTAGATTGTCATAATCCGGAATCAAGAGATAAAATACAGCAGGTAGTGGACTGGTTTGCAGTAGATGAAAGTCATAATATCGTTTACACTTTTCACAATGAGAAACAGAATAAAGATGTTTATATGGTGGCACTCAGAGATGAGGGAAAGTTGATAGGATATTATGAGAAACATGAATATCGAAATGCAGAAACTATGAAACAATATGATTTGTGGTGATGTTATGGCACAGGACGAATGGTGCAGGCAGTTATTCAAGAATGAGGAAATACGACAGGAACTTACCCGTGTGGTAAGAAGAAAAAATGGAATGAGGTAAGCAACAATATGGAATCAAAACAGAAAAGAACAGCTCTTGTCACAGGTGGAAGTTCCGGAATCGGACGATGTACTGCAGTAGCATTGAGTAAGGCAGGCTATATAGTCTATGAGTTCAGTCGCCGGGATGTTCCTGTAGAAGGCGTGAAGCATATGTGCGTAGATGTGACAGATGAGGCTTCCGTTCAGGAAGCCGTTGGGCAGATCCTTTTGGAAAGAGGAAGTATCGAGATTCTTGTAAACTGTGCAGGTTTTGGTATTTCCGGGGCGGTGGAATTTACAGAGTTAAAACAGGCGAAAGCACAATTTGATGTAAATTTTTTTGGAACTGTCAATGTAAGCAGAGCTGTTCTTCCTTCTATGCGCAGACAGCACAGAGGGCATATTGTCAATATCAGTTCTGTGGCAGCAGTGGCACACATTCCGTTTCAGGCATTTTATTCTGCCAGTAAAGCAGCAGTGTCTTCTTATTCCTGCGCGCTTGACAATGAGGTAAGTCCTTATGGTGTCAGGGTGACAGCAGTAGAACTTGGAGATATGCCTGTCATTATCGGAGAGCGTATCAATCCGACAGGAAAGAGTAAGTTTAAGCAGGCTTTAAAGGAACATAACCTGGATTATATTTTAAAAGAAGGAATCACACAGCAGGATAAGGGAGCACATATTTTAGATGTAAATGTGGGGCTTCCAGATATCGATGAGGTTGTAATGATGAAAGAGGTGGTCAGAGAACTTCAAAGTGTGACAAGTCTTCCTCTTCAGATTGACACAGTAGACACAGAGGCAATGGAGCAGGCGATGCGTATTTACAATGGAAAACCAATGGTAAATTCAGTCAGCGGGAAACAGGAATCTACGAATGCAGTTTTCCCATTGATTCAAAAGTATGGTGGAGTTGTCATTGGGCTTACGTTGGATGAAAATGGGATTCCAAAGACGGCAAAAGGGCGTCTAGAAGTTGCAGGCAAGATTATCGAGGAAGCAAAAAAATATGGTATTGACAAAAAGGATATTGTCATTGATGTGCTCACCATGACAATCAGCTCAGAGCCAAACGGAGCAAAGACAACATTGGAAGCACTGAAAATGGTACGGGATACATATGGAGTCCGGACTGCTCTCGGTGTGTCTAATATCTCTTTTGGACTTCCAAGTCGTCCGGCCATCAATGCGAATTTCTACACTATGGCAATGCAAAATGGATTGACGGCGGGTATTATCAATCCGTCTTCAGAGGATATGATGCGCTCATATCATTCATACTGTGCACTGATGAATTATGACACAAACTGCGAGAATTATATTGCACATTACGGCAATCAGGAACCGGTAAAGACAGCAGTGCCAGCAGGGCAGCAAATTGATCTGAAAACAGCTATTGAAAAAGGATTGAAAGAAGATGCATACCAGACAACGGTTGCACTTGTAAAAACAGAGGCGCCGCTTGAGATCATTAATACCTATCTGATTCCGGCGCTTGACACGGTCGGAAAAGGGTTTGAAAAAGGAACTGTATTTCTTCCTCAGCTCCTGATGAGTGCAGATGCGGCAAAAAGTTCTTTTGCAGTCTTAAAAGAGGAGCTTGAGAAGAACGGTGGAGAGGAAAAAGAGAAAGAAAAAGTCGTTCTTGCAACTGTGAAAGGTGATATTCACGATATCGGGAAGAATATCGTGAAAGTGCTTTTAGAAAATTATAGTTTTGAAGTAATTGATCTGGGAAAAGATGTTGCACCAGAACGTATTGTTGAGACTGTGCTTGAAAAAGAGGTGAGGCTTGTAGGGTTAAGTGCTCTGATGACGACTACTGTTGTAAGCATGGAAGAGACAATCAGACAGCTTAGAGAAAAAGCGCCAGATTGTAAAGTCATGGTCGGCGGAGCTGTTTTGAATCAAGAATATGCGGATATGATCGGAGCGGATTTCTATGGAAAAGATGCAATGCAATCCGTCTATTACGCACAAAAAATATTGACAAATCATAGATAGATTTCTATGATAAATAGAGAATGCATTTTACAGAGATGAAGGAGAAAAAAGCCATGAGAGGATTGGAGACACCAATTAGAAGAATCAGAAGACAAGTGTTCACAAAAGTAGCAAAGCTAGCATTTGAATCGACTCCGGAGACGCTGATCGACGATATTGAGGCTGTTCCTTATGAACTGATTAATGAGGATACGGAGAAATACAGAGAGAGTATTTACCGTTCGCGTGCAATTGTAAGGGAGCGTATGCGCCTTGCGATGGGAATGTCACTTCGCCCGGAGGATAAGCCGGTACATCTGACAGCTGGGATTGAAGAAAGTAATATTTCGGAAAAATATTATGAGCCACCGCTTATGCAGGTCATCCCATCTGCCTGTGCGGCATGCGAGGAAAAGGGATATGAAGTGAGTGACATGTGTAAAGGCTGTGTGGCACATCCTTGCCGCGAAGTCTGTCCGGTGGGAGCTATTTCCATGAAAAAGGGACATTCCTACATTGATCAGGAAAAATGTATTAAGTGTGGAAAATGCAAATCTGTCTGTCCATATGATGCGATTTCAAAAAAAGAGCGTCCATGTGCGAAAGCATGCGGAGTGAATGCGATTGATTCGGATAAGATAGGAAGAGCTCATATTGACAATGACAAATGTGTATCTTGCGGAATGTGTATGGTAAGCTGTCCATTTGGAGCAATTTCGGACAAATCTCAGATCTTTCAGCTTGGAAGAGCGTTGAAAGAAGGCGGGGAGATTATAGCTGAGATCGCACCTGCATTTGTAGGACAGTTCGGACCGAATATCACACCGAGAAATATCAAGGCTGCATTGCAGGAACTTGGATTCGCGGAAGTGTATGAGGTGGCGTTGGGGGCGGATATCGGCGCGATTGCGGAGGCACATCATTATGTAGAAAAAGTAGTTACAGGAGAACTTCCGTTTTTACTGACCTCTTGTTGCCCGGCATGGTCAATGCTTGCTAAAAAATATTTTCCGGATCTTGCAGATCAGGTATCACAGGAATTGACACCGATGGTTGCAACAGCAAGAACAATCAAATTAGAACACCCGAATGCAAAAGTGGTATTTATCGGACCATGTGCATCGAAAAAGCTGGAAGCATCCAGAAGAACTGTGAGAAGTAATGTGGATTTTGTCATTACGTTTGAAGAATTACAGGCGATGTTTGATGCCAGAGAGATTGATCTGACAGAATATGAGGCTGAGTCATCTTTCCATGACGCAACTGGTGCAGGGCGTGGATATGCTGCGGCAGGCGGTGTTGCGAATGCCATCGAAAAATGTGTCAATGAATATTATCCGGATGTGGAAGTGAAGATTGAGCATGCGGAAGGTCTTGCAGAATGTAAGAAGCTGCTGACACTTGCGAAGATCGGAAAGAAAAATGGATGTCTGATTGAGGGAATGGGATGTCCGGGAGGTTGTATTGCCGGAGCCGGAACGAATATTCCGATTCAAAAAGCACAGAAAGAATTGAAAGATTTTGTGGCACATTCCTCAAAGATGCTGCCGCCAAAAGAATTAGAAGAAATTGAATTAAAATAATCGCCTTTACGGTAGTTGGATTGTATGATATTATATAATGCAAGAAATTAGATAAAGCAAAAGTGTGCGTGGAGGTGTGCATATGGGATTTTTAGCAGCATTGATACAGACGGTCATTAAGATGATAATTGTAGGTGCGTTTGCATTTGTAGGAATTAAGCTTGGGCGTTATCTGCGAAAAAGAAAAGACGATAAAGAGGCAAATGCCTAGATGTAGTGGAGTGAGATGAAAGAATCTTGCTCCATTTTTAGTTTAAATGAGATGGTAGTTGCTGGATGAACAAAAAGTAAAAAGATTGAAATAATTAAATCAGTTAATATTGCAAAAGTTACAAAAAGATGATAGAGTATCAATATACATGTTGTGTAAATAAACAAAAAGGATGGGTGAAATGAAAAAGAAAACGTTAAAAATGACATTGTGTTCTGTTATGTCTGCAGTGATGCTGACATCTGTTATTGGTCCAGTGCAGGCTGCAGAAGAGTCAAGCTGGAAGACCGGCATGAAAGATCATTGGAACTTTGATTCCTTACAAAGTGATCAGGGAGAAAAAACAACAGCTACATTAAGTGGTGTTAGCATTGTCGATAGCAAAGATCCAGTATTTGGAAAGGTTTTACGATTTGGAAGCGGAACAGATAAGTATCTGAGATTAGAGAACTATATCAATACCGGTAAGGATGCTACTTCTTTTTCCATGTGGTATCGTTACGATACAACAATCACAGGAGATGAGGCTGATAAGTCAGCAGTATTGTTGCAACATGAAGATAAGGGTCGTTCACTGCTTACATTGCAGGCAAATGGTCAATATAATACATATATTAATGCGCGGAATGTATTGAGTAAAAAATCAGTACAAAAAGGTGATTGGCAGCATGTTACCGTAGTATTTGATCAAGATAAAAATGAGGTAACCTATTATATCAATGGGGAATTAGATAGTACACAGAGCTTAGGCACTGATAAAGTTAATCAGAAATTAACGCTTCGTCTTGGTGCACATAAGATAGATGGAAACAAAGATCCACATCCAATGCGCGGAGATGTAGATGAGTTTTATGTATATGAAAAGGCATTGACGGCAGATGAGGCGAAAGCGATCTACGAAGATAAAGCTACTGAGTTGTACAATCAGGAATTGAAGAAACTGATCCAAGAAGGAAAAGAGCTTGCGGAGAATCAAAAGCTCCCAGAAGACAATGAAAAAGCAAAACAATTACAGAACGCTTTGAAAAAAGCAGAGGATGCTAAAACTTTAGCTGACATGAAATCGGCTTATGCAGAGCTTGAAAAAACAATGGCAGAGTATGAAGCAGAGTTTCCGGTAAAATTATCAATTGATATAGCGAAAACTGTACAAACAATCGAGCCGGATTCTATTTTCGGAATCAATCACCGCTATGCATTCAATGGATATGGTACATTTGATTCGAAAGAGATGAAGATGAAAGACGAGTTCACAAAGTTATATGAGCAGGCAGGTTTTGGCTCTATTCGTTATCCAGGAGGAACAATTTCCAACTTGTTCAACTGGAAGACTACTTTAGGAGATAAAAAAGACAGAAAAAAACAAATTCATGGTTTCTATAATAATGAGGGACAAGGTGGTATTGAACCTAATTTCGGAATCAAAGAAATTGCGGATTTTGCAGATCAGGTAGGTTCAGAAATCGTGTATGTGTATAGCCTTGGACGCGGAAATGCTCAGGATGCAGCGGATTTAGTAGAATTCTTGAATGCAAAAGTTGGAACGAATCCAAATGGCGGAATTGATTGGGCAGAAGTTCGTGCAAAAAACGGTCACAAAGAGCCTTACAATGTAAGATATTTTGAAATTGGGAACGAAATGCAGCAAGCATGGGGAGGTTCTGACGGAACTGCATCTCAAGGATATTGGACAACATATGTAAACGGTGATGCAGGAGCAGAGAAGGCATATACAGAAGGTGGACAGGCAAAGTTCGTACAGAAATATGCAGTTGATGAAGAAAACTGGAATAAAAAAGCTTCTCAGAGCGATGGAAAACCAAACTTAGTGCGTTATTTGCGTTATGCGAACCAGAATCCGGGAAAACTGGTTGATGGAAAAATCGTAGAAGACCCAGAATATAAAGCGGTCAATGATGGCGTGAAAGTATATGTGGGTACAGATGGAAATTTAGACGAATGGACAGTAGTATCTAATTTTGAAAACTCAAAAGCAACAGACAAACACTGTGTAGTGGATTACAGCACAGGAAGAATTACCTTTGGAGATGGCAAAAAAGGTATGATTCCTCCAGCAGGAAAAAATATTTATGCGACATATACAGTGGATAGAGAAGGTTTTATTGATGTGTCAAAAGCGATCAAGCAGACGACAGAGAAGATTAATGAGATTGAGAAGACAAACTATAAATCAAATGTGTACACAAGTTTTGAATCACATGGATTTATTAATAGAATGAATGAGCTTGGTGCAAATGAGTGGTACGATGGTATGACCATCCATCCATATTCTGGCTCTGTGAGTGGTGGAACAAATGCAGAGGCATTTTATGATGATGCAATGAAAAAGGCAGAGAGTGTCGGAATCCAAAAAGTAAGAGAATATGTAGAAAGATTACCAAAAGGGAAAGTTCCGGTTATCAGCGAGTATGGTATTTTTAGAAATACAGAATCTCAAGTTCGTTCTCAGACACATGCGCTTTATATTGCGAAAGTAATTATGGAATATGTAAAACTTGGAAGCCCGTATATTCAGAAACACTGTTTGTCTGACTGGTACAGCTCAGGAGCAGACTCTTTGGGACCGACTCAGCAGGCAGTAATACAAGTTGTAGCGCAAGATGGGGCAGATAAAAAGACCGGAGAAGGAAACTTTGCATTCTTCTCAACACCATCCGCACATGTATTCCAAATGTTGAATGCAGGATTTGGAGAAAATGTTGTGGAAGCAACATTCGAGAAAGACTCGACAATGAGCAATGGTGTGAAAACATTGTCTTCGCTTGCAAGTGTAGATGAAAAGGGAAATATGTATGTTGCACTTGCGAATGTGGATCGTGAAAAAGATCAAAATGTAATGTTAGATGTAAAAGGTGTGGATGTAAGCGGACGAGATATTGAGATTCAGAGATTGGAATCTGATAAAATCACAGATGAAAATACATTAGAGGCACCAGATAAGGTATCTGTTCAGACAGAGAAAACAAAGATGCCAGAAGGACAGATTATCAAATTGAAGAAACATTCTTTTGCGATTGTGAAGATTTTAGCTGAAGAGCAGGTAGTAGAAAAAGCAGATTATAGCAAAGTAGATGCAGCACTTGCTAATATTCCAAAAGACTTAAGCCTTTACACGAAAGAATCTGTGGCAAAATTAGAAGAAGCAAAAGAAGCAGTTGTACGTGATTTAGATATCACAAAACAGGCAGAAGTAGATAAGATGGCAGAAGCAATCCAGAGTGCGATCGAAGACCTTCAGCTGAAAAAAGCAGATTATAATAAAGTAGATGCAGCACTTGGAAATATTCCAAAAGACTTAAGCCTTTACACGAAAGAATCTGTAGCAAAATTAGAAGAAGCAAAAGAAGCAGTTGTACGTGATTTGGATATTACAAAGCAGGCAGAAGTAGATAAAATGGCAGAAGCAATCCAAAAGGCAATTGATAATTTGAAAAAGAAAGCCAGCGTGCAAACAACTCCTGATAACAAACCTAACAATAGTGTTACAACAGGAGATGGAACAATGATTTTGTTGATGATTATGTTAGTGGTTGTATCAGGCGGTACTATTTTCATCGCGGATAAGAAGAGAAGGAACTTATAAAAAAGGCGGAGAAGATGAAAATCTTCTCCGTTTTTTAAAGACTTATTCTCCCTCTACCCTATTGCTAAATTCTATAAAGATTCCACAGGAAGCTAAATCTTTAAAAAATCCAGGATAACTTTTGTTGATTGCCTGTGCATCATCAATCGTTACTGGGGCATCAGCAAGTGTAGCCAGTATGGAAAGAGCCATTACAATCCGGTGATCGTTGTGTCCGTGAAGTGTTACATTTCCTTGAAGTTTGACAGGACCGATTATTGTGACTGTGTCAAAGGTGGAAGAGATGGAACAGCCAAGTTTTTTGAGTTCTGTTTCCATTGCTTCGATTCGATCAGATTCTTTGATACGAAGTCTTCCGGCATTTTGGAAAGTTGTTTTTCCATTTGCCTGTGTTGCAAGTGCAAAAAGCATCGGACCAAGATCAGGGCAGTCGTTGAGATCAATGACGGTTCCGTCTAATCTACTTGGAAAAAATTGATATCCATCATTTAAAAATTTTACATGTGCATTCATGCTTTGAAAAATATCAATTGTTTTCCTGTCTCCCTGAAGTGATTGTAAATCTAACCCATGCGTCTCTACAGTTTGATTTAAGGTGCCGAGTGATGCCCAAAATACAAGCTGAGAGTAGTCTCCTTCCACAAGTACATCTGTTGGTTGGTATTGTTGGTTTCCCCTGACGATTAATGTGTATGCATCTTCATATTCCACAAGAATTTGGAAACGCTTCAACATTTGAATAGTAAGCTCGACATAAGAGCGGGATTCAAATGGCGGCTCAATATGAATTTTTGAGTCTGTTTCCAAAAGTGGGAGGGCAAATAAAAGTCCTGTTATAAATTGTGAAGAAACATTTCCTTTTAAAGTCAGTTCTCCCGGTTTCAATTTCCCGTCAATTGTAATATTGGGATATTCTCGGACAAAATTAATCCCCTGTTCTTGGAATAATCTCTCATAGACGTTTTGTGGACGCTCGATGAGACGTTTACTTCCTGAAAAAGTTGCTTTTCTTCCTGTCAGGGAGAAAAGCGGAAGAAAGAAACGGAGTGTAGAGCCGGATTCATGGCAATTTACAACGTCTCCATCATATTGGAATGTCTCAATGCCGTCGATGAAAAGCGTATCTTTGTCTTCTTTGATACTGGCACCAAAATGGCGCATGCCCTCTATGGTTGCCCGAATATCTACGCTATAATCAATGTTGGAGATTACACTTCTGCCAGGAGCAAGGCAGGCGCAGATAATTGCACGGTGCGCCAAAGACTTGCTCGGCGGAATAGTGATATTTCCTGAGTTTATCTTTGCAGGGGTGATTCTAGCCCTCATAGACACTTCTTCCTACAGACTGGGCAACCAGCTTGGCTTTCTCAATTACATTCTTGAATTTCTCTGGTTTTAGAGACTGCATGCCGTCGCTCCATGCACATTCCGGATTATTGTGTACTTCGATGATAAGACCGTCGGCGCCTGCTGCGATTGCGGCAAGAGACATAGATTCTACAAGTTTCCAGTCTCCAGTTGCGTGGGATGGGTCGATGATCACCGGAAGGTGAGTTTTTTCTTTCAGAATAGGAATCACACTCAAATCCAAAGTATTTCTCGTATATTTTTCAAAAGTACGGATACCACGTTCGCAGAAGATGACATTTGGGTTTCCGCTTGCCATAATGTATTCTGCTGACATGATCCATTCTTCGATTGTTGCACTCAAACCACGTTTTAATAAGATTGGTTTTGTCATTTTACCAACTGCTTTTAACAGATCAAAGTTTTGCATATTGCGTGCGCCGATCTGAACCAGATCTACGTGTTCTTCAAATTCTTCGATTTTGTCTGCGCTCATAAGCTCAGAGACAATCGGAAGTCCGGTTTTGCTGCGGGCATTTACCATGCACATGATTCCGTCATATCCCATTCCCTGAAAAGCATAAGGAGATGTTCTGGGTTTGTAAGCACCGCCGCGGAGCATGGAGCCACCGGCGTTTTTGACATCGACCCCAATTTCTTCCATCATTTCTCTGCCTTCCACAGAGCATGGTCCACCGATAATCACAATCGGTTCCTGTCCGCCGACTTTGATGCCCCCCACATCAATAATAGAATCTTCATGATGAAACATTCTGTTTGCCATCTTATATGGAGCAGCGATTCTCTGTACATTTTCTACCCATTCATTTGCAAGGATTCTTCTTTCATCTAATTGTGCAGTGTCACCGACCAAACCAAATACATTGTAATTTTCTCCGGTAATCAGGCTTACTTTCAGGTTTTGTGATTCAAATTGCTGAATTAAGTGGTCTACTTCTTGATTTGGTGTATTTTTTTTCAGTGTAATAATCATTGTCTTTCCCTACTTTCTATTAAAAATTTTCTTTTGGTTCGCTCTGGAAATAGAGTTGTCCGTATCTGGTCAGAAGAAGATCGACCAGTCCAATTGCTACCACGCTGTCGATGACTACACGCGCACGGTGAGCGATACAGGGATCATGTCTTCCCTCGATACAGATCTCCTCATCGGAACGTTCACGGAAATTGATGGTATCCTGCTTTTGATAAATAGAAGGCGTTGGTTTGATTGCCGTTGTGATGATAATTGGCATTCCGTTCGTAATACCGCCGTTGATACCGCCATTGTGGTTAGTTGAAGTGATGACTTTTCCATCTTTCATGCGGAAGCTGTCATTCGCCTCTGAGCCGTACATCCGGCTGATTGGAAATCCGGTTCCAAATTGAACTCCCTTTACGGCACCTACAGAATAGAGCGCGTGGGAGAGAATACTCTCAACAGAGTCAAAATACGGTTCACCCACGCCGGCAGGCATATTGATAATTGCCGTCTCAATCGTGCCGCCGACAGAGTCCAGACTGTGAAAGGCATCTTCAATCACTCGGTTCATCGCTTCTTTGACAGTATCATCAATCGTTGCAAAATATTCGTCGTTGACTTTGTCCATCTGTTGTTTCAGCAGTTCTTCATCGGAAGAAAAAGAAACATCTTCGATATCCTTGATGCTTTTTAAATGGGAGGCAACATAAATACCCTTGCTTGCAAGCATATCAAGGCAGATGGCGCCGACCGCGACAAGCGGTGTCGTCAGCCTTCCGGAGAAATGTCCTCCTCCTCGGTAATCCTGAAATCCAAGGTATTTGCAATCTCCACTGTAGTCTGCATGGGATGGGCGGGCGAGCGCTTTTGTTTTGCTGTAATCTTTAGAGTGATGGTTCTGATTTTGAATCAGAAGACAGATTGGTGTTCCGCAGGAATAGTATTCAAAGACACCGCTTATAATTTGAACCCGGTCACTCTCGACACGTGCTGTAGAAATCTTTCCCTTTGGTTTCCGCTTGTCCAGCTGTTTTTTGATAAAGCTGGAATCAATTTTGATTCCGGGAGGCATCCCGTCAATAACTGCGCCGATGGCAGGACCGTGGGATTCCCCGAAAATCGTAACAGTAATGTTATTTCCAAATGTATTCTTCATAGTAATCAAATCCTTTTATAAATAAGTTCTTAAATCTGTAATTGGAATATCTTCCAATTCTGCATGACCGATTTGTTCTACTTTTACAATCGTAATCCAGTCATGGTCAGCTTTTTTGTCTTTGCCAAGATAAGTAAAAACGTTGTCTTTCTCGGCATCACAGGTTGTGTCAATCTGAAGGCGTTCCAGTATTTTGGAGAGTCTTTCTTTAATCTCAGGATTCTTGAGAATTGCCATCATACCGAGTGCCACACATTCTCCGTGGTAATAGTCGCGAAGGTGATAATAGCTTTCATATGCATGACCAATCGTGTGACCGAAGTTTAAAATCTTTCGCAACCCCTGTTCTGTCTCATCCTGCTCTACAACATACTTTTTGACAAGCAGTGAACGGTAAATGATCTGTTCAATATCAAGTTCGTCCTGCTCAAATAGTTCAAACAGTTCCTTATCCTGAATCAATCCTGCCTTGATTGCCTCCACAAGACCATTATAAAAATGTCTTTTTGGCAAAGTATTCAATACAAGGGGATCAATGAGAACCATCTCTGGCTGATAGAATGCACCGACACAGTTTTTGATGCCATCTAAATTGATCGCAACCTTTCCGCCGATGCTGGAGTCTATCTGAGATAATGTTGTAGTCGGTATGTTTATAAAATCAATTCCTCTCATATAGCTGGCTGCCACGAAGCCGGCAAGATCTCCGATAACACCGCCGCCGAGGGCGATAACCAGATCTTTACGGGAAAAGTTTCGTCGCAGCATTTGTGTTAAACAATCTTCCATTACTGCAAAACTTTTTGCACCTTCTCCATGTGTTACAATGTGAAGATAGGAATTTGGGAATTGTTTCGATACCGTCTGTTGATAACATTCGGGTACATTGTCATCAGATATGATAAATATTTTTCGCTGACAGTCGATATAATTATGAATCTGCTCCAAAAGCCCTTTTTGAAGATAGATATCATAATCTTTACTGCATGTTACGTGAATTTTCATGGTAGCTGTCTCCTTATATTAATCTTAAATACTTTATCACTTTAAATTCATGATGTATATATATTACACCCATTTGTACGTGATGTAAACAAGAAATTTTTAGAATATTCATATTTCTTCTTGCATTTATACAGAAAAAAGCATAAAATACCATTTGAGAAAACTTTTGCGCTTTAAAGGGGGAAAGAATATGAATGATTTAGAATTATACAGAGAACGGTTAGCAGAATGCGATGACAGAATTATTGATGCTTTGGTAGAGCGTAACTCTATTATAGAAAAAATTATGGCGTATAAAGAGGAGTATGGGATTCCGATTTTACAACCACAGCAGGAAAAGAAACAAAATCGCCAGCTCAAAGAAAAATTACAGGATAATCGATATGAAAAAGAGATTGAAGATGTGTTCCACTGTATTGTAAGGAACAGCAAGCGGATTCAAGCACAAAAATTATTTTCCTACAACATTATCATGATTGGGTTTATGGGTGCCGGAAAAAGTACGGTATCACAGTATTTAAAAGATGTATTTGCCATGCATGTGGTTGAGATGGATCAATTGATTGCAGAGCGGGAGGATATGAGTATTCCGGATATTTTTGCAACTTATGGGGAAGAGTATTTCCGCAATTTAGAGACAAATCTTTTGATTGAGATGCAGGCAACGAAAAATACGATTGTTTCCTGTGGTGGAGGTGCTGCACTTCGTGGGCAGAATGTAAAAGAGATGAAAAAGAACGGAAAGGTTGTTCTTTTGACGGCGGATCCGGAGACAATCTTAAATCGCGTGAAAGACAGCGACGATCGTCCGCTTTTAAATGGCAATAAAAATGTGGAGTTTATTGCGAATATGATGGAGCAGCGAAGACAGAAATATGAGACAGCGGCTGATGTGATCATACATACGGACAACAAGAGTGTATTGCAGATCTGTGAAGAGATGATTGCTAAACTAAAAGAATCTTAAAAAAAAGCGATATTTGTCGGAGTATTGACGAATATCGCTTTTTTCAATTGGCTATCTTGAAAAATATTTTTCTTTAATGATTGGAATTGGCATCTCTTTCCCAGTCCACAGGCGAAATGCCTCCGCGCCTTGGTATAAAAGCATATACAGACCATTGAATGTCGGACATCCTGCTTCTTTTGCAAGTCTTAACAATTTTGTCTCTTCCGGATTGTAGATGACATCAGAGACAATCAGGTCTTTGTGGAATACGGAAGCATCTTTGATGATGGAGGCATCAGTGTTAGGAGACATACCTACAGAAGTTCCGTTTGTCAAAATTGCGCTTTCAGATATTTCTCTTTTTAAAATATCAGGATTTTCAAAATCAAATAATCTTACTTTGCAGTTTGTTCGTTCGTTTAAATCAGAAACTGTTTTTTCGGCACGCGCGAAAAAGTCGTCCCGCACATTGAATACGGAAATTTCAGACACACCATCTAGTGCAGCCTGCACTAAAATTGCAGTTGCGGCGCCGCCAGCACCGAGTAGTGTCATCTTTTTGCCGATGATGTTGTGACCAGCATCCTCCACCGCGTGCATGTAACCGAGACCGTCGGTTGTATATCCGGTAAGAACGCCATTGTCATTTACGATAGTGTTGACCGCACCGATGATCTCAGCAGCAGGAGAAAGTTTGTCACAGAGAGAGCACATTAGGTTTTTGTCCGGCATTGTCAGATTAAATCCGCGTACGTTTAAGGTGCGAAGCCCTTCTACAGCCGTTTTTAATTTGTCAGTCCCAACATCAAAAGCGAGGTATACATAGTCAAGCCCTAATTGTTGAAATGCCTCATTGTGCATCATTGGTGAGATGCTGTGCTCGACCGGGCTTCCTAAAAGACCGGTCAAACGTGTATGTCCGGTAATTTGATTTATCATAGTATTCATCCTTTCTTTGGTTTACTTTTATAATTCTACACTTTAAAGCAAAAAAGTGAAAGTGTCAACAGTTTTTACACGACAAACGCATGAGTAAATAAATTGTGAACATCCCTTTTTTCTGATAAACTA
>OLQA01002144.1_pt1 | contig 15988 bp, 15 predicted proteins | sample 1673151 | NCBI WGS metagenome assembly OLQA01 (sample SAMEA3136760, study PRJEB25190) | human gut metagenome | biome: human gut; feature: human-associated habitat; material: faeces | place: Austria | collected 2013 | reverse complement strand
ACCATAAATATGGATGCGGTCGGAAACTGTCCCTGCAATCCGTCAATCGGAGGTGCCGTTGAACTGGTCGCTGGCGGCCAGCAGCAGTACGCGGCTTTTGAGTCCCATGCACATGGCCAGTGTCGCCCGGCCGTAATCCTTGTCGGCCTGCACGGTGAAGTGCAGCGGCAGGCGGTTGTTGTCGATCATGTCGTCGAGTTCGCGGACGATATAATCCACGCATTCGTCGTAGGGGCTGCGGGGCAGGTTCATCTTCACGTCGTCTCGGTCGAGGTCTCCGGAAAGCACGTCGTCGCCCAGCAGTACGCACGGACCGTACTGGCGCAGCAGGCAGTAGTAGAACCAGGCGCGCAGGAAGCGGGCTTCGTTCTTATACTGTTCGACGACGATGGGACCGCGCGTGGGGTCGTCGAGCATCTCCTGGTTCGAGCCGATGTGCTGGATGAAATAGGTCGCCGAGCGGATGCCCCGGTAGTAGTGGGTCCAGTATTCGTAGTAATTCGACGAAGCGCTCCAGTTGCCGAGGTTCATTTTGAAGGAGTTGTAATCTTCGCGGTCGTAGGTGACATCCAGATCGTCCGAGCAGGGGTCCCAGGGCACGCCGTTGGTGCGGTGCGACTCGTCGCGGATGTAGCTGTAAACGGTAGCCAGGTATTTCTCGGAGTAGGAGGTGCGCTGGAATACCTGCTCGATGGTGATCCGGTCGTCGGGAACCTGGTCGAAGAAGTCGTCGTTGCAGGCGGTCAGGATGCCGAGGGCGGCCAGTAAAGTGAGTATTGTTTTAAGTTTCATAGCTTGTCGGGGATTTTAGAAGTTGAAATTGATACCCAGGCTGACGGAACCGATGTTGGGGTATTTTGCGCCGCGGCCGTCGCCCAGTTCCACGTCCCACAGTTTGAATTTGCTGAATGTAAGCAGATTGACGCCCTGTATGAAGATGCGCGCATTGTTGATGTGGATGCGTGCCCAGTGTTCGCTGGGGAAGTCGCAGCAGGCAAGCGTCTCCTCAATGCTCTCCTCCGCCTTTTTGATGGCTTCTTTCAGCTTCATGGAAGTTCCTCCACCATGGCCCGGGCCTTTTCCTAAATGGTGTCTACACAAGATTAGGCTGAAACGGCACACCAAATAGCAATGCAACGAATTTGTACTGCTGCCAAAAAGGATGCTGTATTTTTTGCGTGTCGAGTGGCAATACCACGCCAGTATTTCAAGTGCAGAAAAGCATTCCCCAACAAATGACGAAGCCGATACAAATAACGGCCATACTTCCGCTGTTATCTGCGATCTCGTTTGATCGGAATGACGACGTTCATCCCAGCACCAGCAGCATAAGAAATAATCGGGTTGGTGCCATGACCACGATCAGTCAATAATGTTTCCGCAGCTATTCCCCCAATCAGGTGAATAGCTTCTTGGCAATCAGCTCGGATACCCTCTGCAACATGTACTCGGACCGGCATACCATTTGCATCCACGACAAGGTGAATCTTGGTATTGAGTCTCCTTTTGTACGACTCATGTCCTGATTACCGCTTTTGGCTTCTGCTGCATGTGGATGTACCTTACAGTGGCTGACATCAATCATCGGCCATTCCAAATCAGGCTCATCTGCGAAAATGCTGATATACAGTACCCCATTTCCCGTAGCACGGCGGCAACCCCCGCCATGTGCTCCTGTGTGTAAAATCCAAAATACGCCATTGATAGACCGCCGGTTATCTTGTGCTGTGCCGCCCCCATTGCCCTCGCTGTCCTGAACGATGAGGCGCCAGCAGATTCCATACCTGATCACGGCTGTCATGGCGTTGTTGTTCATTGCTCATAGGAACACCTCTTTCTGAGCTATTGGCCTATTTTACCACATTACTCGTGTAAACACTATTTAGGAAGAAGAAATGCTGCCCTCTTTCCGTTTGTTTGGAAGTATGATAGAATAAGCGGGAAATTTGGATAAAGCCGGGATGTTGTATATGAGTCTGGAATCAAAAATAAGAAGTCTGAAGGCACATCCTCTCATTCAGGTGCTGGCCGACAATGGGGGGAATCCGCGTACGCTTGTGCTGATCGAACCGCTGTGGGGCGTCCCTTACAACCTTATCGCACCGTTCGCCACTCTTTATATGTACACACAGGGCATCACAGATGTGCAGATTGGCCTGATTCTCTCCGTCACGATGGCAGTCCAGGTGTTGTTTTCCTTTTTGGGGGGCATTTTGTCTGACAAGCTGGGACGAAAATTCACTACCATGATGGGGGATTTTTTCGGATGGGGGCTGGCCTGTCTGGTGTGGGCTGTTTCGAACAATTTCTGGCTGTTTTTGGCCGCTGCAATCCTGAATTGCTTTGAGCAGATCAATCAGACGGCATGGTACTGCCTGCTGATTGAGGACGCACGCCCAAAGGATCTGGTAGGAATCTATACCTGGGTAAATATTGGCGGATTGGTGGCCATCTTTTTTGCGCCGCTTTCCGGTCTGTTCGTCCGTTCGTATTCGATCGTGCCGGTAGTACGGGTGCTGTATTTTCTTTTTGCGCTGACAATGATCCTGAAAACGCTCATCACCTTCCGGTTTTGCCATGAAACGAAGCAGGGCAAAATCCGGCGCGCAGAGACAAGGGGAATATCTGTTTTTCATATGCTGGGGGAATACCGCCAGTTGATTCCCGGTATGCTGAAGAATAGGGGCGTGCTCAAAGCAGTGGCTGTTTCTGTGATCCTGTATGTCACCAACATGGTGAGCACAAACTTTTTTGGTCTGTATGTGACACAGCGGCTGGGGCTTTCGGAAAACTTTCTGGCGCTGTTCCCCATTTTGAACGCTGCTGTCATGCTGATCTTTATGATAGGGCTTCAGCACCGCATCAATGCCACGAAATTTCGCATCCCGCTGTGGATCGGGCTGGCGTTGTACGTCGTGGCTGCCTTGGTGCTGATCTTCTCTCCTGCGGGCAGACTGGGCTTTGTGCTGTTGTATGTGTTTATTGCCGCTGTGGCGGCAGCGCTGGTGAATCCGCGTAAGGACGCGCTTCTCCAGCTCAACATCACTCCGCAGGAACGGGCACGCCTGAATGCCCTTATCATGGCCTCCACAGTTGCCCTCTCCTCTCCTTTTGGTTATCTGGCCGGGTGGCTCTCCAGTATGGACCGCCGCCTGCCCTTCGTTTTCACACTCCTGTTATTTGTCACGGCAATGTTTGCCATAGGCCGCATCCAGGAGCCGCAGGTGGAGGAAAGGTAGAAATGCCGCTGCGGCTGATTTTCCTGTGTTTTAGGCGTCAATGGGTGGTTTCTTATGCTTTATACGGTTTTCGGACGCTTTTTTGTGTTGACGGCACATTAAAAACAAGCGGAACAGCGCCTTAGGCGGGGTGCCATAAAAAAGTGAGTGAAGTTTTGGGGAGCGGCATGGCCTATGAATCATGCCGTTCCTGCTTTTGTCAGCTCTTCCAGCGGAATAAAGCCCACGGAGCATAAGTGATTCGGATACTCTGGGTTGCCTCGTACCGCTTATCCGTCCGAAGCTCTTCAGGTCCTTTTTCCGAAACATCAATGAACTTGTCCGTAGTGTACCGGCAGAAAAAATCTTTCAGGTTGATGGCTGGCATTTTATTCCTCCGTTTTGATTTTTTGGTTGGGTGAATCGAAACAAAAGGCAGGCGGGGCGCCTGGAGACAAAGTGTCTCAGAGCATAGGAAAGCGCCCGCACAGCTTAAAGCTGCACGGACGCAGGAGAAACGGGCGTTATTTTCAAATGCTGTGTATTACGATGATTTTCGTATCCTTGGGCAATCTCTATCCGCCCTGGAGAGTGGCTTTTTTGAAAAGCCAAGGAGACGGATAGAAAAGCACAGCGTTACCTCCTTGCATCCGCAATGATGGTTTTAGCTTCTTTCTTTGGTAACACCTTGCCATAAGACACGACTTTCCCGTCCACAACCAGCGCAGGAGTAGTCATAACTCCGTAAGCGGCGATTTGTGAAAAGTCCGTTACATGGTCGATGGTTGTATCCATTCCCAATTCCACAAGAGCTTCACGGGTAGCATTTTCCAGAGTTTTGCATTTAACGCAGCCACTTCCCAGCACCTTCACCCCAACGCCAGACTTAGACGCTTCTGTTTTTGCCATTGTTTTTGGGGTGCAGTTTCCCACACAGCAGCAGGAGTTCGTTTCTTCTTTTTTCTTGTTAAAAAGTCCCATAATTGATTCCTCCTGAAAATTATATAAGCAAAAATTGAAACGCATTGAACAGGTAGCCCACAAGGATGATACCGATAGTGCAAATACCAATAAACAGCGCCAGCAGCTTCGGCTTCACAGCCTTGCGAAGCATAATCAAGGACGGCAAACTCAGTGTTGTGACAGCCATCATAAAGGACAAAATTGTGCCGAGTTGTGCGCCCTTATAGAGCAGGGCTTCTGCCACCGGGATTGTACCAAAAATATCCGCATACATGGGGATACCCACCAGCGTGGCAAGAACAACACCAAAGGGATTGTTACCGCCTAATACCGCTTCAATCCAGCTTTCTGGAATCCAGTTGTGAATGATTGCGCCAATTCCCACACCAACCAAAATGTATGGAAATACTTTTTTGAATGTGGAAATGACCTGTTCTCTGGCATACTGTATTCGTTCCCGTTTCGTCAGGGTAGGAGATTCAATATCCACGCCGCCGGCAGCACGGACAAATTCCTCCACATACGGTTCCATGTGTAGTTTTTCAATTAAGGTGCCGCCTGCCACAGCGATCATTAAACCGACAATCACATAGATGACCGCAACTTTTGCCCCGAAAATGCTCATTAAAAGAATAAGACTCCCCAAGTCCACCATAGGGGATGAAATCAGAAAAGAGAATGTAACTCCCAGCGGCAACCCTGCGCTGGTGAAGCCGATAAAAAGTGGAATGGACGAGCAAGAACAGAAAGGCGTCACAGTTCCCAGCAGGGCAGATATGATATTTGCACCGACACCATGGAACCGGCTCAATATCCGCTTGCTTCGTTCCGGCGGAAAGTAACTTTGAATGTAGGAAATTACGAAAATCAAAAGGCAGAGCAGCACCGTGATTTTTAACACATCATAGAAGAAAAACTGAATACTTCCTCCTATACGTTCCCCTACATCCAGCCCCAGCTTGGAAAGGCCCTTGCCAATTAGCTCATTCAGCCATTTCATGCCGAACACTTGATCCTGGATAAATTGCCACACACCCATAGAGAAACCTCGCTTTCAATTTGCCGGACAACATATCAAAAAAAATTGATGTTTAGTGCCGAGATAAACGCCATCTTGCTATGATGGCGTTTATTTATCACATGCGGGGCATTCACATACCCGTTCTGTGTTCGGTGTGGTAAGAGCCAGTAGTAACTCCACCGCTTCATCTTTGCCGGTCTCGCTCAAGCGGTAATGCGTCCATTTACCCTCTTGACGACTCACCACAAGCCCGGAATCACATAGAATTTTCATGTGATAAGATAGGCCAGACTGTGTTAAATCCATCGGCTCTTGTAAAACACAAGCGCATTTCTCGCCACTGCGTAGTTGCTCCAAAATGGCAAGACGTTTTGGGTCGCACAGGGCTTTAAACACCCTTGCGCTTTCTTGGTAAGTTCTCATGTGTTTGCCTCATATTAAAAAGTTTTGATGTGAACAGTATATGCACCATTATCTCGTTTGTCAATAGCGCTCTGCAAATTATTTTAGTAGCGTTTACACCTTGCACGAAACCGCAAGCAACGCAAAATGGACACGCTTGCTGTTTTGCGGGGCTGTCAGCCCTGCAAAAATACCTGTTGAGAAGCTTCCCCGAACCCTGCCTCACAGGCCGTTAACGCGCCTGTTCCTTGTGTGATTTACAGCATAGCAATTTTTTTAGTATGTCTCTTGGTGAACCGCATGAGTATTAAATGGTGATAGTAGTTTGATTTTCAGGCATGGGGAATGACAGGATACCTCCCTTCAAAAAAACGCGCCTGCCTGACAGATGCCGTAATTTAGTAGTTTTCTAATACTGTCTTATGAGAACCCACCGGGAAGGACGATTTTATTGCAAAATCATTCATGCTCCTTGCACGACAGCGTTTCGACCTCCAGCTTAAACACGCGGACGGAATCCAACATCGCGCCGGAAAACGTCCAGCCGTCTTTTCCGGTATTGTGCAGCATCAGAGCCTGCAAAGCCGCTTCTTTCTGCGAGGCCTCCTCCACAAAGGAAACGCGCCCCGTGCCGATAACGCTTTGAAACCGGGCGGTATGCCGGCAGGCTTCCTCGCCCTCTACCAGCGCGTAGTTTACGTCCAGCTCAAAGCCGACGGAGGGCGTCCCGGCGATGAGATCCAGCTTCCGCCCGCTTTTAGCGCTGTGAAAATAGAACACCCGCTTTCCGTTTTCCTCGGCGTAGCCGAAATTCAGCGGCACGATATACACCGCGCCGTTGTCGCAGAAGCCGAGGCGGCAGCAATGGCAGGTCTGGATGATTTGTGTGATTTTTTCTGCATCTGTGATCTCGCGGTCCGTACGCCGCATGTGCCTCACTCCTCATTGGTTTTGTTTCATGATAACACAAAGGAACCGGTTGAGGCAACTTTACAAAATATGTGTTGCCTGTGCCGCCGGCAGGCATGGAAAATCAAATTTTTTGATTTACGGCCGTGGAAGCCCGGCGGATTTGCGGCCGCGCTGCCCGGCGCACTGCTCTGCTTTTTGCAGCGGCGGTGCTTTTTTGCAAAAAACAACGGAATCTTAGGGGAGACGGGCTTTTTAACTTGATTCGACACCGTTCGACATGGTAAAATAGACTCCCGGCGCATCCCACTTCGCGCCGGCCATGGCCGCGTCTGTTCCCCATCCAGGAATGGGCGCGGCCGCTTTGTTTTTTACCGGGGAAAACCGTGAAAAGCGGTTGATTTTTGCGCTCCGTTCGCCTATACTGAAAGTGAAAAAAGCTGCTGTTTCAGGGAGGGAACGTTATGAAAAATTACGTGATCACCATCGCCAGGGAAAACGGAAGCAACGGCCGCGCCATCGGCGAGGCGTTGGCCGGGCGCCTGGGCATCCCTTTTTACAATCGGGATATCCTGCGCATGGCCGCCGATGACAGCGGCATCAACGAACAACTGTTTGCCAACGCGGAGAAAAGCTTCCGCAGCAGTCTGCTGTTCCGCGTGGCCAAGGACGCCTACAACGGCGAGGTCATCCCGCCGGACAGCGACAACTTTGTTTCCAACGAGAACCTGTTCCGCTACCAGGCCAAGGTGATGCTGGGCCTGGCGCAGAACGAGAGCTGTGTGATGATCGGACGCTGCGCGGACTTTATTTTGCGCGACCGGCCCAATGTGCTGCGTGTGTTCATCCACGCGCCGGAGGAAGTGCGCGTGCGCCGCGTCATGCAGCGCCACAACCTCTCTGAGGCCGAGGCGCGCCGCCATATGCGCCAGGTGGACAAACGCCGAGCGGACTATTACCGCGCTTTCACGGGCAGCGACTGGCGCGACGCCGGCCATTATGACATCTGCTTCGATTCCGACCATATGGGTGAGGAGAAGATCATCCGCTTCATTATGGGATATATGAACGTGTGCTTCGAGGACTGAGCCGCGGCGGAAAGAAAATGAAAACAGCCGGAAGGGAAGATTCCCTTCCGGCTGTTTTCATGTCCGGCGTCAGGAAAGCTCGAACTTACCGGTGTAGAGCTGATAATATCTGCCTTTTTGCGCGAGCAGCTCACTGTGGGTGCCGCGTTCGATGATACGGCCCTGTTCCAGCACCATGATGCAGTCTGAATTGCGTACAGTGGAGAGGCGGTGTGCAATGACGAACACCGTGCGGCCCGCCATCAGGCGGTCCATGCCCTCCTGTACAATGCGCTCGGTGCGTGTGTCGATGGAACTGGTGGCCTCGTCCAGAATAAGCACGGGCGGGTCCGCCACGGCCGCGCGGGCAATGGCCAGCAGCTGCCGCTGGCCCTGTGAGAGGTTTGCCCCGTCGCCTGTCAGCAGAGTGTTGTAGCCGTCCGGAAGATGTTCGATGAACGCGTGGGCGCCCGCCAGCTGCGCCGCAGCCGTCACCTCTGCGTCGGTGGCGTCCAGTTTGCCGTAGCGGATGTTGTCCGCTACGGTGCCTGTGAACAGGTGTGTGTCCTGCAAAACGATTCCCAGGCTCCGGCGCAGATCCGCCTTTTTGATCTTGTTGACATTGATGCCGTCGTAGCGGATCTTGCCGTCCGCAATGTCATAAAAGCGGTTGATGAGGTTTGTGATGGTCGTTTTGCCCGCGCCGGTGGCTCCCACAAAAGCGATCTTCTGGCCGGGCCTGGCATACAGGCTGACGTTGTGCAGAATGATCTTGGCGTCGTCGTAACCGAAATCCACGTCGTCGAACACCACTTCGCCCTCCAGCCTGCGGTAGGTGGTGCTGCCGTCGGCCCTGTGGTAATGCTTCCAGGCCCAGACACCCGTGCGCCCGCGGCATTCTTCCAGACTGCCGTCCGCGGTTTGTTCCGCATTCACCAGCTCCACATAGCCTTCGTCGGTTTCAGGAGGCTCATCCATCAGGCTGAATACGCGCTCCGCGCCTGCCAGCGCCATGATGATGGAGTTGAACTGCTGTGATACCTGTGAGATGGGCTGGTTGAAGCTTTTGTTGAACTGCAGAAAGGATGCCAGCCCGCCCAGCGTAAAGCCGCCCGTGCCGAAGAGCGCCAGCAGCGAGCCGAGGATGGCCGTGAGCACATAGCTGAGGTTGCCGATGTTGGCCATGACGGGCATGAGGATATTGGCATAGCGGTTGGCGTTATCGGCACTGTCGGCCAGCGCGTCGTTCAGCGCGTCAAACCGGGCGATGCTCTCATCCTCGTGGCAGAATACCTTGACGACTTTCTGGCCCTCCATCATCTCCTCGATATAGCCGTTGACCGTGCCCAGATTGCGCTGCTGCGCTACGAAATATGCGCCGGACCTGCTCGTGAGCTTTTTGGTGGTGAACAGCATAAGGCACACCATCACCAGCGTCAACCCTGTCAGCGGCAGGCTGAGGGCAAGCATGGAGCAGAATACGCTGACGATCGTTACCGCCGAAGAGACGAGCTGGGGCATGCTCTGGCTGATCATCTGGCGCAGCGTGTCGATGTCGTTGGTGTAAATGCTCATGATATCGCCGTGGGCATGGGTGTCGAAATAACGGATGGGCAGGCGCTCCATATGCCGGAATAAATCGTCGCGGATGGCGCGCATCGTCCCCTGGGACACATATACCATGATGCGGTTGTACAGCAGCGTGCACAGCACGCCGAACAGGAAGACGCAGCCCATTTTCAGCAGCGCCGCCAGCAGCGGGCCGAAGTCCGACGCGCCGCCCTCGCCGATATAGGGCACGATGTAGTCGTCGATGAGCGTTTTCATAAACAGATTGCCCGCCACGGTGGCCGCGGTGCTGCCAAAGATGAACAGCAGCACGCCCAGGCAGTGCAGCTTGTAGCGCCGCAGGATATAGCCGAACAGCCGGCCCATGATGCGCATGGGCTTTTCAACCTTTTGCTTTGGGGCCATCATGGCCGCGCTTTTATCAGCAGGTACGCCGCGCATCGTCATCCGCTCCTTTCATCTGGGAATCATAGACATCCCGGTAAATTTCGCTGCTCGCAAGCAGCTCGTCGTGCGTGCCGAAGGCGGCCACGCGGCCGTCGTCCAGCACGAGGATGCGGTCTGCGTCCTGCACGGAGCTGATGCGCTGGGCGATGATGAATTTCGTGGTGTCGGGGATCTCCTCTGCGAAAGCCCGGCGGATCAGGGTATCCGTCCGGGTATCCACGGCGCTGGTGGAATCGTCCAGGATCAGTATCTTGGGCTTTTTCAGCAGCGCGCGCGCGATGCACAGGCGCTGTTTCTGCCCGCCGGACACGTTGGTGCCGCCCTGCTCGATGTAAGTGTCATAGCCGTCCGGCTGCGCGCGGATGAACTCGTCCGCCTGTGCCAGGCGGCAGGCGCGCTCCATCTCCTCGTCCGTGGCGTTTTTGTCGCCCCAGCGCAGATTTTCCCGGATGGTGCCGCTGAACAGTACGTTTTTCTGCAGCACCATGGCCACCTCGTTGCGCAGGGTTTCCACGTCGTATTCCCGCACATCCACGCCGCCCACGCGCACCGCGCCTTCCGCGACGTCGTACAGGCGGGGGATGAGCTGCACCAGGCTGGATTTCGCACTGCCCGTGCCGCCGATGATGCCGATGGTCTCGCCCGCGCGGATGTGCAGATCAATGTCATCCAGTACGGGCTTGCCGCTTTTTTTGTAGGAGAAGGATACGTGGTCGAAGTCCACGCGGCCGTCCTCCACCTGTGTGCGGGCGGCGGGCGGGGAGGTGAGGTCCGCCTTTTCCTCCAGCACCTCGGCGATGCGGTCCGCCGAGGCGCGGGCCATTGTCACCATCACGAAAATCATGGAGAGCATCATCAGGCTCATCAGGATGTTCATAACGTAGGTAAACAGGCTCATGAGCTGACCCGTGGTGAGAGAATGGGCGGCGATCATGTGCGCGCCCAGCCAGGAAATGGCCAGGATGCACATGTACATCGTGAACTGCATCACGGGGCTGTTCAGCGCCAGCACGGTCTCAGCCTTGACAAACAGCCTGTAAACATTGTCGTTGGCGGTGTGGAATTTCTGCGTCTCGTGGTCCTCGCGCACATAGGCCTTGACGACGCGGATGGCGCTGACATTCTCCTGCACGCTGGCGTTGAGGTCGTCGTATTTGCGGAATACCTGCCGAAATACGGGGTGAGAATTTTTCGTGATGAAAAACAGCGCCACGCCCAGAAACGCGATGGCCGCCACGAAGATCAGGGACAGCCGCGCGCTGATGGAGAACGCGGCCGCCATTGCGCACAGCAGCATCACAGGTGCGCGGGTGCACATGCGCAGGATCATCTGGTAGGCGTTCTGCACGTTTGTCACATCCGTCGTCATGCGGGTGACGAGCCCGGCCGTGGAGTATTTGTCGATGTTGGAAAAAGAAAATGTCTGGATATTGCGGAACATGGACTGGCGCAGATTGTGCGCGAATCCGCTGGAGGCCCGCGCGCCGTATTTGCCTGAGAGCACGCCGCAGGCCAGAGACAGCATTGCCATCACGGCCATTGCGCCGCCGGTGATGCAGATCGTGCGCACGTCCCCTTTCTCCACGCCGCTGTCGATGAGATAGACCATCAGCATGGGGATGAGAATCTCCATGACAACTTCGCCCACCATGAATGCCGGCGTGAGGATGGACGCTTTTTTGTACTGCTTTACTTCAGCCAATAGGGTTTTCAGCATAAAATGTCCTCCTGAGATTGGTTTTGTTTCGCTTAACTTGTTAGTGCCATTACAGTAAGCTTCCTAACTATATACGCCGAGGAAAACCGCTGGCGGCAGGCACGGAAAAAGCCGCGCCTGCGCCGGCGGCATGGAAAAGGCAAAGCGGACACTCACTCCAGATTGCGGCGGAATTTGGCTGTGATGGCGAAAAATTGCTCCAGCTCTTCGGGTGTGACGTCTTTGGTGATGCGTGCCTCTGTGGCGCGGATGCGGGAGATCACGCCCTCGTGCACCGCCAAAGCCTTGGGCGTAAGCACCAGCTTTTTCAGCCGGGCGTCATAGGCAACAGGCTCCCGCAGAAGAAAGCCGTTTTTTTCCATCAGCTGCAATATGCCGGTGGCCGTGGAGCGGCGGATGTTGAATTCAGCCTCCACGTCCCGCTGGAACATGTCACGGTCCTCGTTGCGGTGCAAAAAGCCGATGATCCACCCTTGCATGCCGGTGGTCTCCGGCGGCATGCCGTCGTCCATACAGCGTTTGATCAGGTTGGAAAGCACGCGGATCTCTCCGCCCACGTGGCGTTCACCCTTCATCCTTCGACACTTCCTTGCTTTTTAGTTAGGCTACTAACAATTATAGGGCGGATCCGCCCCGGTGTCAATGGCTTTTTAAGAATTTATTATAAAAAAGGTGACGCTGTGAGCGGCCGCGCTTCAAAGGATGTTCAGAATGCCGTAAGATTTTTGAAAGCCTTTCCCCAGCCCGTCCGTCAGGAACGTGCGGTACGATGGTCCTGTTCTCAACAAACAATGGGAAGGGGCCATCCAAATGGAAAAAATAAAAGTCGCCGTGCTGTTCGGGGGACAGTCCACCGAGCATGCGGTCTCGCTGCAATCGGCCTGCGCCGTTCTGCACGCCATGAAGGGTACGCGCTTTGAAGCCGTGCCGGTGGGTATCACGCGGGAGGGCAGGTGGTTCTGGTACCGCGGCCCGCTGGACGCCGTAGGGGAGGGCGTATGGGAAAAAGAGGAATGTGCGCCTGTGACGCTGACGCCGGACGCTTCTGTCCACGGCCTGCTGGTGCAGGGCGCGGGCAGCCTGTATCTGGATGCGGCGTTTCCCGTGCTGCATGGAAAAAACGGCGAGGACGGCACCGTGCAGGGGCTGCTTGCGCTGGCGGGCATCCCCTGCGTGGGCTGCGGCGTGCTGGCAAGCGCCCTGTGTATGGATAAGGACGCAGCGCACCGCCTGGCACGGGCCGCGGGGGTGGAGGTGCCGCCCTGTGCGGTGCTGCATGCTCCGCCGCGCCCCGAGGTGCTGGCGGCATGCACCCACGGGCTGCGGTACCCGCTGTTCGTCAAGCCCGCCTGTGCGGGTTCGTCCTTCGGCGTGACCCGTGTGGAGACGCCGGACGCGCTGCCCGCGGCCGTGGCCGAAGCGTTCCGCCACGACGGCAAGGTGCTGGTGGAGCAGGCGGTGCCGGGCTTTGAGGTGGGCTGTGCCGTGCTGGGCGCCGGAGAGGCGCTCACCGTGGGAGAGGTGGATGAGATTGAGCTGGCCCATGGCTTTTTTGATTATACGGAAAAATATACGCTGGAGACCGCGCGCATCCACATGCCCGCCCGCCTGTCTCTGGCTGAACGGGACCGTGTGCGTGAAGCAGCCAAGACCGTGTACCGGGCGCTGTGCTGCACGGGCTTCGCGCGGGTGGATCTGTTCTACACGCCGGACGGGCGCATCGTGTTCAACGAGGTGAACACCATCCCGGGCTTCACCGAGCACAGCCGCTTTCCCGGCATGATGCGCGGCGCGGGAGTGGAATTCGGCCCGCTGGTGGAGCGGCTGCTGGAACAGGCGGTGGCGGACGTATGATGCAGACAGTGACCCGGGAGCAGGCGCTGGCGGGCACGCTGGCGCTGGTGAACCCTGCACATCCCCTGCAGGCACGGCCCGCGCCCGAAGCGTTGGTCCCCGCCATGCCGGACGCGCCCGGCGTGCTGCTGGCGCGGCAGGCGGCGGTCATGCTGGCAGCGCTGCTGGACGGCATCCGCGCGGCGGGGCGCATCGTGCCCGTCAGCGGCTGGCGCAGCCACGCCGAGCAGCAGGCGCTGTATGCGGATTCCGTGCGGGACAACGGCCTTGAATTCACACAGAAATATGTGGCGCTGCCCGGCTGCAGCGAGCATGAAACAGGCCTTGCCATTGATGTGGGCGAGGCGCGGGAGGTGATCGACTTCATCCGTCCCGCATTTCCCGATACAGGAGTCTGCGCGGCTTTCCGCCGCGCGGCGGCGCGCTACGGCTTCATCGAACGGTATCCCAAAGGCGCGCAGGCCGTCACCGGCATCGGCCATGAACCATGGCATTTTCGCTATGTTGGCTGGCCCCACGCCGGGCTGATGGCACAGCGCGGCGTGACGCTGGAAGAATACATCGGAGCCTTGGGGGCATACACGCCCGAACAGCCGCTGCACGCGGAGGCTGGGGGACGTGGCTTTGACATCTTTCGTGTGCCGCTGGGGCCGGAGGGAGCGCGGTTCGACGCGCCGCGGGACCGTGTGTGGCAGGCATCCGCAGACAACTGCGGCGGCCTTGTCGTCACCGTGTGGGGCGCGGTATGACGGCGCGGCGGGGATATCCGGCCGTGGACCGCTTCCGCGTGGCGGCCGCGCTGCTGGTGGTGTGCATCCATACCGCTCCGCTGGCGTCTTTTTCCGCAGCGGCGGATTTTGCGCTGAAAACGCTGGCGCGGCTGGCCGTGCCGTTCTTTTTCACGGCAACCGGATTTTTTCTGCTGGGGGAGCTTGTGCGCCCCGGCCTGCGGTCCCGGACGCTTTCGCCCGGCGTGCGCCGCTTTTTGAAAAAGACGGGCGTTCTGTATGCGGCCTGCACCGTGCTGTACCTGCCCGTGACGCTGTATGCGGGGAATTTCCCTGTGGAAAACGTGCTGGGGGAGCTTGTGCGGGACGCTGTGCTGGACGGCACGTTTTATCACCTGTGGTACCTGCCCGCCGCGCTGCTGGGAGTGCTGGTGGTGTGCGGGCTGCTGCGCTTCCTGCGCCCCGGCGCGGCGGCGGGCGTGTGCGGCGCGCTGTATCTGGCGGGGCTTTTGGGAGACAGCTGGTATGGCCTTGCAAAACAGCTGCCCGCGCTGAAAGAGGGCTATGATGCGCTGTTCGGCGTGATGGACTACACGCGCAACGGCCTGTTCTTTGCGCCGGCGTTTTTGATGCTGGGCGCGCTTCTGGCAGGTTTTCCCGCCCGCCGACGACCGCGGGCGTGCCTTGCGGGGCTGGGCTGTTCGCTGGCGCTCCTGTTTGCCGAGGCCTTTGGTCTGCGGGCGCTGGGCTGGCCCCGGCACGACAGCATGTACCTGGCGCTTGTGCCCTGCGCCTGCTTCCTGTTCCTGTGCCTGCTGGTCCCCCGGGGCGGGGACGCGCCGTTCCTGCGGGAATTTTCCATGCTCGTCTATGTGCTGCATCCCATGGCCATCGTGGGCGTGCGGGGTGCGGCCAGAGTGCTGCATGCCCGGGAATGGCTGGTGGAAAACAGCCTGGCCCATTTTGCGGCGGTAGCCGCCGCGTCCTGCGCGGCGGCATGGCTGCTGGCGCGTTTGAGCCAGCGGCGCAGGTGGGACGGCCGTTCCGGAACAGCACCGAAGCCGGACTTGCGCAGAGCGCGTGCCTGGGCCGAGGTAGACCTGGAGGCGGTTGCGCGCAATGCGGGCGCGCTGCAGGGCTGCATGCCAGCGGGCTGCCGGTTGATGGCCGTGGTAAAAGCGGACGCTTACGGCCACGGCGCGCCCGCCGTGGCGGGCCGGCTGTGGCAGGCCGGTGTGCGGGCCTTTGCAGTGGCGACGCCGGAGGAGGGCGCGCAGCTGCGCCGGTGCGGCATCACCGGTGAAATATTGGTATTGGGCTATGCAGATGCGGCCCGTATACGGGAGCTGCGGCGCTGGAGGCTGTGCCAGACGGTGACGGACCCGGCCCACGCCCGTGCGCTGGCCCGTGCCGCAGGCCGCAGGCCGCTGCCCGTGCACATTGCGGTGGACACGGGCATGCATCGCCTGGGCACGGATGCGGGCGCGGCTCCGGCGGTGGCCGAGATGCTGCGTCTGCCGGGGCTGGAGGTGCGGGGGCTGTTCACACATCTGGCAGTGGCGGACAGCCCTGCGCCGGAGGACGCGGCCTTTACCCGCACGCAGCTGGATGCGTTTGAAGCGCTGGCGCGGAAGCTGCGGGGCGCGGGGTATACGCTGCCGCCGCTGCACGCGCAGGCGAGCTGCGGCATCCTGAACCAGCCGCAGCCTGACTGCGGATATGCCAGGCCGGGCATCGCGCTTTACGGCGCGCTCAGTACGGCGGGCTGCGCGGCGCGGCTGCACCCGGTGCTGGCTCCGGCGCTGGCGCTGCGGGCGCGAGTCGTCAGTGTGCGCCGCGTGCCGCCCGGCGAAGGCGCGGGCTATGGCCTTGCGTTCCGGGCACGGCGCTCCACCCGGCTGGCGGTGGTGCCGTTTTTCTTGGCGATCTCCGGGTACAGGCGCTTGGTCACGGCGTTGATGTACTCCGGCTCGTTCATGGTAAGCAGGATGGCATCCCGCAGGAACTGGTAGCCCTTGATGTGGGCGGGGACGCCGATCTGGTGCAGGATCTCAGTCACCGTCAGCTCGTCGCTGTCCACACTGGTGGGCAGA
>OLQA01002138.1_pt1 | contig 16011 bp, 16 predicted proteins | sample 1673151 | NCBI WGS metagenome assembly OLQA01 (sample SAMEA3136760, study PRJEB25190) | human gut metagenome | biome: human gut; feature: human-associated habitat; material: faeces | place: Austria | collected 2013 | reverse complement strand
TGCTGCTGGGGCAGCATCCGGTCATAGGCTGGATCCCCGTTCCGGCCGCTGCGGGTGCTTTACAAGACAAAATTACCGTCCGCGAATACCGCGACTTCCTTTCCGTCTTCCAAGACGCCGGTAATGCACATATCGGCTGTACCGAACATAAAGTCCACATGCGTATTGGAATCATTGGCACCGGCCTTTTTCAGTTCCTCCTCGCTCATGGTCAAACCACCAGCCACATTCATCGCATAAGCACGTCCCAGCGCCAGATGACAAGAGGCATTTTCATCAAACAGCGTGTTCAGAAACAACAGATTGCTCATCGAGATCGGTGATGCGTATGGCACCAGTGCCACCTCGCCGATATAATGACTGCCCTCATCAAAATCAACAAGCAGTTTCAACGCCGCTTCCTCTTTTTTCGCCCCGCAGTCCACGACCCGGCCCTTTTCAAAACGGAAATAAAAATCTTCGATCAGTTTACCGTTATGATCCAGCGGCTTGCTCGCATAAACTACCCCGTTTACGCCTAAGCGATAGGGCATGGTAAATACTTCCTCTGTCGGCATGTTCGGATTGAATACGATGCCTGCTTCACTGACTTCACAGCCGCCGGCCCAAATATGATCCTTCACCAATTCGACCCAAAGATCGGTACCCGATGACTGACTGGTAAAATGCAGTTTTTCAAAACGCAGCGCATTCAGCTTTTCTACCCGCTTTGCCAAAGTGGCATTGTGCTTTTCCCATACGGCAACCGGATCATCGTTATCGACATGCACCGCTTTTAAGATCGCATCCCACAGCGCCTCCAGCGCTTCCTCTTCCTTTAAGTGCGGAAATACCTGTTTGGCCCATTCCTTGTTCGGTACGGCGACGATCGACCACTGCACCTTATTTTTGCTGGTATAGGCATTGACTTCCTTCATGGCCGCTCCTCTCGCCTGCATCGCCTTTGCGCTTTTCGCAGGATCGACATCTTTCATGACGCCCGGGATCCCACAATGGATCTTCAGCAGACAAGCGCCTTCCTTCAAATAATCCAGCTTGCTTTCCACCTGCCAATTACGCACATGAGAAAGGGTTTCTTCACTTTGATAGGTATAGTGCATCGCCGCTATTCTTTCATCTTCATAGTTTACGATGACTTCCTTGGCGCCTGCCTCATACGCCGCTTTTACACAGGCTCTGGTAAAGTCGATCGCCTCTATTGAAGTATTGAGGATCAGCGTCTGTCCTTTCTGCACGTTGGCACCCATCTCTACTGCCAGTTTGGCATATTGCTCTAATCGTTTCTGTTCCATATGTTCACTCCTTCTTAAACCAGATTGGCTGTTTTGTTAAAAATGCTTGCAGCGATCCTGAAAATGCGCATAGATCGCATCATTGTCAAAGCCGTCCACATTTTGTGATTGAAAGATATATAACGGCTTTCCAGCTGCTACGACCTTGCGTATTGCCTCGTCGACGACCAAATTCATCAAGAACATGCCGACGATCGTTGAAGCCGGTCCGCTTTGATAAGGGCCGATCTGCGCAAGTGCGTCGCCAAAAGGCACACAGGTGTCAAGGACACAGTCTGCGCACTCATACAGCTTTTTACCGCTCGCATGACGGCTCTTCGCCTGTTTGGATTGGCTTACATTCGTCATAGCAATCGTATAGATTCCTTCTTTTTGACAGCGCATCGCCATTTCGATCGGTACCGCATTTCTTCCCGAATTGGAAGTAATGACCATGAGATCACCTTTCTCAATGCGGTAAGAATCAAAGATCGCATCCGCCACACCGCTGCACTGTTCCATCCTGCCGGCACGCTGTGCACCGAAGCTCGGAATGGTATCCGGATCTAAAAGTGCATTGATATTGCCTAGACCGCCGGCTCTGGCAAACAGCTCAACGCCGATCATATGTGAATGTCCGGTGCCAAACACATGAATGATCCGATCCTGCATGATCGTCTCTGCAAAACGCGCTGACAGCGCTTCGATCATTTCCCTGTTTTGTTCTTCTGCCTGCTTCATCACCGCAAGCAGCGCTTCACTATATGCAAATTTCATACTATCCTCCTCTTTGTATCGGAAAACACATCTTACTGAAACATTGTACCATCTTTTTCTTATGAGTTGTACTATCATCCTGATAAATCGCATCGTTTTGTCTTTCCATCCTCTATTTTTTCATAAAAAAAGACCACAGTTATCTGTGATCCTCTGTATTTGCTTAACGCACTTCGATGATCTTCATCGCATTGGTAGCACCGACACCGACCGGATAGCCGGCCACCACGATGATCAGTTCACCCGGTTTTACGCCCTGCTCTTTTGCGATATTGCTTGCTAATTCGATTTCATTTCCTAAATTGTTCGATACTTCGCTCAATACCGTCGTAACGCCCCATACCGGCGCCAAAGCGCGCTGGGTGACTTCATCAAAGCATACGGCGATGATCGGACACTTCGGACGGAATTTTGCCAATCGGCGTGCGGTATTACCGCTTTGCGTAAAGGCGATCGCCGCCTTGACATCTAATGCCAGCGCCGTATCGGCAACAGAAATACCGATTGCGTCATTGCGCGTTTTCTGACAAGACTTCACTGCTGATTTCAAACGGTCTTTATAAGGGAAGGTCTGTTCGATCGCTTTACCGATCGTATCCATCGTATGTACGGCTTCGATCGGATACATGCCCGCCGCAGACTCACCCGAAAGCATGATACAGTCCGTACCATCTAAGATCGCATTGGCAACATCGCTTGCTTCGGCACGAGTCGGACGCGGATTGCTCTGCATGCTTTCCAGCATGTGCGTAGCGGTAACGACCGGCTTCCCAACCCGATTGGCAGCCTTGATGATCGCCTTCTGATAGATCGGCACCAGTTCCAAAGAAACATCGACCCCGAGATCTCCGCGGGCAACCATGACGCCATCCGATACTTCCAAGATCGCATCCAGATTGTCAAATCCTTCCTGATTCTCGATCTTCGGAATGATCTGAATACCATCTCGTTTTTCTTCATGCAGGATCTTGCGGATCGCTAACACATCTTCCGGACGGCGGGTAAAAGAAGCCGCGATAAAATCGACATCCATCTTACAGCCGAAACGGATATCCGCTTCATCCTTTTCCGAGATGAACGGCATAGAAAGCTTGACATTTGGCAGGTTACAGCCTTTGCGGCTCTTTAAGGTATGCGGATTTTCAACCCGGCATTTCAATACGCCATCGCCTTTTTCCAAAATGGTAACGCGCATTTTCCCATCATCCATCAAGATTGCGCCGCCGACTTCTACATCATCAAAGATTTCCGGACACTGAATATGAAAACGCTCATGTGTTCCCAGCACCTTTTCCCGAACGATCGTAACGATCTCGCCTTTTTCATAGTCCTCAGAACCGTTTTCAAAATCACCGAGGCGTACCTCCGGTCCTTTCGTATCCAATAAGATCGCAATGTTCTTGCCGGTCTTTTTAGATACCTCACGGATATTATGGATACGCTTTGCATGCTCCTCATAATCCCCATGGGAAAAATTCAAACGAATGATATTCATTCCTGTATCTACTAATTTTTCCATCATTTCCATACTTTCAGACGCCGGTCCGATCGTACAGATAATTTTCGTCTTTCTTTCCATCAATTTCATTCCTTCCTTTATTTGTCGTTTGTATTGCTTTATACCAGCCGTTCAAACAGATTATACAACTGTTTGCGCGATTCTCTCGGTACGCTCAGCGCTTCTTCGATCGCCACATCGACGATCTCGTTTTGCTGGATGCAGACGCAGCGGCCGCCGATTCCCTGCATCAACAGATCTACTGCCTTTTCTCCCATTCTGGAAGCGAGCACACGATCGGAAGGCGTAGGCGAGCCTCCGCGCTGAATGTGGCCCAAAATGGTGGCACGGCCGGAAAAACCGGTTGTTTGCGTGATCTTTCTGGCAAACTGATGCACATCGGTGATCTTTTCCGAGATCAAGACGATGGCATGGCGCTTTTTACGAACCAGATCGAGCTCTCTCAAACGTTCCAGCACTTCTTCTTCATCAAAGCCGGTCTGCGCCGTTACGACGATCTCCGCCCCACAGGCGATGCCTGCCCAAAGCGTTAGGTCGCCGCAGCGATTGCCCATGACTTCGACCACCGAACAACGATGATGCGAACTGGACGTATCGCGCAGCTTATCGACTGCCTCGACTACGGTATGAAGCGCTGTATCAAAGCCGATCGTATAATCGGTGCTGGTGATGTCATTGTCAATGGTACCCGGCAAGCCGATACAGTTGATGCCCATTTCCGTTAATGCCAGCGCACCACGGTAAGAACCATCTCCGCCTATCACGACCACCGCTTCAATGCCGCGTTTCTTTAACTGTTCCACAGCCTTCTCCCGCACGCTTGGATCTTTGAATTCCGGCAAGCGGGCAGAGCCGAGCACGGTGCCGCCGCGATCGATCACTTCTCCGACTTCCTTACGGGTCAACGGTTCGATATGTCCATCTACCATGCCTCGGTAGCCGTCATAGATGCCAAATACTTCAATGCCGCTGTTTAAGGCCACTCTGGTAACGGCGCGGATCGCCGCATTCATGCCCGGTGCGTCACCGCCGGAAGTCAGAACACCGATTCTTTTTATCATAAAAAGCACCTCCAATTCCGTGTCTTATTCTAACACTATTCTGATTATTTTTCTACCTTCTGCTGCTGCCTTTTACAAAAATTTCACATGATAAGGCTTTCACTCTTTCCAAAAAGCGCAGTGCATTCATTTCTTCCTCGATTCCCGAAGCATATTGATACTGCCGCTGCAGATCGCCGTACTGATAATTGCTCGTAAAGCACGTAAACAAGCCTGCTTCCATGCGTGCATCCAAAAGCGGCAGCAGGATTTCATCACGGCTCCATTTGGTAATGTTCTCCCCGCCCAGATCATCCAGCACCAGCACCGGCACCCGCATGAGCAGCTCCATTCTTTTGGCGATCGCATCACTGTCCCCAAACATGCCTTTCAGATCTTGGATCAGTCTGACGACATTCACAAAAGCGACCTTTTGTCCCTGCTTGGCAAAATGATTGGCGATGCCTGCCGCCAAATAGGTTTTCCCCACGCCCGGCTTGCCATACAGATAAACGCCTTTCTGCTTTTTGAAGGCGGAAAGCACAACCTGCTTTAACATCGTCTTATAGTCGTTGCTCTCCTTGGAAACATCCAGCGTTTCCAAATTGATGAGCAGCTGTGCTTCACTCAGATCACAATAGCGATAGTTTTGCAAATGTGCCAGCTCCTGCATCTTCTTGCGCATGTAGCGGCATGGTGTTAGCTGCTCAAGCAGTACCTGTTCAAAAGTGAGATCCAGCACATAGCCTTTCTTTGCATAAGCGCACTGATGCAGGCCCTGACAGCTTTGACACGTTTCATAACGCGTTAAGAGCTGTTCCATCTTTACGCTGTGCTCCCATAAGAAATGTTCATCACAGCGGTTTCGCTTCAGCCATTGCCGCATCGTTTCACTGTTTTTTAGTTTCTCAAAGCGCTTTTGTCGTTGTTCTTCCTGTTCCTTTGTCAAAGGAAAATTAAACTGTACCTGTTCCATCTCATTCACCGCCTAACGAAGCAAGCAGTTCTTTGATCTCTTCATCGCTCACCACTTCTTCCCCATCTGTCGTTTCCTCATAATACCAGCTTGGAAGCGGTTTATCCTGCTTGCTCTTTGTTTCTTTTCGCACCGCCGCTTTGGCTGCGTCCACAGTGTCGATCTGATTGCGTTTCCAGCTGGACGCTACTTTATATACATAGCGATCGATCAATTTATTATCACAATTTGCCAATGCATATTCCAATAAGAAATTGATCAGTTCATAAGAAAAGTGATACTGCGAAAGCAGCCGCTCGATTAACCGCTTTTCCTCTTCATTCACCGGCACATCCGGAAACAGCTGCTTCAGATAAGTGATCGGATGCTGCTGATAAGAAGAAACTGCCGTCATTTCACGCGGTTCTATGTGGGTTACATAATAGCGCAGTTTTGCTTCATCTAACGTTGCGTTTTTCATATCGTAAGCCTTTGCGACCCATTTTTTCATCTCATTGGCATGGATTCCATAATTCAGCGCCAGTTGTCCGATCAGCGCCAGATTATCCCTTGTACGGGCGATCTTAGGAAACAGCAGCTCGGATATTTGTAAAAAACTCTGATAGTCAAATCCCTGCGGCATTTGTATATCCGGCTTATGGGCTTGGTAGTGCTGCTCGCTCGCATCGCTCCATTCTGCCATCGTTTCTTGAAAAGGCGCACTGATCGCCAAATAATCCTTTGCGGGCGGCTTTCTTTCAAAACGCGTGCACATTTCATCAAAGCGCTGTTTGCCGAAACGGCTCAAATACCATCTGCCGAAGATCTCATGGCGTAAAAAGACATCGCCGGCAAGTGGTTCCTGCAATTTCCAAAGATAAGTGCGATTGCTTTCCCGATAATATGTTTTTAATAAGCCATAACGTTCTAATTGCCGGCGGTTTTCCTCCAAACGGCCGATCGAACAGCCTAAAAGCACACAAAGTCCTTCATGATCGCTTTCTTCATATACCATCGCCACCGTATAAAGCGCCAGCGCTTCTTTGCCCATGCAGGGCAGATACAGGAAGGCGAGCTCCGCTGTCCGCGTGAAAAAGGATCCCTGCTTTTCAATCATGATGCGATCTTCTTTCCTAAGCATGTTCTCACTCCTTATCTTTCTTCATTTCTGTGCAAAGCACGTAAAATCTGTGCTTTCAGCGCTTCCCTGCTGCCGTCGTTTACCAATACGACATCGCTGCGCTTACATTTTTCTTCCTGCGGCATTTGATGGCGCAAGCGTTTCAGCGCTTCTTCCCGCGAGATGTTTCGCCCTGTCTGCAGCCGCTGCAATAACAGCTCCCGGGGACAGCACACACACCAGATTTCATCAAAATACGCTTCCCAGTGAATCTCGAATAATAAAGGCACTTCCACGACCGCCACCGCACCGTCATACGCTGCCAGTTGTTTTTCGATTTCCTTTTTGATCAGCGGATGCATGATCGCTTCCAGCTTTTTTCGTTTTTGTTCATCATGAAAAACCACCGCACTCAGCAGGCGATGATCGATCTTTCCCTGAGCATCGCTGATCTTGTCAAAAGCGCGCATGACCTGTCGATAGCCTTCTTCACCGGGAAGCAGCAGCTTCGCATTGATTTCATCACAATCCAGCACATAAATGCCCAGCTCCTTTAAGATCTTGGTGACACTGGATTTGCCTGCCCCCATCACGCCGCTTAAACCGATCGTTTTCATCTTCGCTTCTGGCACTTTTTACAATAGTATGTGCCTCTTCCTCCTACACTGGTCTTTTCAATGATCCCATCGCATCGCACACAGCGATCCCCCTTTTTCATATGTACCTTTAGCTGTAGCTGAAATCTGCCGTCTACCCCAAGCGAAGAAGTATAAGAGCGAATCGTCGTGCCGCCGCTGTTGATCGCGCCCTGCAAGATCCGCCGCATCTCTTTGATCCAGCTCGCAAAGTCATATTTGCGTAAATGCGACACTTTGCTTCTTGGATCATAGCCAAGCGCAAAGCAGATCTCATCGGCATAGATATTGCCGACCCCGGCCACGACGCTTTGATCTAACAGCGCCTGCTTCAAGGTAATGCTGCGGGAATGAAACGCCTTCCATAAATATTCTGTCGTAACCCGCTCATCAAAAGCATCATAGCCGACATTTGCCATACAAGGATATGTGTATGGATCGCTCTGCTTAGGATACAGATACATCCGCCCGAATTTACGGGTATCATGATAGCGTACGACTCTGCCATCACGCAGGTAAAACTGCACATGCACATGCTTTCGATCATAAGGATCACTTGGCTGCTGCACATAATATTTCCCCTCCATGCGCAAATGAGAAATGAGCATCTGATCCTCTAATTCCAATAATAAATATTTGCCGATACGTGAAAAACCGGTAAATTTTTTTCCTACAAGCGTCTGTTCAAACACCGAATGATCCGTTGCAATCGTCTTGGCATAAGGCGTTTCCACCTTTACGATCTCCGCTCCCTTAAGCAAATGCTCCAGGGTACGGCAGACCGTTTCGACTTCTGGTAATTCCGGCATTTTACTTCGCCTCGTACCAGGAAGAACCGTAGTCGATCGACGCCACCAATGGAACAGATAACTGCATCGCATGCTCCATGCGTTCCTTTACCAGCTCCAGCATTTCCTCCAGTTCTTCTTTCACTACATCGAAAATCAGTTCATCATGCACTTGTAGGATCATCTTTGATTGCAGCCTGCGCTTTTTCATTTCATGAAATACATCGATCATCGCGATCTTGATCAAATCAGCGGCGCTTCCCTGAATCGGGGCATTCATCGCTGCCCGCTTGCCGAATTCTCTTACCATATAATTCTTTTCCCTGATCTCCTGGATGATACGGCGGCGATGCAGCAGCGTTTCCACATAGCCGTTTTCTTCACAGAAGGCAATCGTTCGATCCATGAAAGCATGGATGCCCGGATAAGATGCGAAATAACGATCCATAAAAGTCTTGGCTTCCGCTCTGGTAATGTTTAACTGCTGCGCAAGGCCAAATTCCGACTGCCCGTAAACGATGCCGAAATTGACCGTCTTAGCGCTTCTTCGCATTTGCGGCGTTACTTCCTCTTGTGCTACATCAAAGATCTGCATCGCGGTCTTGGTATGAATATCGACGCCATGATTGTAAGCATCGATCATCTCTTGCTCCTCAGCCATATGAGCAAGCATGCGCAGTTCGATCTGGCTGTAATCCGCCGCCAACAGCACGCATCCCTCACTTGCCACGAACGCTTTGCGCACTTCTCTGCTTTCTTCATCTCTTACGCTGATGTTTTGTAAATTCGGATCAGAGGAGGACAAACGCCCTGTTTGGGTCAGCGTCTGATGGAAGATCGTATGGATCTTGCCGTCAGCCTGCACATGCTTTGCCAAAGCGACCGCATAGGTCGAATACAGCTTTTGATATTTGCGATGCTCCATCAAAAGCGGCACGACCGGGTGCGCATGCGTCAGCTTTTCTAAGACATCAATGGCAGTGCTGCGTTTTTTGCTTGCTTTTAAGCCCAGTTCATCAAACAATACGATGGCCAGCTGCTTCGGTGAATTCAAATTGAATTCATGTCCGACACACGCATAAATAGAAGCGCTGATCTCTTCGATCTTTTTCGCGGTGCGCGCCTCGATTTCACTTAACACCTGCAAGTCCGTGGCAACACCGTTTCGCTCCATCTCATAAAGCACCTTTACCAGCGGCATTTCCACTTCTTCAAACAGTTTCCACATATTCGTTTCTTTTAACTGCCGCACCAGATCTTCATATAGCGGGATCATACCGGCCAGCTGCTGCGACACATATTCGACCCGCAGTGATTCATCTGCTAACTTCGGTTTTCCCTCTTTTCCATAAATCTCTTCCATATTCAATGCCTTGCGGATCCCGTAATGATTGGCAAAGCGTTCATAATCGATCAGCGTACCGTCAAGTAAAAACGCCGCGATATGATAGTCAAAAGAAAGCTGTTCGATCGCGATGCCATATCGTGCAAACATATGATAAGCCTGTTTGCAGTCATAGGTGCATTTAGGAAGCGGTCCTTTCAGATATGCAAGCGCCGCTTCATCACGCAAAAGATCTTCCATCGCAATGTATTCCATCTTTTCCTCATTGCCGATCGCCATGCCGAAGCACTGTTTCAGCCACAGTGATTCATTGTCCACATCCAGAAAGAAAGAGGTGCGCCCCTGCAACAGCTCCGTGTCGATCTTTTGGACCACCTGACACGACACCGCTTCTACCTTGCGCAGTTTCTTTCCGCTTTTATGTGCAAAAGAGCGCATTTCATATTTCTGATAAAAATCCTGCACTTCTTCCCGATAGCCTTCATAGCGCAGCTCCTCCAAGGAAAAAGGCAGTTTTTGATCGGTTACGATGGTCGCCAGATGTTTGGATAAAAACGCGCTCTCTTTTCCATCTTCCAGTTTTTCCTTGATCTTCCCTTTGATCTCATCTAAGTGCGCATAGACGCCTTCCACGCTTTCATAAGCGTGCAGTAACTTCAACGCGGTCTTTTCTCCGACCCCTTTGATACCGGGAATATTATCGGAAGCATCTCCCATCAACCCTTTCAGGTCGATGATCTGCATCGGCTTCAGACCGTAAAGCTCTTCCATCTTCGCTTCATCGACGATCATCATATCACTGATGCCTTTTTTCATCAGATAGACATCCGTTGTCGCATCGACCAGCTGTAATAAATCGCGATCGCTCGATAAGATATGCACCTGCATATCCGGATAGCGTTTCGCACTGCATCCGATGATATCATCTGCTTCTAATGCATCGCATTCATAGCGATACAGTCCACACGCATCTAAAAATTCTCTGGCAATCGGAAACTGTACGATCAGATCTTCATCCAGTTCTTTGCGCGTTCCTTTATAATCCGCATACTCTTTATGACGAAACGTCTGTTTGCCGGCATCCCAAGCTACCAGCACATAATCCGGATCGATCTGATCCAGCGCCTTGTTTACCATATTGATAAATGCGAATACCGCATTGGTAGCAATCCCATTTGATGTGCGCATCATACGTCCATAAACGGTCGCATAATAAGCGCGAAACAACAAAGAATTCCCATCGATCAACAACAACTGCTTCATCTTGTTTCCTCCTGCCTTTCCTGCTTATCTTCTCTCAATCTCACTGATTCTGATCAGTATTAGTATAACCGATTTACGCTGCACTAGCAAATAGAACTCGCTGTGATCCACACACGAAAAAACAGAAGGGAGCACCCTTCCATTTTCATTATTCTCCGTTATTCAGTGCGTTCAACGCATCCAGATTCTCATACATCAGCGTTAAATATGTCTTATTTGCTTCCTGCTGCTCCTTGCTCAAAGAAGAAATATTGCTTAAATCGACCCTTGTAAGTCCCAATTCGCTTTTCAGTTCATCAAAGAGCGCAACCATATCCTTTGGCATGTTCGCTTCATAAGCGATATAGCGCACCCCATCGTCCTTGATCCTTTGCTTAATGACTTCTAGCTGCACCTCATTAGGCAATGCGCCAAAACGGGATAACGACACCGGATAGACCCCGATGCCATATGGCTTTTGCCAATAGCCAAAGCTTGGCGTCATGGTCACGATCTTGATCGAGCCAGCTGCACTGACTTCCTGAAACTCACTGTCGATGAGCGCCAATTCATACTGCAAAGCAGCATAGTTTTCTTCAAACACTTTCGTGTATTCCGGAAACTGTGCCACCAGATAGTCTTTGATCGTACTGCCCATCGAGCTCATTGCCATCGGATCCAGCCAGATATTAGGATCATGATCATACTGATCGACATAACGGAACGCATCGCTTTGATAATAGGCACTTTCCGTATAAACCCGATTCCCGTCTAACAGCGCCGAAGTATAACGCTGAAAGCGGTAAACGGCGGAACGGGTGCCCAAATCGACCATATTTACTTTAGAATCACGAATATCTTCGCGATAAATATCCATATACGGCTCTAACCCGCCAATATAAAACAAAGCGTCCGCATCCTCCAGCTGCTCTTTGAAATCACTTTTGATCGAAGCCCGCTGGATCATCGTATTCTCACTGATATTGCATACATCCACATAATCGGCGCCGATATGTTCTACCAAAAAGGTTACCGGATAACTGGTCGTACAGATCTTTGGCGTTGACGGACTGCACGCCGTAAGCATGCTCATCATCAACATGCAGCAAAGACACAGTACCTTTTTCTTCATAGCATCAGCCTCCCATCAGCATTATAACATAATTTGATGAGATTGTTTACGCTTTTTCAAATCCTCCTTTTCAAAGTAGCGTCTGATCCACGCTTTCTCTTGCATCCATTCTTTTTCAAAACGGATCACATTGTAAAAGGCTCTAAAGCAGTCTTGAAAAGGATGCTTCAGCCGGATGCGTTTAGGTGCTGACAGATAGCGGTAATAATAAAATTGTTCCTTTTCCCTTTTGATAAACAGCCAGGAAAGCAGCTGCTGAAACAGTAAAAAAAGCAGGACGATCTGAAAGGAGAGAACAGCTGTTTCATGAAACAAATATAGAACCAGCGAGACAGACAGCGCATAGTTCACCCATAATCCGCAGCAATACGGCAAAAACAGATGCAGAAAATTCAATAAGATCCGTCCTCCGTCCAATGGATAGATCGGCAGCAGGTTAAAGAGCAGAACACTTTGATTCAACTGTTCTAAATAATTCGCATACGTAATCGAAATCAGATCGAATTTTACCAAAACAATGAGCAGAAAAGGAACAACCAAATGGACGCAGGGTCCCGCTAAAAGGATCAGTGTTTCCCGCCACAGCGAGCCATGCCCCAAATGCAGGATCGACGCCCCGAAGCCGAAAGGATAAAGAACGACCTGCGGCACTTCATAGTGAAATGCCTTGGCAGCCATCATATGCGCGCTTTCATGAAGCGACAGCACCAGCAATAAGAATAAGGCGCTTTTCCACATATTGCTTGCCAGCATCAATATTCCATAAGGAAGCCACCACCATGAGATCCGGATTTTCACCCTTGTTTTGCCTGCGTCAGATCGATCTCTTTCCCATCTTTTTCAAAATACAGATATAGGCTTTCCTGATAAGTTCCTAACACATCGCCCCGCCGGATCCGTTCGTCCTTTTTAACTGCCGTACTTTCTAACGTGCCATATGTGGCAATGACCCCATTATCCTGCTTTACTAAGATCACGTAACGCTGATCTTGCTTTTCTACGCTTTGTACCACCCCATCGCCGATCGCCTGCGCCTGATTGCTGCCATTGGAGTAATAATGATCTTTTAACAGCGCATAAGCCGGCATGGCGCTGACGGTTTCATCCTGCAAAGAAAACCACTTTTCAAAAGGAAACCACGTACCGACCGCAAGCAGATCTTCTCCCGTTACAAATCCCTGCTTGACGCTGATGCCATATCCCAGCATAGCGACCAAGCCAATCATGATCAGCATGCTGAAGCGATAGAAAAAGCGGTAGAAAGCCGGCGGTTTGTTTCGGCCGCAGCGGCGTTTGGCAATGCGGCGATGAATCCGTTGTCCTTGCTTCATGATGATCCCTTCTTTCCAGTAAAGCATATGATGAAAAGGGCATAATCATGTATCAAACAAAAAAAGATGACCGCAAAGATCATCTTTCTTCCACATTTTCACAGCTCTTCTTTCAAAATTTCATCATTTGTGTGCTGCTTGTTATACAGCTGTTATAACGCAAGTAACGTATTTATCAAGTTAATTATATATTTTGTTAGTTTATTGTTAGTTACAAGGAATTATCGACCATTATTCTATGGAACAAAATGAAGATTATTTCGTATAAAAAAAAACACCCTACCCACAGTAATTTGTGAGTAGGGTTTTGTGTTATACATGATAGATAAATGATGTGTGGATTGCGCCCGTAACTGCACCGTTAATTCCGATAACTGCATATTCACCTTGCATTTCAATAATCGTATAGATCGTTCCAAAAACAAAATCAGGAATAGACTGTCCTGTTTTCCATTTAGCGCCAACGCCTGATTTCGCTTTCACTTTCTGCCCTTTCGCAAAGCCAGACGTAGCCTGTGCCTGCGTGTTAGTGATGTATGCATCGTTTAACCAGCCACTGCCACCATTGATAAGGTACGGGTTCTTTTTGCCCGCTAGGATGGCTGTAATGCGACCAGATGAGATTAGAGCAGCCAATGGCTTATCTGATGTAGATGAAGCGAACAAATACTTAAACGTAACTGTATCGCCTACTTTATACTTGTAACTTACATTTGAATCAGTCATAGGTGATTCGCCTTTTGGCGGTTGCGTTGCTTCACTTCCATATACATGATCTTTACTCCATGTTTGTAACCAGCCATGATCTGTACTTGCATCTAGCCCTGCCGATGGAATGCCTTGAATACCTTTCAATGCGCCATTTTTAGCAAGAGATGTGAACTGGTGCAACAGCACATTTCCAAATGGATTATACTGCAACTTACCGCCCCAGTTATCTTGACCGTTATTGCTTCCATAATTTGCAAGCCACAAGGTCCATGCCTTGAAACCGTCTGCTGTTAATTTAGTACGGAACCAGTTTTCATTCGCATAGATTCCGACTGGAATGCCTGCTGCTTCAATCTCATCACAGAACGCTTTAGCAATCTCATATGCCTTTTCAGCGGTTAAATTGCCCTGAAAAGCACTGTATTCCATATCATAATATAATACTCGCACTTTGTATCCTTTGATTGCAGATAAAGCCATTCGCGCCTCTGCTTTTGCTTCAGCTGCGTTTCGTGCATATGCGAAATGGTATGCACCTAATGGAATGCCTAATTCATTTGCCTGTTTCGCATTGTTCGTCCATTGCTTATCAATCTGCTTTGTGTTATCCCATCCGTAAGAGCAACGAGCAATTACACCTGCAATGCTCTTTTTTGCTGCCGATAAATCTACTTTACCCTGATGCTCTGAAATATCAATAATAATACTCATTATGAATTACCTCCTAGTGTTTTTCATTTATTGGCAATGATCTAATCACCTTATCCATTCCTTCAATCATGCCATTTCCGTTCAATCCCTTGTACGCTTTGTACATCTCATCCCAATTTGTTAAAACGTAAGATGGAATGTAGCCTAATCTAATATACTTATCATGATATTCAATAAGTTTAACTCTTAAAAGACATTTTGTTCCTTCGCTGTTTGCATCTCTAGTTTTCTTTTGCTCTTTCAAAAGCCATACTATATATCCTAATAATACCGGCAACGACAAAGTATATGTAGTTTGCAAAAACCATTCCACGATTTATTCTCCTACATGATTACAGTTTTTTGCTGGCTCGGTATAATTAAGTGCTCGTTCACTATCTGCCACACCCTCTGTATTTGGATCAACCACAATACCTAAGATTGCTAATACAGCGAATAAAGCATTTACGACTGCTAATAACTTATTTCCTAAATCGCCAAGATCAAGCGTATAGCCAAATACCGCTGCTACAACCTGAACTAACAATAGAGTAGCAGGAATTAAGGCTACCCAAAATGCTTTGTTTTTAATACGTGTTTCCCAGTTAATGTTTTTCATAATGTTTTCCTCTTTTCTAGTTAAGTTTTATGCCATTCTAGGGCTTACTACGAAATATCTAGGTAGATCCTTACAACTTGCATATAGCGGCTGTCCGCTATCTTCCAGACATAGATAGATGATTCCATCTTCTAGGTAGTATTTATCCTTAAACACTTCCATTGTGTTTGCATATGGGATAGGATCTTCAAGCGTTCCTGCATGCTCAACGTCAATACGTTCATACAGTGCAGCAGTATCAATAGATGGGAATTGATTTTTTAACACTGTCTGGATTTCTTGACGTGTTTTCCATAGTGCGCCATCATACTCAACCCGCACATCTTTTTTCAACTTTCCACCAATATACGATTGCCAGCTTGGATAACAATACGGGATAGTTGCTGCTTTCGCATCAGGTAGTGCCACTAAAAAAGAAGCCTGCGCTTCTTCTTCCATCATTGCTTTCATTTTTCTTTGCTGGTTATCTTTCATCGGTACCAACATTCTAGGCTTAATGAACCATTCTTCTTTTTCTTCCTCTGTGATTTCCTTGATCTCGCCATCTTCATACTTAAAATTAGGTGTGAAATCATCGCTGTATGTAGGTTTACCGTACTTTAACCGTAGATAGTTAGGTTGCGCGTGATGGTACATGTCGCTTCTAGTACCACTATCCACTTTGATAAGTCCTTCCTCGACAAGGCTTTCCGCACTGTGAAATCCAGTGCTTTCTACACGTATAATGCAGTTTCTTTCGTCTAATTTAACATAGACGTCATAAATAATTTCTTCCATTTTTTTGCTCCTGGTATATTGGAAATGACTCATCTAAAAGTCATTACAACATACCTTTT
>OLQA01002137.1_pt1 | contig 16017 bp, 14 predicted proteins | sample 1673151 | NCBI WGS metagenome assembly OLQA01 (sample SAMEA3136760, study PRJEB25190) | human gut metagenome | biome: human gut; feature: human-associated habitat; material: faeces | place: Austria | collected 2013 | reverse complement strand
ATAAAAGTAGTGATGGGAACACTGGTGGGACAATGTACTATTGCAATTCCGGCAGCATGGGGATTTGCGGTATACAAATTCAAGTTTAAAAAAAGTTTATTTTTCCTCTATATCATAATAATGATGATGCCATTTCAGGTAACAATGCTGTCAAATTATTTGATTCTGAAACAATTAAAGCTTTTGGATACACTGGATTCCCTGATTTTTCCGGGAATATTTTCAACATTTCCAGTGTTTATTATGTTTAATTTCTTCAGAGGGATACCACCGGCAGTGATAGAAGCTGCAAGAATAGATGGTGCAAGAGAATGGGATATTTTTCTGAAGATCGGAATACCGCTTGGAAAGGGCGGAATCATCGCCTCTCTTGTTCTAGAGTTCTTAGAATATTGGAATTTGATAGAACAGCCAATGACTTTTTTGGACGACAAGACAAAATGGCCGCTTTCATTATTTCTCCCTACAATCAGAGGGGAAAATGTAGGTTTTGCATTTGCGGTTTCAATAATCACTTTGATTCCTGCAGCACTTGTCTTTTTTGCAGGTCATGAGTATCTGGAACAGGGAATCGCATCTTTAGGAGTTAAGGAGTAGAGGAATGAAAGGAAAGCTTGTAAAGATAACCGTACTATTTTTTATAGTGATGATATTATTCACGATTCTTTCTCGTGTGACATACAACATGAGCATGGTCACGGTGGAAACAACGCAGCCTGCAAGGGAAACAATGGGACCTGTGATTGAAACAAAAGCAACTGTTGAGGGAAAAAAGGAAGTGGCTTTGAACACAAAGGAAAACCAGATCATTGAGTCGATACTTGTAACCATCGGACAAGCTGTTGAAAAGGATCAGGTACTGTATACATTAGATTTGAAAGAACTGGACAAACAGATAAAAGAAAAAAGTCAGGAATTGGAATTAAACAAAGTGCAGTTGGCAAACGCACAAAATACCCTACAGTCTGCGATTGACTCACAGCAGCTTCAGATCAGTCAGGCAAAGAGTGATTATGACAGAGCGGTTGCAGAAAGTGATGCAGCAATACAGCGGGCGCAGGAAGAATTAAGTCTGGCGCAGGAAAAATATGACCGGTATATTCAAAATCCAGAACAGTTTCCGGAACTATCCAAAGAACAGCTGGAAAGTGATGTGACAGAAAAAAAATTTGCATACCAGGAAGCCTTAAAAAATAAAGATGACGCAGTCTACGCTGCTCAGAAAACAATTGATTCAGCAGGTCTTTCAGTTCCAAATGATAATTCTGGAATTATTCAAATGAAAATGGAAAAGGAAAAAATTGAAACACAGCTTCAGGAATTACAAGATATAAGAGATCAGAAAGGAGAAGTTAAAGCACCTGTAGCAGGAGTGGTTACTGCAATTGATGCACAAGTGGGTGCCAGGACAGCCGGAACAGGAGATATTCGGCTTGCAGATGCATCAGCAGGAGCCAGGATTGTGGCAAACTTTCCATCTGAATATGAATCCTATATTCAGAGAGGGCAGCTGGTAGAAGTGACGGATAAAAAAGAAACATTGCCGACAAAGAAGAATACGCAGACAAAACTGATCATTGGGACTGTACAGGCAGGAGAAAATACAATTGCAGACAGTTCAGAAGGTGCAGCAGACGGTATTACAGCCATGATAGATGTTCCAGCCGGAGTTTTGGAAATCGGTTCATTTGTAGGGGTGAAAGTTTCAGCTCCTACGCAGGAGTATGATTCCTGTATTCCAATTTCAGCATTGAATGTTGCGGAAAAAGGAAAATATTATGTGAATGTTTTGGAGAAGAAACAGACTGTTCTGGGATCGGAATGGGTTGTTTACAAAAGAGATGTGGAATTATTGTTTAAAAATGAAAAATATGCAGCAATTACAGGAGTGAATCAGGATGAAGAGGTTGTTACCAAAACTTCCCGGATGTTAGAGAATGGTATGCGTGTAAAAAGGAAAGCGTCATGAAAAACAAGTCGGTTGTTAAAAGGAAAATTTTGACAGTAGTAATCGGATTACTTTTATTGATCAGTTATATACTGGGAAATATAGAGATGGGAAAGCTTGGCAGCAAGATGGATTATGTGAATCTGCTCAGTCAGGGTGATGAAAACGGTATGACTTATTCATTGGCAGAAAGCGCGCATCAGAGGAATCAACAGTCAGATGAGCCATTGCAGTTTGTAAACTGGTGTCAGGAAAGTGGAGGCAGGGTTTCTTATAAAGAATTAAATCGAATGGAAACAGCGGAAATCATGGCTGTATATGGAAGAACAGATTTGCTGTTTTCTGACTGTGAAGTTATGGACATTGAGAATAAGAACGGCTGCCTGATCAGTAAGGGACTGGCATTTCGTCTGCTTGGTGGAACAGATGTAGTGGGAAATATTCTGGAATATAATTCCAGAGAATATGAGGTTATTGATGTTGTTGAAAGTGATATTCCATTGTTTGTTTATGAACTTGGGGAAGAGGACAGTTCCATAGTTCTGGACAGGGCGACTATGATTTGCATCCAAAATAGTCCAAAGCAGACAAAGGCTGCGTATGATAAGGTGGCAGGATTGTGGTCACTGGTAGACTATCAGATGATATTTTATGGTATTAAGATTGTATATTTTATCGTACCGTGGATGTTAGGAGCTGGATTATTGCTTTCCATCAGAAGGTATAAGAATTCAGCAAGGAAATCAGTTGTAAATAGAATAAACAGAATCTCAGATGATAACATAAAGAATTATTTGAAAAAGAACAGGGAATGGATGATCTGGGAAATGATTATGTTTCTGGTTTTGTTTTTCATGATTATGTTTACAGTGATTCAGATCAGGGTACCTTTGGATATAATTCCGGACAAGTGGTCGAATTTTGAATTCTGGTCTGAGTTTTATAAGAATAAGCAGGAATCGGTGTTATTAATGCGGAGTATGAAAAGAGGTGTAGTCGACTTGGGATATATAACAGGCTTTCAGAGAGCATCGATCATAGGTGTGATCAGCATAGTGCAAGCATGGACTTTGGCTCGTTTGATCGCGTAAATGCAAAAGGGAAAGCGATTCTTTAACCGCTTTCCCTTAATTATAACTGCTTGAAATTAATATCCCCAAATGCGATGCGTATTCTGGACACTTACAGAATATCAATATATTCCCCAGCCAGTGCCTTATTCATGCTTCTTACTGCACAGAATTTTCCACACATACTGCAAGTATCGCTGTGGTCATCCTCCGGTTTTCTGCTGTCGCGGATTGCTTTTGCAGTTTCTGGATCCAGAGCACATTCAAACTGTGCATCCCAGTCAAGAACACGGCGGGCATCTGCCATCTTATCATCGATATCTCTTGCTCCAGGAATTCCTTTGGCAATATCAGCAGCATGAGCTGCAATCTTAGAAGCAATGATTCCCTGTTTTGTATCTTCAACATTAGGAAGAGCAAGATGCTCAGCCGGTGTTACATAGCAGAGGAAGGAAGCACCGTTCATTGCCGCAACAGCTCCACCGATTGCGGAAGTGATATGGTCATATCCAGGAGCGATATCTGTAACGATAGGTCCAAGTACATAGAAAGGAGCGCCCATACAGATTGTCTGCTGCACTTTCATGTTAGCTGCAACCTGATCAAGCGGTACATGTCCAGGTCCTTCTACCATAACCTGAACATTATGATCCCAGGCACGTTTTGTCAGTTCACCGAGACGTACAAGCTCCTCAATCTGGCATACATCTGTAGCGTCAGCCAGACATCCTGGACGGCATGCATCACCAAGTGAGATTGTCACGTCATATTCTTCGCAGATATCAAGAATCTCATCATAGTACTCGTAGAATGGGTTCTCTTCTCCTGTCATGCTCATCCATGCGAATACAAGACTTCCTCCACGGCTTACGATGTTCATTTTACGTTTATGCTTTTTGATCTGTTCAATTGTTTTTCTTGTGATTCCACAGTGAAGTGTAACGAAATCAACACCGTCTTCTGCATGCATACGGATAACATCAAGGAAATCCTGTGCAGTCAGAGTAGCAAGATCTCTCTGATAATGAATGACACTGTCGTATACAGGAACTGTACCGATCATAGCAGGACATTCAGAAGTTAGTTTACGACGGAATGGCTGTGTATCTCCATGGCTGGAAAGATCCATGATCGCTTCCGCACCGAGTTCTACTGCGCTCATTACTTTCTGCATCTCAATATTATAATCTTTGCAGTCACGGGAAACTCCGAGATTGACATTGATCTTTGTGCGGAGCATGCTTCCGACACCTTCCGGGTTCAGGGCTTTATGATTCTTGTTAGCACAGATTGCAACCTTTCCTTCTGCGACAAGCTTCATCAGTTTGTCAGTGTCCATATGCTCTTTTTCAGCTACTGTTTTGATTTCCGGGGTGAGAATCCCCTTGCGGGCTGCATCCATCTGGGTTGTGTAGTTTCTCATGTTGTTTTGCCTCCGTTCTTACATGTGAATTAATAGATTTTATAACGTCAGCAAAACACGGACAGCGTACACGAGAAAAGCTACTACCTCCTGCACATGAACGAATGTGGACAGGAGATGTAACTATTAACCTACACTTCCAGTGAATGAGTAGAAAAATTATGCTGACGCCTTCAGCGGAGAGGTGTTAATAACTGGAAAATAAAGAAGTTATTAGCGGAAAACTCCGGTGATTACAGATTGATTCTGCATTTTCTTGTGCGGTACAAGGTGGTGTCCCCAATGTATCGCATAGAACAACTTATGAAGTCGGAAAAAGCTGTGCCATTACTCCACTTTTCTGGAATACTGAAATCAGCAGGAATGCCAGGATACTTCCGGCTACTGTTGAGATCAGGAATGGGATCACATAGATAAATAATCCTGCCGGTGCTGCTCCCATAAGGAATAAAGCAACCGGATAAGCAGCAATTCCTCCGAGAATACCTGTTCCAAGTGCTTCTGCAAGACAAGTAAGGCTTAAATTCTTACATTTCTTGTAAACAAGTCCACAGCAGAGAGCTCCGATCATACTACCCGGGAAAGCCATCAGACTTCCGATTCCAAGTATGTTGCGTAGAAGGCTTGCACAGAAGGCAATTCCAACGCCCCAGCCGGGACCAAGAAGTACGGCTGCAAAGATATTTACCATATGTTGAACCGGTGCACATTTACTTCCGGCTACAGGAAAGCTTAAAAAGCTTCCAACGATGGCAAGAGCGGTGAGAACACCTGCAAGTGCCAGTTTTTTTGTGTTTGTTGTCTGTTTCATAACTTGAGTCTCCTTTCAAATGAAAAAAAGGATCCTCACCTGAGTGAAGATCCTACCAGCTGTCCGAAGTAAAAAGAGATGTAAGGGCATCTCAATCATTACATGGTATCAATTCCCTCCGTTGGCATTATCCAAATCAGGTTTAAACGGGTCGAAACGGTAACACGTCTCCTCTCAGCCGGTTCTGACCAGCTCCCCTTTGACAATATTTAGTTCTTTGTCTGATGCTATTATGAACCGAAAAAGTGAAAAATGCAAGAGGAAAATTTGAAGCAAAAGGAGAAAAAATTTAAATCAGGTTTAAAATTATAAGAAGCTGTATTGAAAAATAAATAGAAAAACAATACAACTTCTTATTTTTATATATTATTACATAAAAAACAGAAGAAAAAGATTGGGTATACTGCGAATTGTATTGTAACATGTATTGTTGTATATTAAGTATATGAAGAAAAAGTACTGATCAGAGCAATGATAATCAGGACACTGTAAGTGACAACGGTAATTATGATTAATTGTATAGAGAGGTCATAAGCGAATGAAAAAATTTGAAAAAATAGTAACCTGGATTCGGGAGGAAGTCAGGTCGGGAAGAATGGTTTCCGGAGAGAAGCTTCCTTCAGAACAGGAACTATCTGAACAATTTCAGGTCAGTCGTCAGACGGTACGACGGGCATTGGAAGAATTAGTAAAAGAGAATATTGTGGAGAGCAGACGCGGAAGTGGCTCTTATATATGTGAAGATGCGGGAATGCTTCTTGGAAATACAGAAAGAAGAGCAGATCATGAAGAAAAACGAATCGCAGTAATGCTGACGTATATCGATACCTATATTTTCCCAATTATTGTTCGGGAAATTGAGAAAAAAGTTACTCAGGCAGGCGGAATCCTTCAGATTGCAATGACAGACAATTCTGTAGCAAAGGAGCGGATGCATCTGGAAGAATTTTTGAGAACAAGAAGAATTGATGGTTTGATCGCAGAGCCTGTAAAAAGTGGGCTTCCGAATCCGAATTTAGATTTATATCAGAAATTACAGAAATCAGGAATACCGGTTGTGTTTGTGAATAGTTTCTATGAGAATCTCACAATTCCGCATGTCAGTCTGGATGATGAGAAAGCAGGCTACATTGCAACGAAACACCTTTTGGAATGTGGACATACAAGAATAGCAGGAATCTTCAAGGCGGATGATGGGCAGGGAAGAATGCGATATGCAGGATACACAAAGGCACTCATGGAGCATTCACTTAAGATTAAAAATCGTCAGATTTTATGGGTTGATTCGGAAGATATCCGGGAAATGGAGATGGAAAGTGACAGAATCCTGAAACGTTTAGATGGATGTACGGCCTGTGTCTGTTACAATGATGAGATTGCAAGTAAACTGGTCAAGGTATTGCAAAGTGCGGAAATCAAAGTCCCAGATCAGATTTCCGTTATTGGAATCGACAATTCCAGTCTTGCAAGATTTTGTGAAGTACCGATCACATCGGTGAATAATCCAGCGAATGAGATTGGAAAATGTGCAGCACAGATTATATTAGATAAGATTGATAAAAATATGGAAATGTACTCAGCGGAATTTGCACCGGAACTTGTGATGCGAAATTCTGTGAAATTATATAATGAAGTCATGTAGACAGCAGACGAAAGGAGAAGAACAATGTTAGAACAGTTAAAAAAAGAAGTGTATGAGGCAAATATGCTGCTTCCAAAATACGATCTGGTTACATTTACATGGGGAAATGTAAGTGGAATCGACAGAGAGAGTGGACTTTTTGTTATTAAACCAAGTGGAGTTGAATATGATAAGCTGACTCCGGAAGATATGGTAGTTGTTGACTTGAATGGAAATAAAGTAGAGGGACGTTATAATCCATCTTCCGATACACCGACACATGTTGTTCTTTATAATCGTTTTCCAAAAATCGGTGGTGTTGTACATACACATTCTGCATGGGCAACAAGCTGGGCACAGGCAGGAAGAGATATTCCATGTTATGGAACAACACATGCAGATTACATTTATGGAGAAATCCCATGTGTACGTAATCTGACGAAAGAAGAGATCGAGGAAGCATATGAGAAGAACACAGGAGTTCTGATTGCAGATGAGTTTGAAGCTAAGAAGAAAGATTATATTGCAGTTCCAGCAGTTCTTTGTAAGAATCATGGTGTATTTACATGGGGTAAAGATGCACACGAAGCAGTTCACAATGCAGTTGTTGCAGAAGAAGTGGCGAAGATGGCAGCAAGATGTGAGATGATCAATCCGCAGGTAAAACCGGCTCCGCAGGAACTTCAGGATAAGCATTACTATAGAAAACATGGTGCGAATGCCTATTACGGACAGAATACAGCAAAATAATAACTGTCAAGTATAACACAGTAACAAATTAAGTGATAAATAAAAAATAACTATGAACATTTTATTACAAGGAGGACACAAAAATGTTAAAGAAGAAAGAGTACAAATTCTGGTTTTGCACAGGTTCACAGGATCTTTATGGAGATGAATGTCTGGCGCATGTAGCAGAGCATGCCAAGATTATCGTAGAGAAGCTCAATGAGTCTGGAGTTCTTCCATATGAAGTTGTATGGAAACCAACATTGATCACAAACGAACTGATCCGTAAGACTTTTAATGAAGCTAATATTGATGATGAATGTGCCGGTGTCATTACATGGATGCATACGTTCTCACCTGCAAAATCATGGATTCTTGGACTTCAGGAGTTCAGAAAACCACTGCTTCACCTTCATACACAGTTCAATATGGAGATCCCATATGACACGATCGATATGGATTTCATGAATGAGAACCAGTCAGCGCATGGTGGACGTGAGTTCGGACACATTTTCACAAGACTTGGAATCGAGAGAAAAGTTGTTGTTGGACACTGGTCAGACGAGAAGGTTCAGGAGAAGATCGCTTCCTGGATGCGTACAGCAGTTGGTGTGATCGAAAGCAGCCATGTACGTGTCATGAGAGTTGCAGACAACATGAGAAATGTTGCTGTTACTGAAGGTGACAAAGTAGAGGCACAGATTAAATTCGGATGGGAAGTAGATGCTTATCCGGTAAATGAGATCGCAGAGTCTGTAGATGCTGTAAGCGCAGCAGATGTAAATACATTAGTAGAAGAGTATTATGACAAATATGAGATCCTTCTTGAAGGAAGAGATCCGGAAGAGTTCAGAAAACATGTTGCTGTTCAGGCACAGATTGAGCTTGGATTCGAGCGTTTCCTTGAGGAGAAAAACTATCAGGCAATCGTTACACATTTTGGAGATCTCGGTGCACTCAAACAGCTTCCGGGACTTGCAATCCAGCGTCTGATGCAGAAGGGATATGGATTTGGAGCTGAAGGAGACTGGAAGACAGCAGCTATGGTTCGTATCATGAAGATCATGACAGAAGGCATGAAAGATGCAAAAGGAACATCGATGCTGGAAGATTATACATATAATTTTGTGCCTGGAAAAGAAGGAATCCTTCAGGCTCATATGCTTGAGATCTGCCCATCTATCGCAGATGGTCCGATCAGCATCAAGGTAAATCCACTTTCTATGGGAGACAGAGAAGATCCTGCAAGACTTGTATTTACATCAAAAGAAGGAAAAGGTATCGCAACATCACTGATCGATCTTGGAGACCGTTTCCGTCTGATCATCAATACAGTTGATTGTAAGAAAAATGAAAAACCAATGCCGAAACTTCCGGTAGCAACAAACTTCTGGACACCGGAGCCGGATCTCGCAACAGGAGCTGAAGCCTGGATTCTTTGCGGTGGTGCACATCATACAGCATTCTCTTATGATATCACTGCAGAACAGATGGGTGACTGGGCAGCAATGATGGGAATCGAAGCTGTATATATTGATAAAGATACAACAATCCGTAATCTGAAAAATGAACTCAGATGGAATGAACTTGCATTTAGAAAATAAAAAATCATTAAGAGGATAACCTTCAATACTTAAAAATTTATCGAAAATTCATTGAAATGAAGAAAACGAAAAGGTATAATATCTAATTAGAAAAAAAGTCTCCGTAAATCTGTCCGCTAAGAAAATGCAAAGCAGACAGATCTGCGGAGCAAAAAGGAGTTTAAGTATGAGTATTAAAATTGGTATTTTAGGTTATGGTAATCTTGGAAGAGGCGTTGAGTGCGCAGTAAAGCAGAATGATGACATGGAGCTTGTGGCAGTGTTCACAAGAAGAAATCCGGAAGATGTCAAGATTCTGACAGAGACTGCGACAGTTTGTAATGTAGCAGACGTAGAAGACTGGAAAGATAAGATTGACGTTATGATAATTTGCGGAGGAAGTGCAACAGACCTTCCAAAACAGACACCTGTTTACGCAAAGATGTTCAATGTAATCGATAGTTTTGATACACATGCAAGAATCCCGGAGCATTTTGCAAATGTAGATGCAGCCGCAAAAGAAGGCGGACATGTAGGAATCATCTCCGTGGGCTGGGATCCGGGAATGTTCTCCCTGAATAGACTGTATGCGAATGCGATTCTTCCGGATGGAAATGATTACACATTCTGGGGCAAAGGTGTAAGCCAGGGACATTCTGATGCAATCCGCAGAGTTGAAGGTGTCAAAGACGGAAAGCAGTACACAATTCCGGTAGAGGCTGCACTGAAAGCAGTAAGAAACGGAGAGAATCCGGAACTTACAACAAGACAGAAACATACAAGAGAGTGTTTCGTTGTACTGGAAGAAGGAGCAGATGCGGCGAAGGTAGAAGAAGAGATCAAGACAATGCCGAACTACTTCTCAGATTATGATACAACAGTACACTTTATCAGTGAAGAAGAACTGAAAGCAAACCACAGCGGAATTCCGCACGGTGGATTTGTACTCCGCAGCGGAAAGACAGGATGGGATGGTGAGAATAAGCACCTGATCGAATATAGTCTGAAACTGGATTCCAATCCGGAATTTACATCATCTGTACTGATCGCTTATGCAAGAGCAGCTTACAGACTGGCAAGCGAAGGACAGAGCGGATGCAAGACAGTATTTGATATTGCACCTGCATACTTAAGCGCAAAGAGCGGAGAAGAGCTTAGAAAACATATGTTATAAAATCGGATGCGGCGATGACTTACTTAAATGAGTTATACGTCGCATTTTTTATAGGAGGGCAAAAATATGAGAGGAAAAGAAGAGATTAAGAAAACAATCGAAGAAGGAAAAGCGGTGCTTGGAATTGAGTTTGGTTCTACAAGAATCAAAGCAGTTTTAATTGATGAGGATAAAAGTCCGATCGCATCCGGAAGTTATGACTGGGAGAATCAGCTTGTAGACAACATCTGGACATACAGCATGGAGAAAATCAAGAATGGTCTTCAGGGATGTTACCAGGATCTTGTGAAAGATGTAGAAGCAAAATATAATGTGAAGCTTACGAAATTTGCAGCACTCGGAGTCAGCGCAATGATGCATGGATATCTTGCGTTTGATGAGAATGATGAATTGCTTGTTCCGTTCCGTACCTGGAGAAATACGATCACAGAAGAAGCTTCTGAAAAACTGACAGAGCTCTTTTCTTATCATATTCCGCAGCGTTGGAGTATTGCTCATCTGTACCAGGCAATCTTAAATGGTGAAGAACATGTAAAAGATGTTCGTTATATTACAACACTTGCAGGATATATCCATTGGAAACTGACCGGCAAGAAGGTGCTCGGAAATGGTGATGCAGCAGGAATGTTCCCAATCGACATAGCTACTAAGAAATTTAATGAGAAGATGATGGATCAGTTTGATGAACTTACAGCAGAGAAGAATTTCCCATGGAAGATCCGTGAAATCCTTCCGGAAGTTCTTGTTGCCGGAGAAGACGCAGGTGTATTGACAGAAGAAGGCACAAAACTGCTTGATCCTACAGGAACACTTCAGTCCGGAATTCCAATGTGTCCTCCGGAAGGAGATGCCGGAACAGGAATGGTTGCAACAAACAGCGTTGCTGTCCGTACAGGAAATGTATCTGCCGGAACAAGTGTATTTGCAATGGCAGTACTTGAGAAAGACTTGACAAAGCCTTACGAAGAAATTGACCTCGTAACAACTCCGGCCGGAGATCTTGTAGCGATGGTACACTGTAATAACTGTACATCAGATCTGAATGCATGGGTGAATCTGTTCCGTGAATTTGCAGAGAGTATGGGAATGACAGCAGATATGAACCAGATTTTTGGAACACTTTATAACAAAGCATTAGAAGGAGATTCCGATTGTGGCGGACTTCTGGCTTACAACTATTTCTCAGGAGAGCATATTACAGGATTTAACGAAGGAAGACCGTTATTCGTTCGCAAACCTGACAGCAAATTTAATCTTGCAAACTTTATGAGAGTGCATCTTTATACTTCTCTTGGAGCATTGAAGACAGGAATGAATATCCTTCTGAAAAAAGAACATGTTGCATTGGATCGAATGATGGGACATGGCGGATTGTTTAAGACAAAAGGTGTTGGACAGAGAATCCTTGCAGGAGCAATCGATACACCGGTTTATGTTATGGAGACAGCAGGTGAAGGTGGTGCATGGGGAATCGCACTGCTTGCCGATTACCTTATTAAGAAAGAGGACAAGGAATCGCTGACAGATTATCTTGAGAACAAAGTATTCCATGATGCAGTGGGAACAGGAATGGATCCGGTTGCGGAAGATGTGGAAGGATACGAGAAATTTATGGAAACATATGCTAAGGGTCTTGCAATCGAGAAAGCAGCGGTTGAAAATTTATAGTTACGTGTGTTGCTGGACAGTAGTAGATGAAGTGGAAATGATATTTTCAAGGGGCTGTACATGGTATCCCATCTCTTCCCATCTGGTCAGTAGTTCATCCAGGATTTCAGCATTAGTGGAAGATGTGCTGTGGAGCAGAACGATAGCTCCGGGATGAATCCTTCCGAGGAGTTTGGAGAAAGCTTCTTCTTTGGATGGCTGGTTATCCTGATACCAGTCTACATAGGCGAGACTCCAGAAGAAACTTTTGTAACCAAGTTCTTTTGCCATTTGAAGATTAGCTTCACTGTATTTTCCCTGAGGAGGCCGATAGTATTTGGTCATATTCTTTCCGGTTACGTTTTTATAGGAAGTTTCTACATATTCCAGTTCTTTTTGGAAATCTTCTATAGAAGAAATATGGGACATGTCGGGGTGATGCCAGGTATGGTTTCCCACGGTGTGTCCTTCTTTTATTATCTGTCGGATTAGTTCAGGCTCAGAGTCAATGTAGGTTCCGACAACAAAAAAAGTGGCTTTTACCTGATGTTTTTTCAGTGCATCAAGGATGGCAGGTGTATTTCCGTTTTCGTAACCGGCATCAAAAGTAAGATACAGAACTTTTTCAGACGTATCCTGTGCGTAATAAGCATCCATAGATGCAAGTTCCTGGATCGAAGCATTTCCAACAGGAGTTTTGCCTTCTTCCTGAAAACTTAATCCCCAGTTTCCTTCTGAAGAAAGTGTGAGATCAGGAAGGGCACAGGAAATCGTCCGGGGAATAGAAGTCACGGTGTTCTGGTTGACAGGAGAGGGGCGAGCCGAAGTTGACTCATTAGAAAAAGCGAAAATCTGTTCTTTAAGAAATCCAGCTCCAATACCTGAAAAATAAGAGAAGATAAGAAATAAAATGCAATATTTTTTTGATTTCAAAGGGTGTATGGGAAAATGGATACATTTCCGGGAAAGAGAGAGTTTCATTCGTTCACCTCGGAAAATCGTTAATAGAATATATGAAATTGTATTTCTTTTTATACTTGTTGATCAGGCAGAGGAATGATATACTAATCCGGTAATTGTATTGTATCCCGCAAGTTGGGAATGATAACAAGGAGGAATTGAATAATGAAAACAAAGAAACATGACACTCGTTGGATGGTTAGTGTTGCACTTATGGCAGCAATCGTGATCGTACTGGCCAATACACCGCTTGGTATGATCCAGCTCCCTATCATTAAGGCAACAACAGTTCATATTCCGGTGATCCTCGGAGCAATTCTGTTAGGACCTGGTGCAGGAGCAATTCTTGGAGCAGTTTTTGGTATATGCTCTCTGGTCAGTAATACAATGGCTCCGACACTCTTATCCTTTGCATTTTCACCATTTTTAAGTACAACAGGAATTCCTGGAGCGTTGAAAGCAATCTGGATTTCCGTTGGATGCAGAATTCTGATCGGTGTGGCAGCAGGATGGCTGTGGGTACTTTTTACAAAGATTAAACTAAATCAGTTTATTGCACTTCCGATTGTGGGATTTGTTGGTTCAATGGTGAATACTGTCACTGTAATGGGAAGTATCTATTTCCTGTTTGCACAGCAGTATGCCGAGGCGAAAGAAGTTGCACTTACAGCAGTATTCGGTCTGGTGATGGGAACTGTGACAGCATCCGGTATTCCGGAAGCAATCGCGGCGGCAATTCTCGTTCTGGCACTTGGAAAAGTACTTGTTGTAGTTTTCCGCAAAATGAATCTTGGGGCTGTGAATGTGGAGTCTGCAAAATAACAGACAGATTTTAAAATAGAAGAAAGATATGAATCATGAAGAAGTTGAATAAATGTGGAATCGAGACTGTTATCAGTTCACAAAGTTGTGAAATAGTAACAAAACCACAAAAAAACAACTTCTTCATGTTGCTTTTTGATGAATTTTAGTTGCTGTTATAGTTGATTAAGTGCCAGGTGTGTATTATAATAAAGCTATATGATATGCAAAAACTGTTGGAAGATCAGAACAGCAGAAAGAAGAGGAGAAAGATATGGCAGAGGATTACAGAAACCAGGCAATCGGCGTATTTGAACTGGAAAGTGAGTGTATCTGTTTTGTAGCACTTGATGCGGCAGCAAAAGCAGCAGCAGTAAAGATTCAGGGTGTGGAGAGAAATCGTCTTGCGGCAGGAGCCTGTGTGAAGATGAGAGGAAGTGTCTCTGACGTGAAGGCTGCAATGGAAGCAGCACTGGATGTAGCCAGACCGTTGACGAAGATTGTTTCCCATACGGTGATTGCATCACCTTCTGAGGATACGGAAAAAGCAATTGCAATGACAATTAATAAATAGGTATTTGTTCAATTGTCTGTTGTACATATGAGAAGAGTATTGTTTTGTGAGGAAATCAGAGAAGGAAAAGAAAGGGAAATAAGATGAAGAAATATGGAGCATATGGCCTGGTAGAGGTAAAAGGAGAATCCAATGCGGTGATCGTAGTTGACCGCATGTTAAAGACTGCAGAAGTAGAGTATGTGACACAGGACACAAAGTGCGGTGGACATGCACTTGTTTTTGTAGGTGGCAGTGTATCAGCAGTAACAGCAGCGGTTGATGAAGTGAAAAATAATGCACCGTGTAAAGTTATACAAACTGCTGTAATCTCCAATCCGTCTCAGGAGATGGTTGACATAGTAGAAATGTTTAAGAATAGATAAGAGTTAGGATTAAGTAAAATGGAAAGAGCAATCTTGTTTTTTGATATTGATGGAACAGTGTTGAGTGAAGTGACAAAAGAGGTACCGCAAAGTGCGATTGAGGCAATGGAAAAAGCACGAGCGGAAGGACATCTGCTGTTTATTAATACAGGCAGAACAATCTGTAGTATTCCGACAGAGGTGAGAAAATTCCAATTTGATGGGTATTTATGTGGCTGTGGGACATATCTTACAGAACATGATGAAGTTTTGCTAAAAAGCTCGATTGAGAAGCAGAGAGGTATAGAACTGCTGCGAAAAGCAAAAGAATGTAATCTTGGTGTTATTGCGGAAGGACAAGAGGATTGTTATTTTCCAGGGCACATATCACGATTTGACAGGTTAGAATCTACAAGAAGATATTTTGCATCTAGAGGAATAGGAATCGAACAGTCTTTAGAGAGCGAAAGATTTGAATATGATAAGTTATTTGTTTACGTAGATGATAAGAGCGATTTTGATTCTTTTCGTGAGTATCTTGGAGATGACATGGAAGCACTTGACCGTGGAGGAAAGGCCTATGAGGTAATTCAGAAGGGATTTTCTAAAGCGACAGCATGTCAGTTTATTATGGAAAGATATGACATGGATGCAAGTCATGCGTATGTCTTCGGAGACAGCAGTAATGATCTGGAAATGTTACAAATGTGTAACGCGGGTATCGCCATGGGAAATGCATTTGACGAAGTGAAGAAAATCAGTGATTATATCACAGATACAATTGATAATGATGGTATTGCCAAAGCTATGGAGCATTTTGATCTGGTATGAGGTATCTGTTTTTTGATGTGGATGGGACGCTTGTTAACAGTCCGAAGGAATGGGATATTTCTGATTCCAATAAACAGGCTTTAATGCAGGCTAAAAAAGCTGGACATAAGGTGTTCTTATGCAGTGGAAGAGGTCTTTCCGGGTGTAAGTATTTACTAAACAGCAATCTTTTTGACGGCATTATCTTCTCTGATGGAGGCGGTGTGATGGTAGAGGGACATACTGTAAAGCTCAACAGTGTGGACACTTCTGTACTGCATACTACATTAGACTATATTGCCAATACCTTACATGGGTATGTGATGTTAAGCACGCTGGATAAAATCTATATGCCTTTGGATACGATTGAAGAAGGTGCAGACTGGGTTATACAAAAAGATGGCAGATATTATATGTATGATGTGCCTTTATATGATATCCGTGAATATCACAAGGAACCGGTACTGGAATTTGATGTGATGTTTACTTCTGAAGAAGATGAAAAAACATTTATGGAACATC
>OLQA01002134.1_pt1 | contig 16023 bp, 10 predicted proteins | sample 1673151 | NCBI WGS metagenome assembly OLQA01 (sample SAMEA3136760, study PRJEB25190) | human gut metagenome | biome: human gut; feature: human-associated habitat; material: faeces | place: Austria | collected 2013 | reverse complement strand
TAATAATCAGCGAGATATGCAATAGATCGCTCAGATAATACGTGCAACAGTCTCACTTTCAGGGAACGACATCCACCCCCCATACTTCTGTATGAAACTAGAGTTTCAGCTTCATGGACTGATAGTTAGCTCAAAAAAAAGACTAGGAGGCGAACCCCCTAGTCAGGTAGATAGAGTAATAGATTGTGTGGGTTAGAACCACTTGTCGATCTCCTCGGAGGTGAGCGAAACCATGATGGAGCGTCCGAGCGGATCGAACTGCGAGTTGGGTGTCAGAAAGAGGTCGGAGATGATCTGACTGGGCTGCGCGGCACGTGCGTGGAGTGTGTGGCGCACCAACTCACTGGCTTGGCGCAGGGCTTCGCTGGAGAGGAAGAGCTGCGCGAGCTGCGTCGCCTGAGAGAACTCTGGATCGCTCTCTTCACGCTCCAGCTGATCGAGGTACTCGCCGAGCGTCTGGGTGATCATATCGGCGACACCGATGGGTCGGAGTGGCTTGGGGACAGAGGTGATGAGGTAGACGTTTTCGTCTGTATCTGCAGAGGCTTCTTGAGGGGTGATCTCAAAGCCGATCTGCCGTAGGCTCTCGACCAACTCGTGGTGCATCGGGTAGATTTCGCTGGGTAGCGACAGCTCCTCGGCAAAGAGTAGCGGCTGTGCCTGATCGGGCTCGAGCGTGAGGGTGGCTATCTGCTGCTCGTAGTAGATGCGTAGCAGCGCGCGGTCGATCTGTATGACCGCAAGGCGGTCGCTCATCGTGGTGAAGAGGTAGCGCTCCTGAAAGGTGTAGACTAGGTTGGTGCTGTTGGCAGCTGGCTGAGCGGGGCTAGCGGATACCGTAAAGAGTGGATCTATCGCTGTGGGGGCTGCTCCTGTGGGTTGGCTTGCGGGAAGCGTTGACTCGCCTCGTCGCTGCTGGAAGTCGTCGATAAAGTTTTCCCAATGAGCGGGGGAGCCACTACTCAGCGGAGAGAGTGGGTCGATGGGTTGCTGGTCGTCCGTTGGAACCGCCTTAAAGGGATTGTACTCAGGGTCTATCTGCACAGGCGGTGGCTGGAGCGTACTGCTACTCTGTCGTGTGGCATCGTAGGCCGGTATGTCAATGAGCTGGTCGGTGCTAAAGGTGATGGCGGGCATAGCACTGGTGGTGCTGAGGTGCTCGCGTAGCACTACCATGAGGAGCTTGAAGATAGCCTGCTCGTCGAGGAACTTGATCTCTGTCTTGGTCGGATGTATATTGACATCGATGCGACTGGGGTCTACCTGAAAGTAGATGAAGTAATTGGGCTGGCTACCTGGCGCGACGAGATCCTCAAAGACGTTCATGACCGCACGGTGGAAGTAGGGGTGCTTCATATAGCGTCCATTGACAAAGAAGAACTGCTGGGCACCTCTGCGCTTAGCATCGCGTGGCAGGGTGATGAAGCCCGAGACGTTGGCTAGGGGGCCCTGGTACTCGATCGGTATGAGCTGCTTGGAGTAGCTCTTGCCTAGGAGGTCTACGATGCGATGCTGCAGATCGCTCTTGGGGAGGTTGCGTATGAGCTTGCCCTCGGAGTAGAGGGTGAAGGCGATCTCGGGGTAAACCAGTGCGATGCGCTCGAACTGGCGGTAGATGTGTCGTAGCTCCGTCTCGGAGCCTTTGAGGAAGCGTCGCCGTGCGGGGACGTTGTAAAAGAGATTTTTCACCGTCATAGAGGTGCCTACCTCGGCAACGGTGGGGGAGGAGCTGATGACCTCGGAGCCGTTGATCAGAAGCTTGTAGCCTATGTCGCTGTCGGCCTGTCGTGTGATCAGCTCGATCTGAGCTACTGCCACGATAGAGGCAAGCGCCTCGCCACGAAAGCCCATGGAGCGAAGCGTGAAGAGGTCGTCGACGGAGGAGATCTTGCTGGTAGCGTGCCGCTCGAAGGCCATACGAGCGTCTAGCGGACTCATGCCGACGCCATCATCGATGACACGCATGAGCTCTTTGCCGGCATCTTGTAGCTCGATGGTTATCTGCGTGGCATGTGCATCGATGGCGTTTTCGACCAGCTCTTTGAGCATAGAGGCTGGTCGCTGGATCACTTCACCAGCGGCTATCTGATTGGCAATGCTGTCCGGGAGGAGGTGTATGATTTCGCTCATAGGAAGGAGAAGAGGGGACCCTGTCTATAGTATAGTACCCAGACGATGAAGCCTAAGAGGATGAGCGTCAGGATGCAGCGTAGGATGATGCCCGAGCGGGCGTAGTTGTCTATGCCCTTGTCTCGCTGCTTCTTGAGATGACGTGTACCACCGTAGAGACTCTCCGAGAGACTCTCACGAAACGCTTCGCCAGAGCCATAGTCAGCCTCTACTTGCTTGTCGTGGGCTTTGTTGGCGTCGTCGCTACTTCCTGCTGCGTCGGAGCCTTCGGCAGCTTCGAGCTCTCGTCTGATCTGCTCGATGCGTCGCTGGAGCTGCTCCTTCTTGGGGTCCCAATAGATGGGCTGGTGGCGGAAGGTGCGTGGTTGTCGTGGTCTATATATGAGTCCCATGAGTATAGAGGTAAAAGGTGTATGTAGCTCTGGAGCGAGTCTGCGGGAGACTGTACAGAGCTGCTGTCGCTCTCTAGTGGGCGACGTATGTAGATGGAGAGTGGCGTCTCGGCTACGCCCGTCGTGTCGGAGGCTGCCGCAGGCTTAGCTTCTGCAGGCTTGGGCTTCTCGATGGCTTGCTGGTACTCCTTGTAGAAGGCTTGCCATGCAGCGAGTCCGTCGAAGCCTTGGCTCATCTTGCTGTTTTGACCTTGCAGTGTAGCGAGCGAGTCGGTAGACTCTAGCGGTGCTGTGCGGTCGGGGATGACATCTTCAGGCGTGAGCGGACGCTTGTCGCCATGCCACTCGGCACCGCTCATCTGACGCAGCTCATCGGTGAGGTCTTGGATCGGGTGGATCGTCCCCTCAGCCTTGCCATGCCAGAGGATGTGGTCGAGCTTGTCATCGGCAATGTAAACGTCCATCTGCGGGTTTCGCACCTGAGCGAGGGCGTAGTAATGCTTCGCTTTCTCCTGCTGCAGGTAGTAGCGTGACTCCACGTTGGAGCGATAGAAGGCGTGGTCGAGCGTGCCTTCGCGAAAGTAGGCTTGGATCGTATCGGCCTTGACACGATCCTGCTTGACCGAATCAATCCAACGCACGGTCGAGGCGTTTTGCCAAGCGAAGGCGTGGTCGATCGTATCGTTGGCAAGGTGAGCATAGATGGTGTCACCCTTGAGCTGTGTGGAGTCGTTCCACAAGATAGGACTGCCAAAGAGCTTGATGAGCGAGTCGACGGAGAAGTAGTGTATGGAGTCACCGATGGCCTGTATATCCTTGCGGTAGAGGCGCACATCGTGGTACCCCTTGGTGTACTTGACCTCTAGCGAGTCGGTAGTGCCTGGTGCCGGAGGTAGATTGCTCTTGATGCCCTCCATGATCTGGGCAGACATATATAGGGTGTCCTCCTCGGAGTAGTCCATGACGTAGGCACGTCCTGTGGCGTAGGTATAGCCATTGGCCTCATCGAGGTAGCCGTAGTCGCCGAAGTAGGTTACCTTGTCCTCCTGGTTGTCGATCACCACATCGTAGAAGGCCTGGCAGATCTGTCTCTTCTTGTCGTAGAGTATCGAGTCTCCCGTCATGGTGCCATCGGGATGCGTGACGAGCGAGCGGTCGAGGAGGATGCTCTGCTCGGTGTCTGTATTGTAAAAGCCACGGTCTGTCTCGATCGTGACCGAGTCTTTGGTCTCTATGAGGGTGGGGCTGACGATACGACAGATCGAGGTCTTCGTATTGTAGTGCAGTATGTCGGTGTCGAGGGTAAAGCGGTCGTTCTCTAGGTGTACCTCGTTCTGAAAGAGTGCCTCGTCGGAGCTGGTGTTGTACTCACCGTAGATAGAGGTGAGCGTATTGACCGAGTCGGCCAGGGTGCCGAAGTTGTCGTAGTAACCGACCTTTTGGTTGCGATCGTAGAAGAGCCTCTCGGTGAAGAGTGTCGTCACATTCTTCGTCAATATCACATTGTCGTGCAGCTCTGCCATAGCGGTCATACCGTCGTATAGCATATCTCCAGCGGTGATCGAGATCGAGTCTCCCTCTAGGATCTGCACATGACCGAAGGCGTCAAAGGAATTGGTCGTCTCGTTGAGATTGGCACTGTCGCAAGTCATGATCCAGCTGCCATGCCTGAGACGCACATTGCCCGTAAGGATGACAATGTCAGGGTGTATCTCCTGATCGTGGCTGAGTACATCGGCATGGTCGAGGATGATGAGCCGCTTGCCTCGCACCATCGTGGGGGGAGGAGCTGGAGCATCCGCGACATGAGTGACGGGGTGTAGGCTCGCCGTGCCGCCCCATAGTGGTAGTCCCACAAAGAGTACCACAGCGACCGCCACTAGCCCGCTGAGGGTGAGTAGTAGTCGCTGTGTAGTGGTCACTTGGTGAGATTGAAAGGACATGAGACTCTATAGTCTAATGGGTAGAGATGTGGGTACGCGATCACCTCCTCTGAGGAAGCGTAGGTGCTACTTCTTGATCCAACCTGGATAGCGGAAGTCGCACTGCTGATAGTCAGGGCTGATGCGTATATAAGTACTCTTCTGGTGCTGGACGATCCACTTGTCTAGCTCTTTCTGCTTCTTATCCTGCAGAGCTAGCTGCTTGATGAGCTGGAAGTCGGTAGCCATGTCGGCGCGGTGACCTGCGACGCGACGCTTGAGCTTGAGGAGTACGACCTGCGTATTGCCGTTGGCATCTTGAGAGACAAAGGCGGGAGAGACATCGCCCACCTGCATCTTGTCCACATAAGAGGCGAAGTCTTGCTGTAGCTCGGACATGGTAAAGAGTGCCGTGCCGTAGCGGTCGCTCTCGTAGTCTTCGTTGAGGAGGAGACCAAAGTTGTTTTTCGTCTCGTCCACGTTGCTGCATAGGACGACGGCCTCGTCAAAGGAGGTCTTGCCATTGCGCACCTGCACAGCGACAGAGTCTGCTTTGTTGACGGCTTGCTGTAGTTTGTCAGGAGCCACGCTCGGCTTGAGGAGTATATGACGGAAGTTGATCGTGTTGTCACGCTTCTCAATAAGCTGTACGATGTGATAGCCCGTGGCGGTGCGTATGATAGGGGAGACCTGCTTGGTATCGGTCAAAGCGAAGACAACCTGGGCAAACTCAGGCTCTAGAGAGCTACGAGCCACGAAGCCATACTCACCACCACGCAGGGATGTGCGCGAGTCCTGTGAGTAAAGACGTGCTATCGTGGAGAAGTCGCGACGTCCAGCGAGGATATCTTCGGAGTAGCCTCTGAGCTGCTCTTTGATCTGATCAATAGCTGCCAGCTCGATGTCGGGCGTGATACGAAGTGCTTGGACCTCGACGACATCTGGTATGTATGGTAAGCTGTCTTGTGGTATCTGAGCGTAGTAGGAGCGGATCTCTGTGGGCGTTACGGCCACTCCCTGGATGATCTTCTGTTGCATCTGTCGGACGATCTCATTATTGACCGCCATGATGCGTTGCTGCTCACGAATGCTGGAGTAGGGACGGTTGAAGTACTCCTCGAGACGCTCACGAGAGCCGATCTGCTGCACGAGGCTCTCCATAAAGTTGTCTACAAATCGGTCTACCTTAGTATTATCTACCGAGATACTATCGATCTTAGCTTGGTTCAGAAAGAGCATCTGGACAGCTAGTTGCTCCGTGAGGTAGCAGTCAGGGTTTCCCTCGAGAGGCATCCCCTGAGAGCGCATGTAGAGCTTCTGGTTTTCTATCTCAGACTTGAGGATAGGCTCATCGCCCACGGTCCATATAACCTCATCGACGACAGATCCTGTGAGGACCTTCTGCTGCGGTGTCTGAGCCGTCAGAGAGAGGCTAGTCAGCAAAGACAAGAGCATGGATGCTATCATCCAGAGTACGGGTGATGTAGATGATCTATAGGTAGACATAAGAGTTGTATTGCTAATGTGGTCTTATTGGTTGCAGGAGAAGATGAGCATAGCGAGTCGTAGCTCCGCCTCGTTGTAGAAGTCTTCGTACTCGCTGATGAGGTCGTCTAGCGTGCATCCTGGGTGGTCCTCTAGATACTCCTTCAGCTCGTCATAGCTATCCTCGCCTAGCTCGGAGGAGATGAGGTAGTTGAGCTTGACTTTGGTGCCAGACTTGACGATACGCTCCAGCTCGGTGAGCAGGTCGTCGGTACTGATAGAGTGCGAGATAGCTATGTCCTCAAGGATCACCTGACGGTCTAGCTGCTGTACGATAGAGATATGCTGCTTGGTGTTGTTGGGCAGTGTGCGGATCTTGTAGTCTTCGGGTCGCTCGATCTCATACTCCTCGACATAGTTGCGTATGACACGGACGAACTCCTCACCATATCGATCAGCCTGCTCGACGTTGACACCCGAGATGTTCTTAAGCTCAGGCAATGTAATCGGATATAAGGTAGACATCTCCTCAAGAGCAGCATCTGGGAAGACCCCATTGGGTCCGAGCCCGAGCTTGATGCTGAGCTTCTTGCGCATATCCTTGAGTATGTTGTATAGAGCGGGATCGGTAGAGGCTGTACGTCCACGACCTCCAGATACAGAGCTATCCACCTCATCATCATCGTCCAGATCATCATCGTCATCTAGGTCTTCCTCTTCGGGAGCTACGATCTTGAACGAGGTCGGCTTCTTGATAAACTTCTTGCCACTCGGTGTGACGCTCAGGATACCATAGGTCTCTGTACTCTCGGTCAGGTACTGAAGTACTAATGCGCGCTCTACGACTAGCTCCCATACATCTCGTGAGTAGTCGCCACCTATGCCGTAAGAGTCCAGTTTGTCGTGATGAAAGTCCTCAATAGGAGCGGTGTCGCAACCTAGGATCACATCGATGACGTGATCTTTCTTAAATTGTTCTTTGAGCTCCAAGACCGTTTGGAGCAGTTGTTTCAAAAGCTCTTTAGCCTCCATTGTTTTTCTGTTTTTTGCACAATTGTCACACGCTCCACAGTTCTCCTGATCATATCTCTCTCCGAAATAATAGAGCAGATATGCCCGTCGACACATGGGCGTGAGTGCAAAGGTAGAAGTTTTTGCGAGTAATTGCCTACCTATCTCCTGCTCGGCGATAGGTTTTCCTTGCATAAAGTTCTCCAGCTTCTGTATATCTTTCTCATTATAAAAGGCTAAGCAATATCCCTCGCCACCATCACGACCTGCACGTCCTGTCTCCTGATAGTAGCCCTCGAGGCTCTTAGGCATGTCGTAGTGTATGACGTAGCGCACATCGGGCTTGTCGATACCCATGCCAAAGGCTATCGTGGCAACGATCACACGGCACTCCTCGCTCAGGAAAGCATCCTGATTGGCCGAGCGCTCCTTAGCGTCTAGCCCGGCATGGTAGGGGAGCGCCTTGATGCCGTTCATTTGGAGTAGCTTAGAGAGGTTCATCACCTTCTCGCGGCTCATGCAGTAGATGATACCGCTCTTGTTGGGTCTCTTGCGGATAAATCGGATGATGCGCGCATTGACATCTTCGCCCTTCTCCTCGACGCTGTAGTAGAGGTTAGGACGGTTGAAGCTTGACTTAAAGATCCGGCCATCGAGGATGCCCAGATTCTTGCGAATGTCGTGCTCTACCTTAGGCGTAGCCGTCGCTGTCAGCGCGATGATCGGTCTGCGTCCTATCTCATCGATCACGGGGCGTATCTTGCGGTACTCAGGGCGAAAGTCATGCCCCCACTCGGAGATACAGTGCGCCTCATCGATCGCAAAGAAAGAGATCTTGACCTGACGGAAGAACTCTATGTTCTCAGCCTTGCCGAGCGACTCGGGAGCCACATAGAGTAGCTTCGTGTCACCCGCAGAGACATCTTGGTAGACCTGATCGAGCTGCGCTTTATTGAGTGACGAGTTCAGTACGTGCGCTATGTCGTTAGATCCAGTCGTCTCGCGCAGGGCATCGACTTGATTCTTCATCAGAGCAATCAGCGGGGAGACGATGATCGCCGTCCCCTCCATGATGAGCGCAGGGAGCTGATAGCATAGAGACTTACCGCTACCCGTAGGCATCAAGACAAAAGTGTCGTGACCCTCTAGCAGGCTTTGGATGATCTCTTTCTGATTACCCTTGAACTCTTCAAAGCCGAAGATCTTACTCAGTAGTTCTGTCAGATTGTGTGTCATGGTTCGTGAGATTGGTCATCCGGAGAGGCACTGTGATGCGCTCTCCACTGGTGGATTAACGATTACATAGAGTGATGCACAGGTTTGTGTCAGAGGTAGATTTAGTTTGCTAGAGAGGCAGTCATGCTCGGCGTCACCTTAGAGCGGGCATACTGCTCTGTGATACGTAGCGTCTTGCGCTTCAGAGAGGGTATCTCGTACATCGCATCGATCATGATCTTCTCCACGATCGAGCGTAGTCCACGAGCCCCCAGCTTCGTCTCGACAGCGACATGGACGATATACTTAAGAGCATCCTCGTCGAAGGTGAGCCGTACGCCATCCATCTCAAAGAGCTTCTGGTACTGCTTCGTGATGGCATTCTTAGGCTCTACGAGGATGCGCAGGAGAGACTCACTATCTAGGGCGTCTAGATAGGTGAGGATAGGCAGACGGCCTATGATCTCGGGGATCAAGCCGTAGCGTCGTAGGTCTTGATGAGTAATGTGCGCCAGCAGATTGTTTTGGATCGTTTGGTAGTCCATCTGTTGCTCCTTATAACCCACAACGCGGGTGTTAAGGCGAGAACCGATGATCCGCTCTATGCCGTCAAAGGCGCCAGCGCAGATGAAGAGGATCTGCTGCGTATTGACCTGGATAAACTTCTGCTCGGGATGCTTGCGACCGCCATAAGGGGGGACGTTGATGACACTCCCCTCGAGCAGCTTCAGAAGGCCCTGCTGCACCCCCTCACCACTCACATCACGGGTGATGGAGGGGTTGTCGCCCTTGCGTGCTATCTTGTCAATCTCATCGATGAAGACGATGCCACGCTCTGCGGCGGCTACGTCGTAGTCGCAGTTTTGCAGTAGGCGAGAGATGATACTCTCTATATCCTCTCCCACATAGCCAGCCTGCGTCAGGACGGTCGCATCGACCATTGCAAAGGGCACCTGCAGCATACGAGCTATCGACTGCGCTAGAAGTGTCTTACCGCACCCAGTCGGCCCCACCATGATGATGTTGCTCTTGGCGATCTCTACATCGTCTAGCTTGGAGCTATCGTCGCTCTTTTCGTCCTTCTCTTGGCTAGCTAAGATACGCTTGTAGTGGTTGTAGACAGCCACTGAGAGATACTTCTTAGCATCGGTTTGCCCGATCACGTAGCGATCCAGGTAAGCAGCTATCTCCTGCGGCTTGGGCAGCGACTCGTAGGTGAGTGGCGCAAAGGCAGAGCCCTTGACTCCCTGCTTCTTCTGTTCATTAGGGTCAAGCGTGGGACCAGAGACCAGCCCGTTCTGATAGAGCAAAGCGTAGATCTGCTCCGCGCAGTCACTACAGATCTGCGCAGAGCCCTCGGCACCTATTAGTATAGGTACCTCGCTCTCAGGACGATTGCAGAAAGAGCAGCGACGCTCTATCGAATTACTTTTCTTTGCCATCTGCCTTCTTGTCCTTAGCTGCTTGCTTAGAAGATACGAGTACTTTGTCGATCATACCATACTCCAGCGCCTCTGCAGCGGTCATCCACTTGTCACGATCGCTGTCTCGCTCGATATCCTCGACAGAGCGACCTGAGTGATCAGCAATGATCTTGTAAAGCTCAGCTTTCACCTTGAGGATCTCCTTGGCAGCGATCTCTATGTCGCTTGCCTGACCCTGCATACCGCCCATTGGCTGGTGTATCATCACCCGTGAGTGGGGCAGTGCGTAGCGCTTGCCCTCGGCACCCGCTACGAGGAGGACAGCAGCCATCGAAGCAGCCATACCGGTACAAATAGTAGCCACGTCACTATTGATAAATTGCATGGTGTCATAAATGCCCAATCCGGCATAAACAGAACCGCAAGTACGATGCAAAGCCGCAGCATCAGGGTTATGGTCTTTTTCAAAGAAGTAATATCCTGCATTCCCCAGAATCTTGAGGTCAGCACGCTGGCTCCCATGGCGATTCCCATACAGCAGATCTGGTATATATTCACAAACTGATTAGCCAGAGCCGTAGCAGAAAGCGAGGTTTCCCCAAGCATTCCCACCATGACGGTATCGGTCATATTGACACCGATGGTGATCATGCTCTGCAAGGAAATCGGAATGGCGATAACTGCCATTTTATTATAAAAACATTTGTCTTTCTATTCTCTTATCTTCTGTTCAGCGTCAACCTCTAAAACGCTTCGCACTTCTTCAATCGCAAAGCACTGACAGAATATGGCGGTGCCTCGTATACGAACTCTGAGGAAGCGCCATGCATATTCACGGTAATATTCTTCACCTTCTCCGGCTCTTCAAAGCTGTTTTCATCCCCCTTTTCACCGCTAAGAAGTGTTACGGTATAGTCGCCCTGTACCTGACAGTCCAGTGTAATGGAAACCGGATCCACATCTCCTGCAAAATTAACCGCCTTAATAATGATTTCGTCCTTGGTGTCAGTTACTACCGAAACAAAAGCAGGTCCGTAGGGAATCGAAATTTCCTTCTGAAGCTCACCATCAACATACAGGCGAATCTGTTTTCCGTCCGTTTCATATCCAAAGCGGTGATATTCTCCCTGTTTTACTGAAATAGCAAAGTCCTCAGTCAGCTTGTTGTCATGCATATAGCCAAACTCTTCCAGTGAACATTGTCCTCCATTAACCTTCCAAAGGAACGGACGCACCAGAGCTGCATCCCATTCTTTTTCCACTCCGGCCGTAATCACGAGCTGCTCCTCATAATAGGAACGAACCACCCTGGCACTGAATATACCCAACTCGAAGTAAGCATTTTCCTCAACAAAAATATCGGTCTCAAATCTTCCATAAGTCTGGTCTTCTTCTCCAAATACCACAAAGCTCTTGGTCTCATCAGCCCATTCCAGAATACTGTGAAATTCCTTTTTCTGCTCCTCATCCGGAAGCTGAAGCAGGCAGCCATCCTCTGTATCCTGCACATGTCCCATTAATTCATGAGTAATCTTTGCTTCTTCTCCATTCCAAATGGGATTTCTGAAGCGAAGTTCCTTATTGGATTTTAAAGATGCCATTCCGGTTCTCGGACGATAAACACGTCCTCCCTCATCTTCGGATCGCACCACATATTCTCCGCGATTTTGACCGAACATTTTCCAGACATAATAAGTAGGAATTCCAAGGCTCTGATGATTATTGAAACGAATCAGATTAGGATACCACGCTCTGTAATTTACATTTTCAAATAATGGAGCATAAGAGGCCAATGTTACGATATCCTGATTTTTCTCAATACCCATAAGGAAAGCCGCTTCTCCCAAAGCCGCATACAACTGTCCCATATAGTTGCCTTCGTTTACAGCCACCTCTCCTACAAAGATTTTTGGTCCCTTACGATCGTAGTCATCATAATAATTTACACGTTCTGCAAAGAACTCTGTTGTATTGTAAAAATGTTCATCCACGCACTCGGCAGGACAACCATTTTTCTCTACATGCTCATTGGCTATGGTTTTAATCTGGGGATACAGTTCCTTTACCTTCTTATAAATCATGTTGTATCGCTTTTCATAATCCGGACCCCAGTTTTCATTACCAATTTCCAGATAGGTCATTTTAAAGGGTTCCGGATGCCCCATAGAAGCACGAAGCCTTCCCCATTTGCTTTCCTTAGAGCCGATAGCATATTCAATGGCATCCAGTGTATCCTGTACCATTTCATCAAGAGCCTCTCCTTCCAGAAGGACACTCTTTCTTCCCTGACAGGTCATTCCGCAGTTACATACATACAGGGGCTCCATCCCCAGATCCTCGCAAAGCTGCAGATATTCATGAAAGCCAAGTCCTAATGTACTTCTGTAATGCCATACAAACAGCTTACTGGGTCTTTCCCATGCCGGACCTACCGTATCCCGAAATCTCATCGCTGTGGACGGTGTCGTTCCTTCCACAATACAGCCTCCGGGAAAACGCATAAACTTTGGACTCATTCCCTTAAGCTTTTCTACAAGATCTGTTCTGAGTCCATGCCCCATGTAGGTATTGTCAGGCATTAGTGAAATAAATCCCAGCAGAACCTCTCCGCCTTCTTTGCAGGAAATAGTAAGCTGTGCCTCGTGACAATCCTCAGCTGCTGTCAGCTTCATGTCATATCTTGTATACTCCTGACCGGAAACCACCAGACTGTTTCCAGTCAGTACTTTTCCCTGGTATTCGATCGCTACATCCAGTCCTATTTCTTCCTTTGCTTTTGCAAATAAATACAAAGAGTAACTTTCTCCAGCCTTTACGGATATACCGCAGTAACCGGTATTCGTCAGAGATCCGTCCTTTTCAAACTGCATACGCAGAGCTGCGTCCCGATGTTCATTCAGGGTATCCGTCAGTTCCAGTTCCATCTTTGCATTGTGTGTATACCATGCCGGTATTTCTGTTTCCGGAATATGGTTGCCCTTTACCCAGCGGTATAAGCCTTCTCCGTTGCAAAACTCATCCAGCCATCCGGATACGGTTTTTACATGGATGCCATCCTCCTGCTGTATATAACCCTCCGGTAAAACGGAATCTTCGAAGCTTCTGTTTCGAAGCATTTCCGGATAAAGTCCTCCGTCTCCGGCACGGTTAATGTCTTCAAAAAAGATTCCGTATAAATCCCTGGCTGTCTCAAATCGTCTTTCCTTTGTTTTAATCTTTAACTTGCTCATTGTAGTCTCCTTTTTTACATTCCAAGAGTGTTGATCACTACCTATGCCAGAATTCTGGCAAGATAATCATTGGGGTGATTTAACCAGTTTCCGGTTATATCAATGTATCGTTTTCTCTTTCCGATTTCTTTTTGAACTGCCTGTATATGCAATAACATAGATTATGATAACTCAAATGATCTTAATGCAGCATTTCCGTTACCGCGATAGGTCAGGTAAAGCGCCTGTATTCCATCCGGAATCGTAACCGGTGCGGTATACTTTTCCCAGACATTGGTATATTGAACCTCTAATGTCGCCAGTACCTCTCCATCCCATGCTGTCTTTACTTCAAAAGTGCCATCTGCATAGCCCCGGATCCAAATACTGATTTCACGAATATCATGGCAGTCAAAATATTTGAAACCGATGGTAGTTGAATCTGTAATATTGGCAATATATCCAACTTCTTCGTCTCCATCCCTGCCGTCCTGCATTACTCGTGGAAAATTCCCTTCACCCACATAAACTGATGGGGTATCGGTAAACAGATTACATGCAAGATAAGCGGGGTATTCGCCTTTACCCTCAAGCGGACCTCCATTTAAACCGCAGGAGGTAATTTTTACCTGTGGAATACTGCCGTCCGGCATAATCTGCAGCTTTTCAGCACATCCCTGTCTGCTGTACCAGGTATTATTGGTATGCCTGTGATAAAAAATGTACCAGTCCTCTCCGATCTGCACAATACTTCCATGATTATTGGCACCGTAAGCTGTTGGCATATCTGCCGGCTTGTAGGTATCGATGTGCAGATCACAATTGCTGACAATAACTCCGCCATAGACAAAGTCCCTAGTAGGATTCTTGCTGGTGGCATAACATAATTCGTGCATTAATATGGATGAATAGACAAAATAATAGGTGTCACCTACTTTACGGATGGAAGGTGCCTCAAAAAACTCATGTCCCTCAAATCCGGTACCGGCACCATATTCACAGCCGGGGGCCACAAACACCGGAGCTTCCCTGATCGTCAGCATATCTGCTCCCAACACCGTAGCCATAGCTCCAGTACGGGATTTATCACCTTTTCCGCAAAATCCGGTATAAAGATATGTCACATCTCCTTCCGTCAGAACCCCCGGGTCAAACTGGGGCTCATCACCTTCCTTTTCGCCCAGACGTGTGCCATCTTCATAATGAACATAGCCATAAAATTCATACTTTCCTGCCGGAGTATCACATACAGCAACTGAAACTACCGAAACCTTGTCCAACACGTAATAAAGATAGGAACTTCCGTCCGGTCTCACCGTAACATCCGGGGCATACAGACACATTTTGCCTTCCGGGTTCAGCGGATCGGCTGTCTTCGGATAAATCACACCCTCATATCTCCAGTTGCCCAGGTCATCGACCGGAGCTGACCAGCACACATAGTCTCCCATGCAGAAAACATATCCGTTAAAGTAATCATGGGATCCGTAAACATATACGCGATCGCCAAAAACATAAGGTTCTCCGTCCGGAATATACTCCCAGGACGGTAAATATGGGTTAAACGCTTGTTTTTTCACTTTGATATCCTCCTTTGCAAGCCTAATCCATGTACATTGTTTCATAAAGCAAATTACTGGGTGCTAGTTTAAGCCTTCAAGCTGACCACACGATCATAGTCATATCCTCGATCCGGATTCACCTTTCCGGCATTCAGTTCGAAATAAACCACACCGTTTTCGTTTACAGGAAGCTCTACGCAGATATTTCCGTCCTCCTGCTTTTTACGCTCTGTTTTTACAAAAGGTCTGGATGATTCCCGAATCAGCTTCGTCTGTTCCTCACTCAGATTGGCAGGTTCTCCCATATCATGCCATACCTTCAAGGGATTACATGTTTCCTCATCTACCGTCTTAGTCAGGAAGCAGTACTCCTCCTGTTCAGCCGGAAATGTAAACTCCAACAGCATTTTTTCTTTACCCTGTTCTGTACTTTTACGGGCAATATTCCAGGCTACACCTAGATAATCACCGTTTGCACGTTTCAAAACGACAATATTGTCATCCTTATATACACAATTGGCTTCACTTTCCTCAAGCTTTTTGTAAAAAGCAAATGTCCAGAAGGTCGGCTTGGTAATACAGCCATTGGCAACCAGTCCAAAGCCGCCGTGGAATGGTGTAAAAGGAACTCCCTGCTCTTCAAACACATCACCAAATGTCCAGTAGGAATAGGATTCATTCACATCTCCCAATCTGGAAAGCTGCTGTGCTATAAGGGCCGCATTCAGGTTTGTATCATGAATGACGCCCTGAGGAGTATAGGAGCTGTTGAACTCCGTGATATGAATCTGCAGACCCTTATATTCCGGGAAACTGTCAATAATATCTCTGGTTGTTTTTAAATTGGCAAAGCCGTCCTCTGCCTTCATCAGTTCAGAATATGCATAATGTCCAATATATTCCGGCGGATCAATGGTGTAATGATGTCTGGTTACGAAATCCACAGGTATGTGATTCTCATGGCAATATTCCATAAATGCCTGAATCCATTTCTCATCCGTTCCTCCACAAACAGCAGGGCCTCCTACACGGAATCCCGGATTCACTTCCTTTATGGCATCAAAGGTTCTATGGAACAGCTTAAAATATTCCTGCATATCCGCATTTTCCCAGAAGCCGCAAAGATTGGGCTCGTTCCATACTTCAATGGGCCATTGAATAACTTCCTCTTCTCCATAGCGTCCCATCAGATGCCGCAGCAATGAATGTCACGGCGGCAACCTTGTCGCGGCTCACATCGTAGTTGCGGATGCCCTTGCCGCCGCGGGCGGTGATGCGGTAGGTGTCGATATCGGAGCGGCGTCCCTTGCCGTTCTCGGTCACGGTCAGCACCGTGCCGCCCTCGCGGCAGATGCACACGCCCACAACTTCATCGCCCTCGGCCAGACGGATGGCGCGCACGCCGTGGCCGCTGCGGCCCATGGGACGTGCATCGGCTTCGTTGAAGCGGATGGCCTGACCGTTGCGGGTGGCAACGATGAGCATATCGTGGCCGGAGGTCAGGCGGGTCCATGCCAGCGCATCGCCCTCGTTCAGGGCAATGCCGATCAGGCCGCTCTTGCGGATGTTGGCGTACTGCTCCAGCGGGGTGCGCTTGATGAGGCCCTGTTTCGTGACCATGGTCACAAAACCGCCCTCATTGGCCGTATCCTTGCTCTGGCAGAGCATGTTGG
>OLQA01002133.1_pt1 | contig 16038 bp, 12 predicted proteins | sample 1673151 | NCBI WGS metagenome assembly OLQA01 (sample SAMEA3136760, study PRJEB25190) | human gut metagenome | biome: human gut; feature: human-associated habitat; material: faeces | place: Austria | collected 2013 | reverse complement strand
TTTCCCGCCGCATCGATTGCTGTTGCTTTTGCAACATTTTTATTTTTCCCGATGATCTTCACATGCTGCATGACGACGCCTCTTGCCGCAAAAACCGGTTTTGTATTACCTTTTCCAAATGGTTCCATGTATTCAAGTTCTTCTATAAAATGTTCTGTAATAGCAGCAAATGGCAGTTCCATATCGATTACTACTTTTTCTGTCAGCTCTTCTTCTGAAAGTGTACACTGATCATTTAGTCTTCTTTTGAATTTCTCAACATTTTCTTTATCAAGTGAAAGTCCTGCCGCCATCGGATGTCCGCCGAATTTTGTCAGAAGATCCCCACAGCCTGTCAGTTCTTCATACATGGAATAGCTTTCGATTGATCTTCCCGATCCTTTGACTCCATCTTCGGAATCCGTCAATACAAATACCGGACGATAGTAATTTTCTCTCACACGGCCAGCCACAAGGCCGGCAAGGCTTTCATGACAATCCGGCAGATAGATAACAAGCACCTTATCCCCCCGGATATCTGTCCGTTCCACTTTCGCCATTGCCTCATCTACAACGCGGTCTGTCATATCTCTACGGCTCTCATTCAATGCTTTCAGATCACCTGCCAGCATATCTGCCTCCCGCTCTGTCTTTGCCCGAAGCAGTGCCAGTGCTCTTTTTGCCGTATCCAGCTTACCACTGGCATTCAGACACGGAGCAAGAATAAATCCGATGTGATATGCCTGAATCTTTTTTCCCTCCAGCCCGATACACTGGATCAGGGCACGTAGTCCTAGATTAGAGGTCCTCTTTAGCATCTCAAGACCCTGCTTCACCAGAATTCGATTTTCCTCTGTCAGATCCATCACATCTGCCACTGTTGCAATTGCAACATTTTCCAAAAGATAATCCAGATCCGCCACATCCTGACCATTTGCCTCACAGAGCGCCTCTACAAGCTTGTATGCAACCGCTGCACCACATAATCCTTTAAATGGATATTCACATCCTTCCTGCCTTGGGTCAACAACTGCATCTGCCGGCGGTAAAATGTATCTTCTTCCCGCTTCATTTTCCTTGTACGGCACTTCATGATGGTCTGTTACGATGATCGTCATACCAAGCGCTTTTCCATACTCAATTTCTTTTGCTGCCGCAATTCCGTTATCGCAGGTAATGATCGTATCAATTTCATCTTCATGTGCCCGATCGATCAGATGCTGATTTAATCCATATCCGTCTTTGATACGATCCGGGATGTCGCTGTCCACCTTTGCGCCAAGCTTTTCCAGACCTTCTAAAAGAATGTATGTCGCATTGATTCCATCACAGTCATAGTCTCCAATAACACGGATTTTTTCCCGGTCCCTGATTTTTTCAGTCAGAATTTCCACCGCCTGTGGCATACCCTTCATCTGCATTCCATCGTAGAGTTCCGCAATTGTACCGTTCAGATATTGGTTGATTGCTTCATCTCCAATAACATCCCGGTTACGAATCAGACTGGCCAGTCTCGGACTAATATGAAATTTCTTACTGATAGCCTCAAAATCAGCACCTTTTCTTAAAAGTACCCAGCGTTCCATAATTTTCGTCTCTCCTGTTTTATCCAAATAAATATTTGCAAAGTAAATACTACACTTTCAACAGGAATCTCCAACATCATTTTATTTACTTTGCAAATATTTACTTTAAGAAAAGAACAGCCTCGCCATAAAATATGACTTTGGCTGTTCTATAGTATTTAAAATTACTTCTTGAAGCGTTTCATTACATACCACAGCGCTCCTGTGATACATACAGATGAGTAAGCTCCGCATACAACTCCGACCATCAATGGAAGTGCAAACTCCTTAATAGAACTTACACCCATGACGTAAAGTACTGCTACCATGATAAATGTTGTAAGAGATGTATAGATACTTCTTGTCAGCGTCTGTGTGATACTCTTGTTTACAACTGCTGCAACATCACTGCTCTTTGTCTTACCACGCATTTCCTCTCGGATACGGTCAAAGATAACAATGGTCGCGTTGATGGAATATCCAACGATTGTCAGCATACACGCGATAAATGTATTACCAACAGAGATTCTTGCAATTGCATAGAATCCTACTACAACAAGGACGTCATGTAAAAGAGCAAGTACCGCACTGGTAGCGAAACGGATATCTTTGAATCGGAACCAGATATACAGAAGCATACAGATTGTCGCAATAACAACCGCGATAACTGCATCTCTTCGCATCTCATTACTTACTGTAGAACTGATATTTTCTGCCGTGATCTTTGATTCGTCCACACCGAAGTTATCAACCATAGCCTTATTCAGTGCTTCACGCTTGTCAAGATCCAGTGTAACTGTCTTGATAATAACCTGATTGGTTCCGGCTACTTTCTGAGTCTGAACATTGTTATCTCCAGTTACCTTTTCTACAACCGGAACAATTTCCTTATCAATCTCATCAATAGAGTAATCTTTATCAAATGTTACATTTGTAGATGTACCGCCCTGGAATTCAAGGCTGTATGCAAATGCTCCATTTCCTCTTCCTGCATTGACACCGATCGTGATCACTCCTGCTGCAATTAATACAAGAGAAATTGTAAAGAACACTTTTTTCTTTGAAAGGAAATCGATTGGCTCACGCTCTTTCTTTGGACGATAATATAATTTTTCACTTCTAAGTCCGACTGCATAAAATGCATTTACGATCAATCTTGTAATAACAAGTGCTGTAAACATAGATGCGATGATACCAATTGCAAGTGTCTGCGCGAATCCTTTTACTGTACCGGAACCTTTGAACCACAATACAGCTGCTGCGATCAGAGTCGTAATATTACCATCTAAGATTGCTGATAAAGCTTTCTGGAAACCAATCTTCAGAGAATTCTTTACACTTCTTCCGCGTACCATCTCTTCACGTACACGAGCGAAGATGATAACGTTGGCATCTACTGCCATACCAATGCCAAGAATGATACCGGCAATACCCGGAAGTGTCAATGTTACTTCAAATGCATTCAGGATTATAAGTACAAGTCCTGTATAGATTAAAAGTGCAAGTCCGGATGCAAGTCCCGGAAGCAAGTATACACAACACATGAATACAAATACAATTGCAAGTCCGATTGCTCCGGCTTTTAAACTGGTCGCAACTGCCTGCTCACCAAGCTGGGCTCCTACAACATTAGAACGCAACTCTTCCAGTTCCAGCTTCAGACCACCGATACGGATCGTAGAAGCAAGCGCATCTGCTTCTTCATAGGTCATGTTACCACTGATCTGAGCCTGTCCATTTGTAATGGCTGCCTGTACATTCGGAACACTTACAAATGCTCCGTCATAATAGATACCAATGCTCTGGCTCGCTGCCAGTGCTTTTGTTGTTGCATCTGCGAACTTTGTTGTTCCATCTTTTGTAAATGTAAGAGATACAACATTCTGTTTGTTCTTTGTCAGCTGGTCTTCTGTTGTCTGAGCCTGGGCACTTTTTACATCATTGCCACTCAGTACAATAGAACCGTCTGCCTGCAATTCTTCAATTGTCTTGTTGAGCTGATAATCTTTGGACGCATCTCCCGTACTGTTCACCTGACTATAGTTTGCTGAGCCGTCACTGCCTGTCTGTGCAATAAAATACAGGGAACCCGGCTGTCCCAGTTCGTCTAAAATCTCATTGGCATCTGTAACACCAGGAATCTCGATATTAATACGGTCGCTTCCCTCCTGATATACACTTGCCTCTGTACTATACTGTTCTACACGCTTTTGCAGCTTATAGATTGTATCACTCATCTCTTCATCCGATGGATTGTCATCTTTGACCTGATATGTGATACTTACACCACCGGCAAGGTCCAGACCCAGTTTGATATTCTTCATAGAACCTGTATGGCCTTTTCCGAATCCAACAATTGTCGTAAAACCAAGCAGTACGATCAAGGCCGCTGCCACAATAAGACTAAGTATGCCTCTGCTTTTTTTCATGATTTACTTCCTTTCTCTTTCTTCCATTCCTTCGAAGGATTCTATGTTACACATTATGCATCTGCCAGTGCTGCTTTGATCATAATGGCACATTCCACACGTTTACGCTGCATCTCACAGCCAACATCATAACAATCATGGATCGTTCCATGGAAATTATAAGAGTTTGCCATACATCCACCGCTACAGTAGAATTTAGCGAAACAATTTTTACATTTTTCTTTTGAATATACACTGCAGCTTCTAAAATCATCTGCAATCTCCGGCTTTACAATTCCATCGTCTACATTTCCCATCAGGAATTCTTCCTGTCCGACAAACTGATGGCATGGATACAGATCTCCCCATGGTGTGACAGACAGATATTCTGTTCCGGAACCACAGCCGGACATACGTTTCATCACACATGGGCCGCCTTCCAGATCGATCATAAAGTGGAAGAAGTTAAATCCTTTTCCTTCTTTTTCACGCTCAATCATAATCTTGGCAAGCTTATCATACTCTTCTTTGATCTGTGGAATATCCTCTTCGCGGATCGCATATGGATCGGATTCATCACCTACGACCGGCTCAATGGACATCTGCTTGAATCCAAGGTCTGCAAAATGCAGGATATCATTGGAGAAATCCAGATTATTTCTTGTAAATGTTCCACGGATATAATACTTCTCCTGATTACGACTTTCAGCCAGCTTCTGGAATTTCGGCACGATCAGATCGTAGCTTCCTTTTCCGTTGCGGAACGGACGCATCTTATCATTGATTTCCTTTCGTCCATCCAGGCTTAGCACAACATTGTCCATCTCTTTATTGACAAACTCCTGAATCTCATCATTCAGAAGAACGCCGTTCGTCGTAACTGTAAATCGGAAATTCTTGTCATGAAGCTTTTCCTGTTCTCTTCCGTATGCTACCAGGTCTTTGACAACCTGCCAGTTCATCAGAGGCTCTCCTCCGAAGAAATCCACTTCCAGGTTCTTTCTGGATCCGGAATTGGCGATCAGGAAATCAAGAGCTTTCTTTCCTACTTCAAAAGACATCAGTGCTCTTCTTCCATGATATTCTCCCTCTTCGGCAAAACAGTATCGACAGGCCAGATTACAATCATGGGCAATGTGCAGGCACAAAGCCTTTACTACTGTCTGTCGATTCTCTGTAAATTCATCAATAATATTTTCGTATATATCTCTGGTAAACAGCATACCCTGTTCTTTCAGTTTCTCACACTCGGAAACAGAAGTACGGATATCAGCCTCAGGATACTGATCTTTTAATTTGTCAACAATCTCCTGCTCTGAAAGTCCCTCTTCCATAAAAGGAAGAACTTCGTATGTTACAAGGTCTACCAGATGAATACATCCACTGTTAATATCCAGAACAATGTTATAGCCATTGCTCTGATATCTATGAATCAGACTCATCTTTCTGAAAATCCTTTCCTGTAACTTTTTGTTCATAAGAATAAGCAGCGGATTTCACTCCGCTGCTTACTGAATGTTCTGAACCTGCTTATTTGTTCTCGCAGCTCTGATTTCCTACAGTACAGGAAGTTTTGCATGCTGACTGGCAAGATGTCTGACATTCACCGCATCCACCTTTTTTCACTGTGTTCTGCAGGTTCTTTGTATTTAATGTTTTGATATGTTCCATTATATATCCCTCCTTATGTATAATTATCTGGGCATAGTATAGCATAAAATCAGCCTAATTGAAAGCATTTTTTTATCAGGAAAGCATCCCTCCAAGGGTTCCTCCTCCAAGACACATAAAAAATGTAGTCACCAGATGTTGGAAGCTCATATCCCACTTTCTCTGTACTGCAAAAGAAACAGCTGCAAGTAACACAAAATAACATAAGCCTACCAGAAATCCCCACCGATATTTATCCTGACGAAGTATCTTTCCTGCCAAAAATCCTCCTGCCAGGCAGGACAGCACATAAATCACTAAAATTCCTACCGTAACCGGCCCTTTCCCTATGTCAAGTTTGAATACCAGTAATGCCAGCAGGAGCAGGCAGACACCCGACAGAAGATATGCCAGAAACAATGATCTCAAAATTGCCTTTACCTTCATAAAAAAGCCCTCCCATATTGAAATATATGGAAGAGCTTTGCTTCATATGTGCAAAATGCTATGCAAAATATTATTTTTTCTTCTTAAGATAAACGAGTACTGCTACAATTACCGCAGCTGCGATGCCAATGATCACAAACGGAAGGATCGGAGTATTATCTCCAGTCTCAACTGCTCCTACAGAATTCCCCTTACTGTCTGCTTCACTCTGGTCAGCAGAGTCAGAAGTACTGTTCTGATTTTCAGATGTGGATGTCTGAACAGATGTATTATTCGCTGAACCGGATACTGTATTACTTGCATTATTTGCGGTACCGCCAGATGTACTGCCGATATTTGTGGAAGCTGCTGCTGTCGCCTGCGGAGTCGTTGTCGCGGTAGAAGTTGTACCGGAAGAATAGCTTCCATCTTCAATTTCTTCTCCTACAAGTGCCTTGCTTCCTGCAATTCCAAACGGGCTAAAAGAGTGTGTACTGAATACCATTGTACTGCCCTCAACACTTGGCACGATTGTTTCCATAGCACCACTGTCCAGAAGATGCTCAATTGTATAATCATATCCGGCCTTAACAGGAACTGTCACACTCAGATATTCACCATCTGGGATCTCATACTCTGTATTATTTTTCAGATCCCATAATTCAAAATCATAAGATTTGAATACATTTGCTTCTGCTTCATTGGTAAATTCATAATTCTCACCACTTGCAGCCCTGAACTGTACGTACCATGGAAGATTGATCCCTGATACAGAAATGCCATTGCATGTGTGATTTTTTTCTGATATCTGTGCTTTTTCTTCATCAGACGGCTCTGTGTCCTCCTCAACCGACTGAGCTCGGTCATCTGCTGTGATATCTTTCTCTGTTCCATCAAAAATATTGTCTTTATCAGCCTCCGGAGTCACTGTAGGTTCCGGTGTATCTGTCACTGATGGTGTCTCAGTAATTTCTGCGATATCTGCAGGTCCCGGTGTCTCAACGGCCTCTGGTGTATCTTTATTTTCTGACGGAGTTACTGTTACAGCCGGTGCTTCCGTATTCTCAGTAATAATATTGTCTGTATTATCATTATCCGGTGTTTCCGTCACTTCTGTGCTGTCTGTATCTGCGTTATTCTTGTCCTCCGTGGACTCAGAGTCTGCTGTGTTCTCGGTATTTTCCGGGTTTTCCGTTACTTCCGGAGTCACTTCCGGAACAGTAGTTTCCGTATTTTCTTCAGTATTATCTGTCGTGCTGGCCTCTGTGTTTTCCTCTGTGTTTTCTTCTGTGTTTTCTTCTGTGTTTTGTGCAATATTCTCAGTATCTGCAGTTTTCTGCTCTGTCTGAGTCTCCTCATAATCTGAATCCTTACTGATACTGCTTACAACAACTGTCACACTGCTGTAAATTGCATCTGACTGCCCATCCCAGCCGGAAATCTTCGCCAGATCAGCAGCATTATACGGGCGAAATACAACATCATAAGTCTGCACTCTCGCTGACGGTACGCAAGACCCATCTGCCCAGGAAAGTGTTCCATAATCACTCTTCGGAAGTGAAATATCTGAAAGAGGAACCGGCTGATCAATCGTAACATTATTCGGGATCAGACTGCTGACCTGTACGGTCGATGTATCGTCTCCCATTACTGTTGCAAATGAAAACTGACTTGTTACAAGTGCTGCGGTAAGTGCTGCAGCAGCAATAAACTGCACGTTCTTCCTCTTTTTCATCATAATCCTCACACCTCAATCTATATTCATTACTGCCAGACAAAGCCATTATATGCCGGCAGTTCCATCTAATTTACGTAATCTTTAAATAAAAAATGTAACTTGTTTCTATATCATATATAATTCGAATTTAAGTACTGTAATATAAAAATATCTATTTTGTCGTATATGAAACTTTTATCTTTTCGTAACTAATTTGTAACACAATATTTTATTTTACGACACAAGCATTATATCACAGTTCTACTTTTTTCGACACCCCCAAATTATTTTTTTTATATTTATCAAGATTACATCATTAGTGAGAATTGAGTGACTATTCTGTTTACTTCTGCAAGAACTTCTTTTATTCCTCTCTCAGACTCTGTCCAATTATCTCTGGTAATGCCATCAACACAACATGGGCATACCCGAAACTCAGTGTCCGGATATGCCCTCTGATAATACATTAAAGCTCTTCTGGCATGATAATTTTTGCAACAAATAATTGCCTTCCTTATATTAATACCTGCCTGATCTGTAACTTTTCTGGAAAACTTTGCATTTTCCCAGGTAAATGTCGCCCGATCTTCCTTCAGAACAGCATCCGCCGGCACACCATTCTTCATCAGTACATCCTTTAAAAATTCCCATTCCGTCTGATACTCTCCATTGTACCGTTTCTGACCAGTCAGTACTCCGCCAAATCTGCCTGCAGAAATACTGTATTTTCCACTTGGCAGTACAAATGGAGCATATTTTTTCGCATACAGCTGTGCCGCTCTCTCTGCCATCTGTGAATAACCATTGCCGGGTACAAAAATAATATCCGCTTTCTCTGGCTTATTTTCTGCAAAAATGAACTTACTTGTTTCTTTTATGAACTCTTCGTACATATTCGATACCTTCTCTTTTGGTTTATTTTGTTACAATGACCGTACTATATCCTGCATCTCTGAGGCGTTGTTCCATATTTATTGCATTTCCGATCTGCTGAAATGCACCAACCTGTACTTTATATAAATCATTTTCATTCAACAGAAATGCCGGATATCCTTGATCTGTCAATTGATAAAGCATACGGTCTGCATTCTCTCTGTTCCGAAATGCGCCGGTCTGTACCCGATAATACAAAGGAGCTTCTATCGTTTCTTCCGATAACGTTCCTAGAATTGCGCCTGCAATCGCCTGTGCTATTTCATCTTTTTTCTCATCATATAATGCATTATCCGCATCTGAGTTTATAAATCCGGTTTCAATGAGAAGAGCAGGCATTCTGGTTCTTCGCAGAACGACCAGTCCCGGACGTTCTTTTACTCCTATTTCTCTGAATCCAAGTTCCCCCAGTGCTCCAACAATATTTTGTGCCATCTGATACTTAATTCCACTTTTGTCATATACCAGAACTTCTACGCCCTGATATTGATTATCTTCAGGGCTGCTATTCCGATGAAAAGAGATAAAATAATCTGCACCTGACTGATTTGCGATTCTTGCCTTCTCAAATGGCGTCTGGTAAATATCTTCTGTTCTAGTATATACCACATCCACACCATTGTCTTCAAGGATTTTTCCTACCGCTTGTGCAAGTGCAAGATTATCATCTTTTTCATTTCTTCCATTATATACAGCACCGGGATCCGTTCCACCATGTCCCGCATCCAAAACAATTTTATAAGCCAATTTTGTATCTCCTGACTGCTTTTTAATTAGTATATGCACACACTGATAAAAAGCATACGGGATAATCAGATTGCTTCAATAATAGCTGAACTGACCAGTTTCCGCATTGTAATGGTACACATAATAGGTAAGAAAATCTTCTTCCGGTGTCGTTTCTTCTACAGTCTCTGCCAGAACCTCTTTTAGCTTTCTTGGATCTGCACTATCTTCGCTGTGTATCATTACTTCATGAATACTTGTAAACACCATATAAAAACTGCCACCAATAAGTTTCCCCAATCGTTGCGCAACTCCGGGTAAAAAAACAGCCACTGCTCCATTGGTCCGGACAGATGTACTCAGACAATTTCCTATTGCATCTTTCTTCAAAGACATATCAAACAGCAGATTCATAAAATTCTCGCCTTCATAATCCAAATTATATAGAAGTTTCTCCCAGCAATAAATTCTTGGTGGCGAAATAAAATACGTATTCAAAAGTGCCTCATTAAACACTGACTGTTCATCCTGCTCCCATTTCTGTAACATATGTTTTTTTATTTTAATGCTGGTACTGCATCCATCCAGTTCTCCCATCCGGGCATATAATACCAGTGCAATATCCCCAACGGTTCGAAAAATTGCATTCTTCAGTTCATCTCGATATTTAACCACATTCATCAGGCGGATAAACAGATCTCCCTTTACCTTTTCGTAACTGTCCAGATTTTTACTTTTCTCAAAACACTCGGAACGAGCAAGCGTATCTAATCTTTTCATAATTTCCTGTATGATATTCTCCATGCTCCATCCATTTTGAAATTCATCATACAGATCTCGCACATAAAGTGCACAGACTTCATAAACGCCTTCCTTCTGTCTATTTTTCAAAAGCAGTCTGTCACCCGAAGTCGGAGGATATTCCTCAGCCTTCTTATAACAGATCATTTCTTCTTCATAAGAAGTTTCCTTAAGAAGACTCTGTCTCAAAGTGTCCACGAAGTTTTCGTAACCGTTTTCCATATTCAATTCCTCATCTTTCCTGAATTATTCGGGCGATCTGCCCATGACTTAAATAGATTTGAAAAAAAGAAGGAAGCAGATGCTCCCTTCAAGAGTTGCTGTATCTAGAGGATACCGCATAATATTGTTTATGTAAAGAAAATTCGTTCGACAAAATTCGTGGATATCGACAATTGTTTTTATAACATTTCTTATTATAAAATACTTTAGAATAAAATTCAGATCAGGTCAGTTTAATTCATAATAATCTGCCCTTTGCCTTCCAGATATGTCAGAAAGCCCTCGCATCCCCTGACTACGTCGCGATATGTAATGTCAAAATTTCCTGTGTACCATGGATCTGCGATATCGCCGTGTTCGTCCGCATAATCCAGCAGAAGGCTCACTTTCTTTTCCGGATCTTTGCCTAGAATTCGAAGCATATTTCTTCTGTTTCGCTCTTCCATTCCAATCAGATAATCATATTTATTATAATCTGATTTTTTAAGCTGTACTGCCCTTTTCCCTTCACATGTAATCCCATGTTTCGCCAGTTCACGCTTCGCCGGTGGATATACCGGGTTACCGATTCCATTCCAGATTTCCTCTGTACTCGTCGCCGCAGAGGCGATGTAGAACTGGTCACCTAGTCCACGTTTGCTGACTATATCCTTAAAGATAAATTCTGCCATTGGAGAACGACAGATATTGCCGTGGCAGATAAATAACACTCTTATCATTGCTTAAAACTCCTTGAAATGCTGTATTTACGCTGTTTACAGGCATTTTCCGATAATCTTCAATCCTGTCATTTTCCTGTATATCACAGCATAAATTCGTATATTTTCTTATCCAAATTTAGTAACTTCTTAGTAATAACCAGCCTGGAAAACAGGCTTTCTAAGAACCTTATAATCAGATTATTCTTAATTCTTTTTTCATACTTCCCCCTTGATAATAACGATTTCTTTAGATATATTAACATAAAAATTCAAAACTTGCAAGGCTTATCGACTTGAAAAATCATCTTTATATTCTCTATTTTATTTCACGATTTGAAGTATATAAAACTGAAAATAAATAAAGTTTATTGTATAATTATTCATTGTGAGAATTATATAATTTATCAAGATAAAATATTTGCATAAAAAAAGGGAACTTAAAGTTCCCTTTTAGAAATTATCACTTAAATTATCCTAAAATCTTAGTAACAACTCCTGAACCTACTGTTCTTCCGCCTTCTCTGATGGCAAATCTTAAACCTTCATCAATAGCGATTGGAGTGATTAATTCGATTATGAATTTAGCGTTATCTCCTGGCATAACCATTTCAACGCCTTCTTCTAATTGGATATTACCAGTTACGTCAGTTGTTCTGAAGTAGAATTGTGGTCTGTATCCTGAGAAGAATGGAGTATGTCTTCCACCTTCTTCTTTAGTTAATACGTAAACTTCTGATTCGAATTTAGTATGTGGGTTAATTGTTCCTGGTTTAGCAAGAACTTGTCCTCTTTGGATTTCGTTTCTTTGAACACCTCTTAAAAGAAGTCCAATGTTATCTCCGGCAGCAGCTTCGTCTAACATTTTCTTGAACATTTCAACACCAGTTACTACAACTGTTCTTCTTTCTTCAGTTAAACCTACTAATTCAACGTTATCTTGAATTTTTACTTTACCTTTTTCTACTCTACCTGTAGCAACAGTTCCTCTACCTGTGATTGAGAATACGTCTTCTACTGGCATTAAGAATGGGTTGTCGATATCTCTAACTGGTTCAGGAATGAATGCGTCAACTTCTTCCATTAATTTAACGATTTTGTCTCCCCATTCTCCATCTGGTTCTTCAAGAGCTTTTAAAGCTGAACCAACTACGATTGGAGTGTTATCTCCATCATATTCATATTCATTTAATAATTCTCTAACTTCCATTTCAACAAGTTCGATTAATTCTGGGTCATCAACTTGGTCTTCTTTGTTTAAGAAAACAGCGATTTTTGGAACACCTACTTGTCTTGCTAATAAGATATGTTCTCTTGTTTGAGGCATTGGACCATCAGCAGCACTTACTACTAAGATAGCTCCGTCCATCTGAGCAGCACCTGTAATCATGTTCTTTACATAGTCGGCGTGTCCTGGGCAGTCAACGTGTGCATAGTGTCTGTTTGCTGTTTCATATTCAACGTGAGAAGTTGAAATTGTGATTCCTCTTTCTCTTTCTTCTGGAGCTTTATCGATGTTTGCATAATCAACGAATTCACCAGTACCAAATCTTTTATTTAATACTAAAGTGATAGCTGCAGTTAAAGTAGTTTTACCATGGTCAACGTGACCGATAGTTCCGATATTAACGTGTGGTTTAGTTCTTTCAAATTTTTGCTTAGCCATTTTACTAAAATCCTCCTAATCTATTTTTTTGCTCTCTCGCCAATTACTTTTTCAGAAATTGCTTGAGGCACTTTTTCATAATGATCGAATTGCATTGAATATGTTGCACGACCTTGAGTATTACTTCTTAAGTCAGTTGCATATCCAAACATTTCTGCTAAAGGTATGAATGCATCAAGTACATGAACACCATTCTTAGGATTCATTCCTTGGATTCTACCTCTTCTTGATGAAACATCACCCATAACATCTCCTAAATATTCATCCGGAGTTGTTATTTCAACTTTCATCATTGGTTCTAATAAAACCGGAGCTGCTTTTCTAACAGCTTCTCTAAATGCCATTGAACCTGCAATCTTAAATGCCATTTCAGATGAGTCAACTTCATGGTATGAACCATCGTATAAAGTAACTTTAACATCTAAAACAGGGTATCCGGCAAGTACACCTGCTTGAGTTGCTTCTTCAATACCTTTTTGAACTGGTCCGATATATTCTTTTGGAATAGAACCACCAACGATATTATTTACAAACTCAAATCCTTTACCAGGTTCTTGAGGTTCAATTTTAATTTTACAGTGTCCGTATTGTCCACTACCACCAGATTGTCTTACATACTTTCCTTCAGCATCAGATTCTTTAGAAATAGATTCTCTGTAAGAAACTTGTGGATTTCCTATATTAGCTTCTACTTTGAATTCTCTTAAAAGTCTATCAACGATGATTTCTAAGTGTAATTCACCCATACCTGAGATAATTGTTTGACCAGTTTCTTCATCAGTATAAGTTCTGAAAGTAGGATCTTCTTCAGCTAATTTGTGTAAAGCTATACTCATTTTTTCTTGAGATGCTTTTGTCTTTGGTTCGATAGCAACAGAAATAACCGGTTCTGGGAATTCCATTTTTTCTAAGATTACATGGCTATTCATATCACAAAGAGTATCTCCTGTTGTAGTGTCTTTAAGACCAACTGCAGCAGCGATGTCCCCAGCTGATACACTATCAACTTCTTCTCTCTTATTAGCGTGCATCATAAGAATTCTACCAATTCTTTCTTTTTTGCCTTTTGTTGAGTTATATACATAAGAACCAGCTTCTAAAGTTCCTGAATAAACTCTGAAATATGCAAGCTTTCCAACAAATGGGTCAGCTACGATTTTAAATGCTAATGCTGAGAAAGGTTCTTCATCTGAAGCATGTCTTTCTGTTTCTTCTTCATTGTCATCAACACCCTTAATAGAAGGAATGTCTAATGGAGATGGCATATAAGCCACGATAGCATTTAATAAAGGTTGTACCCCTTTGTTTTTATAAGCTGAACCACAAAGTACTGGGTTTATTGATAGATTAATAGTAGCTCTTCTGATAGCTTCTCTTAATTCAGATGGTGAAATAGCTTCTCCTTCTAAATATTTTTCCATAATAAACTCATCTGTTTCAGCTAAGGCTTCTAATAAGTTTTGACGATATTCTTCAGCTTTATCTTTGTAAGCATCTGGAATATCAGTTTCTTCTATATCTGTACCTAAGTCATTTTTATAAATAATAGCGTGCATTGAAATTAAGTCAATAACTCCAACGAATTCTGATTCAGCTCCAATAGGAATTTGAACAGGAACCGGATTAGCTTTTAACTTATCCTTAATAGTTTCGATAGAGTCATAATAGTTAGCTCCAGTCGCATCCATTTTATTTATAAAGCAAATACGTGGTACGCCATATTTATCTGCTTGTCTCCAAACAGTTTCTGATTGTGGTTCTACACCGCTCTTTGCATCAAAAAGTGCAACTGAGCCGTCAAGAACTCTTAAAGATCTTTCAACTTCTACTGTAAAGTCAACGTGTCCCGGAGTGTCAATGATGTTAATTCTTGTATCATTCCATACACAAGTTGTAGCAGCTGAACAAATAGTGATACCTCTTTCTTTTTCTTGCTCCATCCAGTCCATTTGTGCAGCACCTTCGTGAGTATCACCTATTTTGTGGATCTTTCCTGTATAATAAAGCATTCTTTCAGTTACTGTTGTTTTACCAGCATCGATATGCGCCATTATACCAATATTTCTTGTATTTTCAAGTGAATATTGTCTTGCCACAATAGCATTTCCCCTTACCTTTTAAATAAAATCCTATATTAGAATCCGTAATGTGCAAAAGCCTTGTTAGCTTCAGCCATCTTATGAGTATCTTCTCTCTTCTTAACACTTGATCCAGTATTGTTAACTGCATCTAAGATTTCTTTTGCAAGTCTTTCTTTCATAGTTTTTTCTCCTCTATTTCTAGAGTAAGTTACTAACCATCTTAAACCTAAAGTTTGTCTTCTTTCAGGTCTAACTTGAATAGGCACTTGGTATGTCGCCCCACCTATACGTCTTGCTTTAATTTCTAAAACAGGCATGATATTTTCTAAAGCTTTTCTGAAAACTTCAGTTGGTTCTTCGCCAGTTTTTTCTTTTACGATTTCAAATGCACCGTAAACTATTGCTTGAGCAGTTCCTTTTTTACCATCAAGCATAATGTTATTTATAAGTTTAGTAACAACCACATCTCCGTAAATTGGATCCGGCATTACTTCTCTCTTTGGAACATGTCCTTTTCTTGGCACCTTTCTTCCCTCCTTACTATATTAGTAGTATCACTGGTACTCAGCGATTGATTTTGCTGACAAGCACACAAATGTATGTATTATAAAGTTAAATTCTTTAATTAATAAAACATTTCTGCCACATCAGTTTAATTATTTAGGTCTTTTAGCTCCGTATTTAGATCTTCCTTGCTTTCTGTTAGCTACACCTGCAGTATCTAATGTACCTCTGATAATGTGGTATCTAACCCCTGGAAGGTCCTTTACTCTTCCCCCTCTAATAAGCACAACGCTATGTTCTTGTAGGTTATGACCTATACCTGGAATATAAGCTGCAACTTCCATTCCGTTTGTTAATCTAACTCTGGCAACCTTACGTAACGCTGAGTTAGGTTTTTTAGGAGTTACAGTTCTTACAGCTGTACATACACCTCTTTTTTGTGGTGATTCACTAGCAGTACTTCTCTTTTTAAGAGTATTAAAATTGAAACTTAATGCTGGTGCTTTTGATTTAGTTACAGCTTTTTGTCTTCCTTGTTTAATTAACTGGTTAATAGTTGGCATTTCTTCACCTCCTCAATATTTTTCTTTAAAAATGCACATAACTATACATTATTAAATGTACCTAATTATTTTAACATTACTTTTATTAAAAGTCAACTA
>OLQA01002132.1_pt1 | contig 16038 bp, 21 predicted proteins | sample 1673151 | NCBI WGS metagenome assembly OLQA01 (sample SAMEA3136760, study PRJEB25190) | human gut metagenome | biome: human gut; feature: human-associated habitat; material: faeces | place: Austria | collected 2013 | reverse complement strand
GCGTCTTCGGTCACGTTCTCAGGGTCGATGTCGAGGTTCGATTCGAGAACTTCTTTAACGGTATCAAGCGTAGCCATTGAAGGCATCCTTTCTCACAGTGAACTAGCGAAGGTATTGTACCCTATCGCTACTCCTTCTGCTTCAAAAGGCCGTAACCTCCATTGTCACGACGGTAAAGAACATTCACCAAGTTCGTGTCGCGATCGGTGTAAGCGAAGAAATCGTGGCCCAGAAGGGCGATTTGCACGAGTGCTTCTTCTTCGGTGAGCGGCGCGAACTCGATTTCCTTCACGCGCACGACCTCGTCGTCGGACAGCTCGCTCATAAGCCCGTCGAGGTCGAGCTCTCCTTCGGAGACGGGAATGGGCGAGGCGTCAACGGTTTTCTCGCCGTTGCGGGTCTTGCGATCGATGACGCGCGTCTTGTACTTGCGCAGCTGGCGCAGCACCTTCGCCGCGGCGACGTCGATGGCCGCGTACATATCGTCTTCGTGCTCTTCCACGCGGATGATGTGGCCCTTCGTGCGCAGCGTAACCTCGCAGATAGCGGGGGTTGCGTTTGCGGGGTTCTTCTCCACGTGCAGGACGACTTCGGCATCAAGCGGATTAATGTCCATGACCTTCATGGAATTGCCGATTTTGTCTTCGGCGTACTCGCGCAGCGCATCGGTTACAGGCATTTTGCGTCCGGTGACGGTAATGCTCATGTCAATCACCTCTTCTTCGCGGCGGACAAAAAAGACCGACGGTGTTTTTCCTGCTCAGAACCGTAAAAAGTTCTTTCTAGATGGGTGGCAGGTTATCCCCTTCCGTCGAATCTGTAGGTACAGCATAGCGCACTTTACGTTGATTTAACCGGCGAATTCCCGGTATTTTCGGGTTCGTTCGTAAACGATTTGAAAACGTCAACGCCACGTTCCCGGGCGTGTCGCAACGCCGCCATGATAGACTGTGTCGAATCCGCGAGGACGGCCCGCAAGGCGCCTATCGCGAAAGGCGACAGGGGGCGTTCCGAATCCCCGCCGGCTCGTTTCGCCATGGAACGGGCCTCATGAAAGAGCAAGCTTCGTTTCGCGGGCGGCTTAGGCGCTTCCCGCAAGTTAGGCAGGATATGACCGACAGCCGTATCTATATCAAAGAGGTGCAGGGCCACCAGCATCGCTACCAGAAGCTCATCCAGCTGACGCATTCGTCCACGAAGGCCGCCGGCGCCATGCTGCTCGCCGCCGTGGTGGCGCTTATCGTGGCGAACACCGCCGCGCACGAGCCGTTCCTGGAGTTCTGGCATTCGCACGTGGGCTTCTTCTTCGGCGAATCCGTCGTCGAGATGTCGCTTGCGCACGTGATCAACGACGTGTTCATGGCCGTGTTCTTCCTTTTGGTGGGCTTGGAAGTGAAATACGAGCTCACGGTGGGCGAGCTGACGAACATGCTGGGCGCGGGCCACATTCTGGTGCAGCGCTACGGCGATATTCTGGACGGCAAGCGCACGTGGCAGAAAGAGCTTTCGCGCTCGAACCTGCGCCCCTCTCTGCCGGACGCGGTGGCGGGCGACATCACCTCTGCTATGCCGTACCGCGCCATGGTGAACATCATCAACTTCATTCAGGCGGTCGATCACGTCGTCCCGGGCTTCGCCGCCGTGGAGACGCTGCTCTATTCGCCGGAGCTGAAGTTTTACAGCAACCGCGTGAAGATGGACACGGATCTCAACACAAGCATTCACAACCTGCACTGCCTTGGCGACGCCAGCGGATGGACGCGCGGCCTGATGATGGCCTCTTGCATGGGCGTGCTCATGGGCAGAAAACTCGCAGAACAGGAAAACGCATAAGAGAACAAGATTGCACACATCGCAAGTTCACACATAAAGAAACGGGCCCCGCCGCGGCAATTCGGCAGAAGCCCGTTTTCTTTTTGTTTATTTATAAAGCAGATTACAACGTAAATTCAATCATTTTTTTGACAGGGACACGTGAAACAACTGCGGCGAGCTTTTCGCCGTCCAAGTCTTTAGAAAAACCACCGGCAAAAATGTACGGGACATGGAAAGAATACGTGGTATCTTCCTGCAAGGCGGTTGCGAGTTGTCCCTCGCCGGTCGGGGTGCATACAGACCACAAGGTCGAATCGAAAATCAGCGAATAATACGGCCCTGCAATCATATATTGAATCAGCAGAAGATAGCCGTCTGAATTGCCTACATTGCGAAACTCATACTCTACATCGAGCACAGTCTCTATATCGTCCTTTCCCTCCGGGGGATTTTCCGACGCGCCGTATTTCTCCAGAAATTCATCGTAGGTCAGCTGCTCCGCACCGAGTATTCTTACAGAATAGCCCTCCGTGTTTTCATCATCCATTTCCTGAAAGGCACCGTTCAGCTCTACCCACTGGTTTTGCGCATATCGCTCTTCCGGGATCGTCAGTACATTGGTGTTCACATGGACGATGCGCACGACGATGAGCAGAAGCAAAACCAGACTGACTGCGCATAGTAAGATTTTCTTAGCCTTCACTTCGCTTCTCCCCCTTTATGCTGTGCCGAACGATCTCTCCTTGATCTAAATCGTAAATTTCATCGGATATATCCTCCAGAATATCCCGATCGTGCGAGGAAACGATCAAGACTGCGCCGCGTTCCTTTTCTTTTTTCACGATGTTCCCCAGCATGTCAACGCCGGATTCATCCAGCGCATTTGTAGGTTCATCAAGCAGAATCAAATCCGGGTGCTCCATGACCGCCGCCGCAATGCCGAGGCGCTGCTTCATGCCCAATGAAAACTTTTTGTATTTTTTACGGCTTTTCGGGTCCAGCCTCACTTCCGATAAAACAGCCTTGATCTCATCCTCTGTCACTTTTCCTTTGGGATATGCGATGAGTTTCAGGTTATCCATAGCGGAATAATCGTCCAAAAAGGCCGGCCCTTCAATCAGCACGCCTAAGGATCTCGGAAACGGTATGTCTTTCGATACGACTTCTCCGTCGATCAAAACCTGTCCTTTCGTGGGGCGGATCAATCCACTGATTAGGCGCATCAGCATCGTTTTGCCGGAACCATTTATTCCACGTAGGCCGATCACACGCCCGCGCTCGGAGCAAAGGGATACGTTTTTGATTACAACATCGCCGTGTATAGACTTTGTAACGTTTTTCACTTCAAGAAACATCAGGATTCCCCCTTGCTTAAAATATCCTTGCGGTCGTAAACGATGCAGCCCCCCACTATCGATGCTAAACTAACAAGCGACAAAATCAAAATGCCTTCCGCCGCATCGACTCCGCCCTCACAAAGGAGGGCGTTTCGAATCATCATGGCATAATTGCCAAAGAAAAAAGGTTTCATAAAATAGGCAGACAGAAACAAAAATACAGCCATGACTAAAAAACTTCCAATCGGTTTGATGAATAGTGAAATAAGCTGCTGAAGCAACGTGATCGTTAGAATGGCAAACCATACCATCAACAAGGTCGGAATAAAAGCGGGGCTGGTGGCTTCTCGAGGAACCATAGAAGAAAGGTTCATCACGTTTAAAATTAACTTATCTATTTCTAAAGAAGAAACTCCACCCAAGGCAAAACCGCACCCAAGTGTAACAATCACACCCAGCACAAAATACAAACTTGTGTTGATAGTAATACACAGAATTTTCGATAACCAATATTGCTTTTTATCACCGGCACGAAGAAGTAATTGTACATTCACGCCCGCAGAGCTTTCCTCAGTCAAGTCAAAGTTAATATATATGGCAAGTAAAATCAGCAAAAGCCACTGAAACGGAATCTCAAACGGTCTGTCAAACCCAAATAAACTTGCGCTGCGGACGCCGTCGCACCCCCCAAAGGCATACAACAAAAAATCACCTAACGTAGGCGCCGCAAAAGGAGGAAGCTGCGGGCTTTGCAGGTATGCGTTTGAAAAGCTGATTTTGCATGCAAATGCTACCAGAACAAAAAAGAGCAGCGCAAGGGAGAGGCTTCGTAAGGAAGTCCTCTCCCTTTGGCTTTTGTAATCAGCCGGAATGATTGGATTGTAGGTAAAATCAATCATAATTGGAGGATTACAAAATGGACAAGTACATCCACAACGAGCAGAACGGACTTTGGTATGAGCTGCAAGGGGACTATTATCTGCCCTGTCTGAAACTGCCGGAGGAACCTGAGGTACACATTGGTATCTGGGGACAACGGCATCGCCGATACCTCAAAGGCCACCACAAAGCGCTGTATACCTCTCTGCTTACCAGCGGCAAGTTGAACAGTTACCTTGCTGACATTGACCGGCAAGCAGAAGAAATGTTCTCTCGGCTGATAAATCAGCTTTCCGAAAAAGAGGGCGTAACGGAAGCACTCAAAGCAGAACACCTAATGCTGTGGGTACAGAAGATGAACAGCATCCGCAACACCGCTATGGAGGTTGTTTCAAACGATTTAATTTACGCATAACAAACAATCGGAAAGGCTGCTGTCAAGCGACGGCGGCTTTTCTTTTTCGGAAAGTATTCAAGAAGTCATAAAGTTTTGTGTACAGTTGAAGAAGGTCAATAGATTTTGTGTGGAATTTATATTTTTTTCAAGAAAGTACTTGATTTATCAAGGAGAGGGAGTATATTATAATATATCATAATAGATTATATTCGGCGGAAAGGAGTATTTGAGCTTGAACACATCAAAGAAAGCCGAGAGGACGAAGGAAATCATCGGTATATGCCTTGACTGTTTTGTTGAAAAAGGGCTGACGGTAACGACCACCACAGATCTCTGCAATGCAAACAATCTGCAAAATGGCGGTATCTATTACTATTTTGACACAAAAGAAGAGATGGTTCTGGCCTGTGTCGAAGAAGCAATTTCTCGCATTGAGCAGGGTGCGTTCAGCATTGCCTTTGAAGATATCAAAGATATTGCCAATATGATGGACCATCTCGGCACTCTTGCGGATGAACTGTCTCCGGTTATGCGTTTTCTGGTCAGCGTATGTGTGTCGCAGGAATACGGAAACAAAGTCAAGCCATACCTTGTACAGCTTGCAGGTCGCTACCCTTATTATACGAAAAAAATTGCCGAGATTCTCGGCTGCACCGCAGCGGAAGTAGAACCGTATGTCCACCTGTCTATTCTGGCGCTGAACAACTATATGATTTTTAATGAGCGGGCGCTGTTCCTGCCGCAGATAGAGGCGGCGAAAAAAGGACTGATGCAGCTTGCGAAAAGGAAGGGATGATACGGATTACGACAATTATCCTCAAAAAATAAAAATAAAACACAGGAGGCTCTTATGAGAAAAAGAATACTACCGTTCATAATGGTAATGTTGATGATCTTTACGGCTCTGCCAATTTCGGCGAGTGCATCGACGCTCTATTATGGCAAAGCAATCAATTCCGGCGAAACATACACAGATACTTCATTTGAAATGTGGTGCTGGTATGGGAATGAAACCTTCACAAACAATGGGACAGTTAATATTTCAAATGGCTTTACACTTGGTTATCAGGCAAGCTTTGTAAATAACAGTGAATTTACATTTACCGGTTCCAATTCAACATTTGGTGTCAGTTCCGGTTGTTCCTTCCAAAATAACGGAACTGCAAGAATCAGTGGCTGTTACAACTTGGGCTTGGAAGATTCTTTTGTTAACACCGGCACATTATATCTATCCGATATTAGTAATTTTAACGTTTCCGGTGTAGTGAATGCACCCAGATACCTTGACGGCAAGCGAGTGCAGCTTTTGGACATCTATTACAGCGGCGTGGGCATTCTCCACGAGCTGACCCCGGAGGAGATGGAAGAAGCCTTCCAGCATCACCTCGCTGAGCGTAACAAAGAGAAAACGGCATAACCGCAAGGGTTACACCGTTTCTAAGAACTTATTAAACTGAGATACAAGAGCCACCTTGGGGCACCTTCCTTACGGAGGGTGCCCCAACCGAAAATCTTTTCCATCTGCCGAGTAAGGATCGCCTTACATCTAAAGCAAAAATTCTATAAAACATCTTTTTTTCTCCAAGCCAAAACGGTGAGCATCCCCGGAAGAAGAAGCAGTATAAACTCTGCGGCTACGATCCACAAATTTGCGCCATACGGAGAAACATTTACCGCGCGAAGGAAATCGAGAGGCGACAGGCAGAAAGGAATGAACCGATAAAGCAGGGAAAGGAAAATGTGAAAAACCATCAGCGTGAGAAACGGAAGAATTAAGACCAGGCCTCTGTTTTTCAGTTTGTAAAGTGCCATGGGAATTGTGGCAATCGCGCCGGAAAAGAGAAAATCCAGCAAGAGATAGAGCAGAATGTAAAGAACCGGGTGCGTATAAAAAACCTCCGCCCATAGCCCGAATCCGTATACGCCGTTATAGATCACTTCTAATACGGACGGTAGACGCATCGGCACCGTACAGGCGACAAAAATCACGTTGACAATCATAGGAAGAACGATCACTGCGCCGCCGGACAGAAACGACGCCAAAAACTTTGCCGCAAAATAGCGCTTCTGGGAAATCTGCGGCGTGATCAAATTAAGATACCCGCTTTTGTATTCCCGGTGGAGCGAGCTGCCATAAGGTAAGACAGCCAGCAATGGTAGTAAAAAGAAAAATGCCGTGGCGCACCAAGTTGAAAAATCCATGCCAATCCAGAAATCCGCCATAGTTTCAGCACTAAGATGATAGTCTTTTCCCCAGTCAGCAACATTTTGGTATGCTGGTGTATTCAGAAACCTTGTTCTGATGATGTATCCCCGGACTTGTAAAAAGCCGCTTAATAAAGATAAAAAAAGAGCGACTGATAAAGAAAATAAAAATCTCTTGTTCCAAAACGCTTTTTTAATTCCATGGACAAAATCCGTTTCATCGATCTTCACCCCAAACTGTAAAGTATCGGTTTAATATACGATAACTCTTGTTTTAAGGATACTGATTAGCAAGGTATTTGTCAATAGTATTTAGACTTTTGTTGATATAATTTTATTCATTTTATAAAATAGTTCGTCTTGAAGCAACATGATTTTCTTTTGCTTTCTACTGCATGGGCGTGATATGGTGATTTTATCCACAACAGATTTAAAAAAACTTTCCCCTGTAAATCACAGAATTTTCTTGCAGGCGCAGGGGGAATATGCTATACTGATTGTGTATAAGTTTACGTCATGACTACATTCAAAGAAAGATGGTTTTATAGATGAAATTAGGTATCGGAGTCCCCTACCTAAGTTTTCATATTTCCATTTTCCCTTATAAATGCCGATAGAACTAGATTTCATGCGCTTTTTCAGAATACCCAAAAGCATAAAAACGTATATATCTCAATGCCATCCCACGCAGAAATAGCGTAAAAATGGCGTAGTAGATTTTTGACGGTACAGCTGCGAAAAGAATACACACTACAAAAAACAATCACACCCGGAGATGGGAGCTAACCCCTCATCTCCGTGTTTTCTTTATTGGATATTAATGTTCTTGGGAGGTCTGTCGAATGATCGCGGATGTCGGAAGCGCCTTATTGGAAACTCCCCAAGGATATTTCTGAGAATCACTGCGATCGTACTGATATACAATAATTTCCGGATCATGATACTTACTGAATCCCTGAGATAAGAAAAAAGTAAAGTCACTAGAGGTCGATAGAACGAGATGTATTTTCTCGATATTTGCAGATGATACAATTTCACGCATTTTATTAAGTATTCCAGTCCTCAATCTATTCATAAGAGCATAAGAAACAATAGAGTCGACGCCGTATAATGATGGATTACACATTTCAAAGCGCAACTCATGACCTATATTATTATTCTTGAAAACTTCTAAGTCTTTGGATGAAACAGGAAATGAAGTCGCCACCACAACCAGCATTTCTTTAGACGCTTTGTTGCATGAATCATAGTGCCCTTTTAACTCTATTGTATAATTATCAGCTTCTGCTGAAATCTCTTTGAATACCGATTGTTCATTTCTATCTTTATGCAAAAGCCGCACTTTGCCTTCGTCGCCAATCTGAAAGCCAGCTCGGAAAATAAGCGGAATATGTGCAATGCCATAATAAAACAGTTCGGTATACTCATCACAATCTCGTAGGATACTATTGACCAATCTATCTTGAGTACGCACAGCCTCAACAATATCTTGTCTTTTCATTAAGTCAACCAGATTGAGACCTCGTTGACTAATAATCAGGCCATTTCCAATACTCTCATCAAAAGAAGATTGTGTATTAGAAAAAGTACTATAATTAATCACAATTCCCTTGGGCCGCAGAATGATCTTGCATACTAACAGTAAGAGAATAATTGCAAATGCGATCCATATAAGTATTTTTACTACGACATAATCGAAAAAGTCCAGGATTGGCGAAGCAAGTGAAGTGATAAAATAATGGTAGACACAAAAGAGCCTACCATTATTTTTATGCTATTATAGACATGGAGGTGGCAATATGGCTGGTAAATACACGATGCGAAGCAAAGAAGAAAAGTTAGCTATTGTAAAGAGGAATTTAGCAGGAGAAACTTCAAGGTCGCTCGAAAGAGAAACAGGATGCAGTCATCGGTTAATACAAGAGTGGACCAGAAAGTATCTAGCAGAAGGTGAAGCCGGGCTGGAAGTTAAGAAGAAACCCGGGAATCCTTTATCTCGTTATGAGCGCCGGAAGGAACTGACCTACGAGGAGCAGCTGCAATACCAGATCGAACTGCTGAAGCGAGAGTTGGTTAAGAAAGAGGCGGAGGTACTTCGTTTAAAAAAACGGAACGAACGAAAAGGGGGCGATGCCCGAAAAAGATGATCCGAGAGGTGTGTGCCGAGATTCAAAAGCAGACAGACAAACATTCTGTCAGCGAACTTTGTGAAATCTACAGTGTTTCTCGCAGTGGCTACTACAAGTGGCTGAAGCGAGCAGGACAGTTAAATGGGAACTCAGCGATACTTTTGACAATTTCCTCGTTATGAAGCCGGCAGAGCGCCTTCTGAAAAGAAAAATGAGCACCGAACACCAAGTCCTTTTGCACAGCGACCAAGGTGTCCAGTACTCATCCGCAGGTTATTGTAACCTGCTTAAAGAATACAATGTAATTCAAAGTATGTCAAGGGCCGGAAACCCTCGCAACAACGCAGTTATGGAAAGCTTTTGGGGGCGATTCAAGGACACGCTGCGCAAGCACTTCCGTTACTGGGAATGTGATGATCTGAGATCTACCATTGAGCAGGCAATCTACTATTTCAACAATGAACGACCCGTCCGCAAACTAAAAGGAAAACCACCAGTCCCGTATAGAACAGAACTGGTGGCATAAGAAATTTTGTGTCTACTAACTATTGACTACTTCAGACTACACCGGGGAGGACGGGCTTTTATATTGCGGGAGCTGCCGCCAGCCCAAAGAAGCCTATTTTCCGGAGGGCAAGACGCTTTTCGGACGTGACCGACACCCTCGGGCGTGTGACTGCAAGAGGAAAATCCTTGACGAACAGCAAGCCGCCGAGGATATACGCAGACATTTTGACACGGTTGAACGGCTGAAACGGAAAGGTTTCACCGACCCGGCTATGAGGGAATGGAATTTTGACAATGACAACGGGAAATGCCCGCAAATGGAATTTGCCCGTGAATATGTGGAGCAATGGGGGCATATGAAAGCGGAGAACCACGGGCTGCTGTTATGGGGGAATGTCGGCACAGGCAAGAGCTTTTTTGCCGGGTGTATCGCCAATGCCCTTATGAAACTTGAAGTGCCTGCATGACAAATTTTGCCCTTATCCTCAATGACCTTGCCGCCAGCTATAAGGACAGGAACGAGTACATATCCCGCCTTTGCAGCTTCCCTCTGCTTATCCTTGACGATTTCGGCATGGAGCGTGGCACGGAATACGGCTTAGAGCAGGTCTATAACGTGATTGACAGCCGATACCGAAGCGGCAAGCCCTTAATCGTGACAACAAACTTGACGCTGGAGGAATTGCAGAACCCGGAGGACACCGCCCATGCCCGGATATATGACCGCCTTACGGAAATGTGTACCCCCGTCCGCATTACCGGGGAGAATTTCAGAAAAGCCAGAGCAAGGGAGAAAATAGAACAGCTTAAAACGCTGCTGAACAGAAAGGAGAGCCTATGACCGACACCCCCAACAGAAGCACCGCCACTACCGCCCGACGCCCGGATTGCGTGACCGAGGTACGCCGGGGGAACACCGTCCTTGTGGTTTCCGGCTACTTCAAACAGGACACCACCGCCACCGCCGCCGACAAGATGATGAAAGTGCTGGAAGCCGAAAGCGCAGCCGGGGAAAGAGCCGCCCACGCCATATAAAGTGACATTCCTTGATTAAAAACATTCGACATTATATCCCATAAAGTAGCAAAAAGGACTGTGCAGCCAGCCCCGCCCTATGGTATAATAGACCTACGGAATAGTGGGCTGGCTGTCGGAAACGGAGGAATCTATGTCAAGACAGACCACCACAACACTTATCACCGCCCTTTATCCGAGATTATCCCATGAGGACGAGCTTTCCGGGGAATCCAATTCCATGGATGACTATTACTGCGAATGTCGTTTCTGGGATTTGCTCATCCAAAAGGCTCTGTACATCTTCGGCATTGGCGAAACTGGTAGTCCCCCCCTTTTTTTAGCTGCAAGCAAATACTCATTTTTTAAAAATCATACCGGGAATATTATAGAAAAACAAACCACGACGGGGTATTATATAACCAATATAATATTATGAAAGGAGAACTTGCTATGGCATTGATTCAGTACAATTACAAAAGCCAGTCCATTTCCAGAAACGTTCCTTTCACCGTGATACTCCCCACCGATGGTCTCAGCTTTTTTAAACCTGAAGAATTTGAGGCCCGTGGGCAGAACCCCATCGGCCGTCCCAAGCTCCATGTTTATGAGCCCGGGATGAAGTTCCAGACAGTCTATGTGATGCACGGAGGCGGCGAGGACCAGTCCGTTTCGGCCCGCTATGTGGCGCTGGAGCGTTATGCTCAAACGAACAAGGTCATGCTGGTCTGTCCGGATTTCCAGTTTTTCGGCACAGACTGCGCCGGGGGAAACTACTTTACTTACCTGACAGAGGAACTCCCCAGAATCATACAGACGGTTTTCCCGTCCTCTCCAAAACGTGAGGACAACTTTGTTATGGGCTATGCCATGGGCGCAAATGTTGCTTTGGGCATGGCTGTCCTGAGGCCGGATCTATTTCATGCCTGCCTAGACATTTCCGGCGGTATCGGCATGACCTTAGTCCCTGAAACCATGGTAGAGGAGATGGCCAGCGACCATTTCCGCACCTTTATGCCATCCTATAAGGTTGCTTTCGGCGAGCCGGAGAATTTCCCGGGCTCTAGGTGGGACCTGTATCCGGCAGCCAAGAAAAATAAGGAGAGCGGCGTGGAGCTGACTGATATTATCATCGCCTGCGGAAATAAAGAGTTCATCCGCAAGCGCGTGGAGGGAGATGTGGCCGCATTGGAGGAGCTGGGCCATCCGGTAAAGTATATTTGCGCCGAGGGCTACGACCACGATTGGAAGATGTGGGAGAAGTACATGGAAGAGGGATTAAATGAGCTTCTGCCGCTGAAACGCGAATATCTATATCCTGAAAGGTAAAAAGAGACAGGAGGGAGCTTTCCCTCCTGCTTTTTTATTTCCTGGTGGATTTTGGACTGATTCCGTAAATGGACTTATAGACCTTGCTGAAATACGCGAAGGAGTCGAATCCGCACTCTACAGCGATATCTCCGATGGATTTTGAGGTGGTCTGAATAAGCGTGTGGGCATACTGCATTTTTTCCCGGGCGATAAGCTCCTTACATGAGCATTCGGCGATGGTGCGTACGATGTGAGAGATATAGTCCGGGGAAATATGGATATGATCTGAAATAGCCTGACGTGTTATCTGCATAGAGACATTATCCCGGATATATTGCTTGATTTGCTGGTAGTAATCCCGGTAATTCTGCGAAGCCGCGTCAAAATTCCTGTGCTCGGCGGTGGGGTAGAGCTTTGTAACGGTACTGTTTTGATACCCCAGATAATCCATAGCGGTCACATACCGTACTGCGGCCCTCAGCTCCCTGAAACCCGTGTGACAATGGGGTATGGTTCGATTATCTATCTGGCTGCATTAAGTAACGTGGACCAGGAGCTGTATGACGCCGCCAAGGTTGACGGCGCAGGTTATTGGAAGCAGATGCTGCATATCACCCTTCCTGGTATCAGCGCCATGATAGTCATGATGTTCATTATGCGAATGGGCACGGTATTTTCCGTAGGAGCCGATAAAATCCTGCTGCTTTACAATCCCTCAACCTATGATACGGCCGATGTGATAAACACCTATGTCTACCGTATAGGTATGAACTAACTATAGGAAAAGATAAGGAAATAGCCAGTTCAAATATAGCAGTTGGGATGGATAAGGAAACAATAACTGGTTTACCAGTTGCAGGGCGTGTAATGCTATGGTATAGTTCAGTGCCCCTTTAGGGGCTAAGTCCGTATTTGCCCCTTCTAGGGGTTTTGCTTTCTACAAGGGATGGCATCAAAGTGGGCAGCACAACACTTTGCAGAAATCGGAACTATAAACAATTTGATACCCAAGGATTCCCGCATAACACAGCCATATTTGAGGGATTTGACCCCTGAATTCCGGAGCCTTCGCAATAGTGATCCCAACGTATGTTGACTCTCTGAATTCCGAAATTCCCTGAAACGCCCGGCATTGCCGGCCGAGCGTTGTGAGCCGAGGTGGGGAAGCAGCGTGACCCCACCTCTTTCTCCTGCTATAATATCAGACATAGATATCCGGCCACAAAAAGTGCATAAATGCCGGATATCTATTGACGGCTATTGGGTAGGACATACGAACGCATGGGAAATTCCGGGAACGGAAGACCTGAAACCCTACATTACAGCCAAGGATAAGGGCAAAAGTGGCTGTTCGGCACAATTGGTATGGCGGTCATTTCGGCAGCACTGGCGGCGATTATGATGCTTTTTATGAAAACATGAGGTGGTAGAAATGCTGTTTCAAACATATGGCGACAGGAGGAATCCTGCCGTACTGTTCTTTCATGCAATGGGTGTGACAGGAGCGAGCAGCGAACCGATTGCGAGGTATTTGCAGGATCGATATTTCTGCGTCTTGCCCACCTCCACCGTTTACTGCGAGGGGCAGAAATATGTCAGCAAGCTGGACGAAATACGGCAGGTGGAGGACTTTCTGCATCGACAGGGCGTGGAGCGGCTGGCGATGGTGGTCGCTTCTTCCATCGGCGCAGACCTTGCCATCGCTCTTCTGACGCAGACGAAGCTGCCCGTGGAGCACGCTTTCTTTGACGGCGGGCAGTTCGCGCAAATCGGAAAAGGTACGCGCCGCATTATGACACCGTTTCTGTATTTCGCTATCAGGAGCCTGTACTGGTCGAAGGGCGGCACACTGAAAAAGATTCTGTGGTGTGACGATGATTCCATAAAGCCGTATTTTATAGCCGCAGGGGAAAATCTGACCTATACAAATTTGCGGCGGCAGATTTCGGACAGTCTGGAGGACAAGCCCTTCCCGCCGCTGTCCAAGGAGCTGCAGAAGCGCTGCTTCTTTGAATTCGGCAGCGCAGAGGATCACTTCAAGTACCGCGCCGCCGTCATGCAGGCTTATCCCGCGGGCAATTTCCCCGTGTTCGACGGGTATAATCACATGCAGTATCAGATACGCGACCCGAAGGGCTTCGCGGCCATGATGGAGCTGCCGTTCCTTCAGAAAGAATAAAAATTATGGCACAGGCTTTTCAGCCTGTGCCTTTTTCGCGGTCTTTGGCCGTTCCTCGTGGAGAAATCTGCCTACCTGCCTGATGGTATTGATTTTTATTTTCAATGGTGCTAGAATAAATATTCACGATATTTGAATCCCAAATCAGAGGTAAGCAATGGATCACATACAAGACAGAATGACGGAAGGCTCCATCGCGGGGAAGCTTGTGCGTTTCGCGGTGCCGCTCTTTATAGGCAACCTCTTCCAGCAGCTGTACAACACGGCTGACGCGCTGATAGTCGGCAACATGCTCGGCAACGACGCACTCGCCGCCGTCAGCTCCACGGGTACGCTCGTGTTCCTGCTGGTCAGCTTTTTCGCCGGCATCTCCGCGGGCGCGGGCGTTGCGATATCGCGCTACTACGGCGCGCGCGAGCACGACAAGATGGAGCTTGCAATACACACAAACATCGCCTTCAACATCGTTGCGGGCATACTGCTGACAATCGTCGGCGTGAGCTTCACTCCGACGATACTCCGCTGGATGAGCACCCCGGATGACGTATTCGATCAGGCGGCGCTCTATGTGCGCATCTACTTTGCGGGCAGTCTTGGCCTTGTCATGTATAACTCCTGCCGCGGCATCATGCAGGCCGTGGGCGACAGCAAGCACCCGCTCTACTACCTTATAATATCCTCCGTGCTGAACGTTATTCTTGACATCGTCTTTATAGGCGTATTCAAGACAGATGTTGACGGCGCGGCGCTGGCGACCATTCTTGCGCAGTTTATCAGCTTCTTCCTCTGCGCCGGCAGGCTGCTGACTACCAAGGAGGAATATCGCGTATCCATAAAGAAGATTGGCTTCAACTGGCCGATGCTCCGCCTCATCGTCAACTACGGTCTACCCTCCGGCCTGCAGAACTCCGTCATCGCTATCGCGAACGTCGTCGTGCAGGCAAATATCAACTCCTTCGGCAAGATGGCCGTCGCGGGCTGCGGCGCCTACGCCAAGATAGAGGGCTTCGCGTTCCTGCCCATCACCAGCTTCACCATCGCGCTGACGACCTTCGTCGGTCAGAACCTCGGCGCGGGCGAATACGACCGCACCCGCAAGGGCGCGCGCTTCGGTCTCTGGAGCGCAATAATCCTCGCGGAGCTTATCGCCGTCGTAACATTTTTCGGCGCTCCGGTGCTCGTCGGCGCGTTCACGCAGGAGCCGGAGGCCATCGCTTTCGGCGTGGCGAAGTGCCGCATCTGCGCGCCGTTCTTCTGCCTTCTCGCCGCATCGCACGGTTTCGCGTCGATACTGCGCGGCGCGGGCAAGTCCGTTATCCCGATGGTCGCAATGCTGACCTTCTGGTGCGTAGTCCGCGTGGCGTTCCTGTCGATCATGGTTCCGATCGCGCAGAGCATCAATACCGTCAACTGGGTCTACCCGCTCACATGGTTCTGCAGCACGGTGTTCCTGCTGATATACTATCTCAAGGCTGACTGGATACACGCGTTTGAGCGCGAAAAACACAAGGCATAACGGAGGTAAAACGCTATGGCAATGGTCGTTATCGGCACGGTTTTCGTTGATATCAAGGGCTTCCCCGACGATCTGTATATCCCCGAAGGGCGCAACGCGGGACGCGTGGAGATAGTCCACGGCGGCGTGGGGCGCAACGTTGCGGAGGACATCGCAAACGTCGAGCTGCGGCCGCGCTTTGTCGGCATGGTGGATGACACCGCCGAGGGTGCGGAGGTGCTGCGGAAGCTGAAAAACCACAAGGTCAACACCGACTACGTCGCCGTGACGCAGGACGGCATGGGCATGTGGCTGGCCGTGTTCAATAACGGCGGCGACATTGCAGGCTCGATATCCAAGCGTCCGACCTCCGACGCGATGCTGCGCATGCTCGAAGAGAAAGGCGATGAGATATTTGCCGACGCCGACAGTATCGTCATCGAGATCGATCTCGACAAGGAGCTTATCAAAACCGTTTTCAGGTACGCCGAGAAGTACCATAAAAAGGTGTACGCCGTGGTCGCAAACATGTCCATCGCCTCGCAGCGGCGCGACTTTCTGCAGTCGATCGACTGCTTTGTCTGCAACGAGCAGGAGGCGGGAATTCTGTTCGTCTGCGATTTCAGCGGCCTGACTCCGGAAGAGCTGTGCGAGGAGCTGTCGCGGCGCGTCGTCAGCGCGCGGATCCCCTCTATGGTCGTCACGATGGGCAGCCGCGGCGCGGTGTATGCCGACATGAATGGCGACAAGGGCGTATACCCTGCACGCAA
>OLQA01002116.1_pt1 | contig 16114 bp, 15 predicted proteins | sample 1673151 | NCBI WGS metagenome assembly OLQA01 (sample SAMEA3136760, study PRJEB25190) | human gut metagenome | biome: human gut; feature: human-associated habitat; material: faeces | place: Austria | collected 2013 | reverse complement strand
ATGAAAAAACAGACGCATCCACCATTTTAGCAGAGATGTCGGTATACGGTAATTTGAGCAGCTTTTCTATATCCGTAGATGAACAGGAAACAGGAACGGAACTGACTGTAACAATGATACATCACTGCGATGGTCTGTCCGACGCCGGTATCAGGCGGACAACGACTGCCATAGCCGACAGCGTATCTCAGCATTTGGAAAACGAGCTTGAGATAAACAAGGTATTCGTCCAAAAACAACCTGTTTGAGATTTCAGAACGGAGGCAATCAAAATGAACGAGTCAAGAGTCTTTATGTTGAATAAACAGCCCTTCTGCTCCGAATGCGGAGAAAAACTGTAAGAAAGGAAGCTAATACTATGAAGAATAAAGCGATTAAGACAAAGCTGCTGACAGTCCTGCTGGCGCTTTGCATGGTGCTGTCGCTGGTGCCGATGACGGCGGCTACGGCCTTCGCTGCCAATACAACCACCGTCACTAACGAAACAGAGTTGACGGCGGCGCTGAATAATGCGGATTGTACTGAGATCAAGCTTGGCAGCAATATTGAAACCACTGGGAAACTGTATGTGGAACGCACCGTGACCTTGGATCTGAACGGACATACCCTGAGCTGTAGTTCGGAAAATACGGGTATAATCTGGGTGAGGAAAAACGGGAACATGGCGATAAAGGACAGCGGTACCGGTGGCAAGATCGATGGACAGGAAAAAAACTGCGGCATTTTCATTAAGGGCGGTGTTCTGACCCTGGAGAGTGGCAGTATCGTAAACTGCTATGAAAAGATAATCGATGAGTACAGTGGAGACGGTGCTGCCGTAGATTTGGAAACCAACGGTCAATTCATTATGAACGGCGGTGCAATTGAGGACTGCCGGGCTGGTGATGACGGCGGTGCAATTGATATAGGCAGCGGCTGTACTTTCATTATGAACGGCGGTGCCATCAAGAACTGTAAGGCAACTAAAAATGGCGGTGCAGTCATCGTCAAAGACAAAGCCAAATTTGAGATGAACGATGGTCTGATCGAAGGATGCTCTGTCACAACTACCGATGGCACTGGCGGCGGCGTATATATTGCGAATGTCGGTCGTTTTGTCATGAGCGGCGGTACGATAAAAGATTGTACCCGATACTTTTCTGATTACTACGGCTATATAGGAAATGGGGTAGCTGGAGAGACTTTTTCTAAGGCAGAGATCGTTTTGAAAGGCGGCACCTTTGATAACTGCGGCACATTTGGATGCACCATTGATACCCATACCGTCACTTTTGACTCTGACGGCGGCAGCGATGTGGATCAGCAGGAGATATGCAATACCTCTGCCATCAAGCCCTCCGATCCGAAGAAAGACGGCTATGATTTTGCCGGCTGGTATTTAGGCGATACGCAGTACACCTTTGATACCAAGATCACCACTGACATTACCCTGAAAGCCCATTGGACACCCACATCAGCGTCGACTGCCATCACTGCGGCAACGATCCAGGATGTGAACTTCAACTATCAGCCGGGTGATGCCCCGCGGGCCACGGCTGCCGTAGCTGCCGCCGATCAGGGCAAATACCGGATTGCCAATGAATACTGGCAAGAGTTAGATGAAAACGATGTGCCCGTTGCCGCATGGTATTCCGACGGCGGGGCGTACAGCACTTTGCCGACCGTTACTACGTTTGAGAGCGGAAAAAAATATGTATATTCCGTTATGCTGCTGCCGGAAAGGGGATATGACTTCGGCAGAGAAGTCGCCGCTACGGTGAACGGAAGCACGGTGACAGCGGTTCCCGGCACAGACGGATACCTGAGTCTTCCCAATGTTAAAACGATCACGCCGACCGGGCCGATTAACCCAACGGTAATTGACTTAATTGAGATCAATGATGTCACCGTCAGCTTTAAAGACGGCGATAAGCCGAAATTCACGGGTTCGGTGCCTGATAATGCGGGCTACGCGTTCAGATGCGAGTGGTGGAGCCTCGACAGCGATACAGGCATCGTTTCCACGGAGCCGGAATGGGGAGGCGATATTTATAAAAACAAAATTACCGCTTTTAAAGCCGGAAAGACCTATCATTACGGTGTGTATGTTAGTGCCTATTACAATGATATTTCACCCGATGCCACACTGAAGATCAACGGTCAAAAAGTGAAATATATGCGTGTGAACGAAGGCGGCGATACTCAGAACTTTTGGGTCGAGACGGAGCTGACGATGACACCGATGGTAGATTCCCATACGCATAGTTATGGTGCGAATTGGAAGTCGGACACGAATGATCACTGGCACGAATGTGCCTGCGGCGACAAGGCGGACACGGCGGTGCACACCTTCAAGTGGGTTACCGACAAGGAAGCGACCGCAACCGAAAAGGGCTCCAAGCACGAGGAATGCACCGTCTGCGGTTATAAGAAGGCTGCCGTTGACATTCCTGCAACCGGTTCCGGAGACGGATCGGCCGATCAGCCCAACAAGCCCGGCAATACCTCTTCTCCGCAGACCGGCGATAACAGCAGCCTTGCTTTGTGGTTCCCCATTATGCTCATCAGCGGCGGAGCTGTCATTGGCACAACGGTTGCAGCAAAAAGAAAAGATGCTCTGTCAAATATCAGAAACTATAAAGGTTAAAAACAATATCACGGAACCTGTATTCAATCCGGACCGCAGTGGTTCAATGGCAGGGCTTGAAAATGACACGATGGGCGGTTTCAATTCGCTTCTAAAAAACAGAAAAAGCAGCGTGGAGAATGTGATATGCACCTCCAAAAGTGTCTAACTTTTGGGGTGCATATCATTTTTGATTTCTATCTGCCTGCGTATCGGAAATTCGGTTGTGTGATAGTTCAGGACATCCAGCAAAGGGAAAACATCATTTTTATATCTGTCAAAACGGTTCGTTGAAATTTTGCCGTATAAACGGTGAAAACCCCGATTTTGTCGGGGTTTTCATGGGCTACATCTATTTTGGAGCCCTTTTATGGCAGGGGCACTAAGACTCGAACTCAGGACACGCGGTTTTGGAGCGGCTGTCGGGAAAAGAAAAATCATACAAACTCCGCCGTGTTAAGGCGCTTGCCGCCAGCCAAAATCGTTCTTGATGCTATATTGATGCTATTTATTTTTTAACTTCGGAAAAGCTCAAGATCTGCACCAGAGTAAACAAAGAACAAGCAAAGCGCTTGTTTATATGTCCGTTCCGGCAGTAATTGCTTCACCGTTATAAGTACCGATCCGTCCTTGGCTTTTGCACCATTCGCAAGTGAAAATTCCGTTTTTAAGGATCGTGCAGCTGGAATGTCCGCAGGAACAAAGGGTAAGCTGTGTGCCGCCGCAATACGGACAACCGGGATACTCGTCGGCAAATTGAATATTGCCTTTTATCGTTGCCTTGTCGTATCCTTCCCGTTTTGCCGAGGTTTCTTTGATCGGGAAAGCCCATGTTATCAGCCAATCATCTCTGCCGTGTCTTTCCGCCCGCATTCCATAGATCTTATGGCTTTCTCCGCACTTTGCCAGGACGATCACGGCTTCGGTATGCTCATTCATTTTTCTTGTCCTCGCATTTTCCGGCATCCTTGGCAATGTAGCACATCAAAAGGGTAATATCATCGCCGCAGCCCTGCTCGCTGGTTTCACAGAGCCAGCTTTTTAGATTTACCCCGACCACTTCGCAGCCATGCTGCTGGATCATCTCAAAATAGTCGATACAGGTCTTTTTGAATTCATCCCCGTTTTTATAGCTGTTGGCAAAACCGTCGGTGGAAAGCATAAAGAGTGCCGGTGTTTTTTCATCGACAGTTCTTCTCCGGACGATGGTGATGGCTTTTTTCCAGGCATCGGCCTTGCTTAAAGAATGTGTTTCCGTGCCGAGTATTTTGTCTGCTGCCAGCACTTCTTCCACACCGGTATTATCGACATAGGTAATGTCGCCGTCGCCGATTTGAAATGCAAAAAGAAAGATGGGTGTGATCATAAGACCTACAAGCGTCGTGCCGTATTCTTTATAGATCTCTGCCTTATCCTTTTCACCATCGGAAGTATGCGGTACATCACGCTTGTTTTTGGTGTGTGCGATCAGCACACGCCGTTTCCATTCTTCATCAACGGCTTGTGCGACTTTGGTATCTCCCTCTCGGTTCAGATATGTCAAAAGCAACTCGAGATCGTCCTTGTATCCCGTATAGAACTCCTGCATTACTTTACAAAAGACATTGACGGCAATACCGGAACCCGACTTGCTGAACGGACAGGCTTTGCTTCCGTGTCCGTCAGCAACGGCGAGAATAACAGAACCGTCTTCGAATTCGACTTTCTTCATACTGTCCTGGCATTCCGTCTCATTCCTTTTGTGGGAAGCACCTTGCACACTTTCGCCGAATGCGATTCGTTTCATTGTGCAATCCTCCTCTCTGAGCTTTCGGCGTTACCAAACATCGTTTGCTCCCACCGACGAGGGATCGGGAATGTTGTTCATATCCAAAACGAGCGGTGCATTGGTATCGTTGGCAGCCCCGGCAGCGGGGGCATCCAAAACATCTTTCGGACGGCTTGCCGGCGCCGATACCAGGGAAGCAGCCGTGGATGCCCACTTGATCATTTTGACCAATGCCTGCGGATTGTTTGCTTGCAGGACAAGCTCCCGGTTGCCGGTAAATTCCTGAAGAACATCATCGTCTGCGTCCTGACCGATGGAGATCGCAATGCGGACGGCTTTCTTGCCCCAAGGCAGATGCAGCAGCTTATCCAATCCCTTTTTGTAATCATCCGTAGGCTGACCGTCGGAAAGCAGGACGATAACGGGCGGCAAGGCTCTGTCGGTCATGGGGGGGATCGTCAGTTGAGCCGCCAGGAGTTCAAATGCTTTTCCGAGGTCGGTGACGCCGCCGGCATCCAGGTCATTCCAGGCAAAATCCTCGATATTGACCGGATCGGGGGTTAGCCGCTTTCTGTTGCGTATTGCTTTTGAGCGAATGACAGGTTGTCCATCACGCATACCTGCCACCAATCCTCGCCGACGCGGGGCAGCATTTTTGCAAGCCATGCACAGAGTTCTTTTGTGGCCGTGTGCAGGTACTCGTGCATTTTGCTGACAATTGTTTGTTCGTTCATCTGCTTTTCTTCCTTTATCTCTTATTGAAAGAATCCGTCGCTTTCAAAGATGTGATTCAGCTCATCGTTGCTGACGCAGCGGGAAACCTTATCACGAATGGAACTCTTGGACATATCCAGACGGAACGCTCGCTCTCTGCCGACAGAGTCGCGCTGCATCCGAATAAGCTGGATCCTGCCGACGCCGGGGTTCTGACGCGCGTATTCGGCGAAGCCTTTTGCTTTGCCAAGATTATCCTGCCGCATCGGGTCGTGCGGCTCCAGAATGTCTACAACGTAGTCCGAGCCATCGCGGCGAATGATCAGGAAATCCGGGTATGTCGGCTTCTTTTCACCGTCGATCTCATACGGAATACACAGCGCCCATGAGCCTCTTGACGGATTGCGGAGCCAGCAAACAAAATCTTCATGCTGTTCCTCTTCCGCGATGACCTTGCGCTCCCAGCCGTTCAGATTGATGAGCGCGGTGCCGGAATCGTCTACGAACAGATGGTTCCTATAGAGGACGCCTTCCATTTCATGCGGAACGCGAATGGTCTCCGGCAGGCGGAAGTTATGCTTACTGATGATATCGCCGTCCGAAACGATGTCATCATACTTCTTTTTGAATTTCTCCGGCAGGGAGACCGTGCGGCGGCGATTCGCGTCGTTCAGATCATGGAACTTCTGCTGCGCGTAATCGTTCAGCGCGTTCATGCAATCCACGTTCGCCGCGAAGATGATGACCTGAATCTTCAGATTCAGAACGTCATCCTCATCGTAATACCGGTTCACATAGGCGTTCCCGACGCCTTCATTGCCGAGGCGCGTTTCCGCCAAGCGAAACTGCCGCTCGATGTCGGTATCCGTGGTAGAGAAAAGATCGTGGATCGCGTAGTCGTCGATCGACCGTCCGAACACATCAAATATCTGTGCGCTCAGTTTGAACTGAAGCACCTGTCCGGCAAGGTCGTCATATACGCCCTGACGTTTCAGCAAGCCGATGTGCTCATGGATCTTTTCGACGATATCGGAAATGACCGTTTCCTTCGCGTCCATATCGATACGGGTCTGCGTCAGGAAACGAGCCAGCGCGTACATGGATTTGAGATAATCGGTGATGCGCACTCTGCGCACGTTGTATGTCAGAAGGCCTGCGTCATTGATGGCCTTCACCACAGCTTCACGGTCAATGTCCGGGTAATCCTGCGGCGGGGTTGCCGGGGCAGGAGTAATCGGAGGAGGCGTGACCGGCTGTGTGATCGTGGTCGTCTGTGTCGGAGCAGTTGGAGTGGCAGGTTGTGTGCCAGCTGCCGAGGCAGCAGGTGCCTGTGCTGCGGGCTGCTGCGATGCTGCCGGTACTGCAGGCGTTTCCGCTCCGCTCGGCTGCTCCGGCGGATTGTCTCCTAATCCGGGCAGATCGAAAAGCGTCAGCTGATTGGGATCGTAAACACGAGACCGTCCGGGCTGACGGGGCGGTGTTGTATAGGTAGGCCGCAAGCTCAGGGTATCGTAGTTGTCATAGCCCATCTCTTCGGCTTCAATATCGGTGGGGATCGTAGCACCTTCCTCGTCCTGCAGCGCCTTCACGACATCATAGACGGTTGCCTCATTAAACTGCGGCAGATACAGATGCACATCGTTCAGCGTCTCGTCCACGTTGATGTGCTGCTGGGTGGGCGTGCGCACCATTCTGCCCAGAAGCTGCGCGATATAGGTGTGATCCACTGCACGGCGGAAGGACATCATAACCTCTGCTCTGGGGCAGTCCCATCCTGTGGTCAGCGTCTCCTTAAAGAAAACGACCTTGATGCGCTTGTCGTCGGCAATGCGGCTCGGCTCGCAGTAGGGCACATCCAGACCGCCGATCTGAATCGTCGGCGTACCCTCGCCAAAGGCGTGGACGACCTGCCCCTCGAGGAAGCGGTCGCCAAGCCGCTCTTCCATGATGCGCAGGCATTCGTCCAGATCGGTTGCGGAAATCTGATGCCCGCTGCCGTTCTGAACTTGGATGACGAGGATCGGATTGACCTGCCCGTAGTGCTGCTCATAGCAGTATTGATACCAGTGATCCCATTTGTGCCGCCATTCGTCGGTAGCCGCCTGCAGCACTGCCATATCATTTCCGCTGTGCTCGGGGTAGGTGATGATGATCCGATCCTTCAAAAGTCCAGATGCACGCACCTCGTCTGACGTCGTCCTGACATAATGTGTGGTGGACTGGATGCCCTCTGCCAGCCGGTTGAAACGCTGCGGTGTAGCCGTCATTCCGATGACCACCGGCATAGGCGGAAGACGATCCGCTTCGGAGCCCTTAAGGAACTTCTGCATGATCGTGGTGTTCTTCGTGAGGTCTCTTGCGCTCTGTGCGCCTCGATGCGCTTCGTCGATGATGAAATACAGCCGATCTGCCTTGTCGCGCACGGTGTTAGAGAGCGTCTCCCAGATGGTGTACTGCCGCCCATCCGAATGCTTTGTCAGGTTGCTGGATTTGGAGAGCTTCTGCGTGTTCAAAAAGTAGATGTGCCCATCCTCCAGCGTCTCCATATCAAAGGCGTCGTCGCTGATCACGACACACTGGTTCAGCCGGATCTTGTCCGCCTTCAGGTCGATCTTCAGCCGCGACTGCTCATTGAGCTGCGGGGAATCGGACAGCCAGATGAAAATGGCCTCAGGCTGCTCGGGGTACAGCTCGTCTCCGTAATAAATATCCTCGATCAGCGCCGACATGACGATGGTCTTACCGGCTCCCGTAGGTGCGGTGTAAGACACCACCTGCGGCGTGTGCGTGCTCTGGTAGTTGCCCAGCGCAGTCGCCACGCTTTGGCGCAGTCTGGCAAGCGCCGTTTTCTGGAACGGGAATAATTCAAATTTCATGTCCGCTTACCTCCTGACCGCGTTGATGCGGAAGTTGTCGAGATAGTCTCGGTAGAGCTGGTAGCTTTCCTTGACATTCAGCCCGGAGATCATATCTCTGTATCCGGATTCGGAATCTGTGACGATGAACACCGTTTCGATCTCCGGATGCTCGTCCAGCTTTTCCGAGAATGCCATGTATGCTCTCTCATCCACCAGCACCGCGAATCTGTTCTCCGGCAGGATGAGCATCTCCGGCACGGTCTCGCCGAGCTCGGGGCACGCGCCGTGTGCGCCCGCCTTCATCCACAGCGTCGGCAGCATTTCCTTGAACTGTCTGCCCAGCGCCACAGCGTTTTTGTCGAGGAAACCCAGCTTGAAGAAGGCTGCGTTTGCCCTAAATCCGTCAGCGCACTTCATTTCTGAAAGTTCGGGATAAAGCGGAGTTTTTTTCTTCTTGTAGCTCCCCTTGGCTTCATCGGGAACGAAATCTTCTTTATCGACGCCATAGTTTCCTTTAAGCGGATTTCCTTTAACATCCACGCCGAGGATAGAACACTTTGTCCTTGGCCAAGTTGCATATCGAGCGATGCCTAAGCTCTCCCATTCTTCGTCGCCGGGTCGAAGCCCTCTCCGTGTAAGTGCTTCTGCCTCAGCTTTTGATAACTCGTTGTTTGTTACAAGAATGCATCTCCTTCGTCCGTTATCGACAGCATTCATTAAGTTAACTGCGTGTAGTGTCGTTCCTGAGCCTGCGAAGAAATCTACAATCAATGCGTCTTTGTTTTCGGCAAAGAATATGTTTAGGCAGTCTCTAACGGCATAAATTGATTTTGGGTAATCGAAACGCGAGTCACAAAGGATTTTGTTGATTACATCGGTACCGTGAGATGTGGCATTATGCGATGCCTTGTTCCAATTAGTTGTAGGCACTTTAGGTTTGCCCACAGGGAAATACCCGTTAACCGTCCATTTGCACTTTTTTCGGTAAGAATCACCTCGCCACTATTGATAGCTTTTATAGTGCCCTTGGTCAAATATTGTATCGAATACTGCTGAGGAGCTTCGGGCGAATAAGCTCCCACACGTAAGAAACCGTTTTTGAGGAGTTCTCTTGCATAAGGGGGCGGTGCGCCCCAGTTCATTTCAATGCCATTGTCCCTTACTGGGAAAACTGTGGAGCATCCGGGTATTTGCTTGACGGAGAATCGTGATACGTCTTCTGGTATCGGATCTCCGATTTCAACGATTCTGTGCGTTTTGTTATCAATGTAGAACGGGTAAAACTGATTTGGCCCGCAAGCCCCGACTCCGTGCTTTCCTCGGCCATTAGCTAAAGAATGTCTCCTAAAAGTTTCCCATGCTATAGGCGTAGTTGACAAATCTCTCGTTTCAGGCAAAACTGGGCAGTCGCCAATTTGAAGGAAGAATAAGTATTCATCTGTTCTCGAGAAATCAACGCCACCTTTTTTTGCTTTTCCTGCAGGGTTAATAACAGAACTAATCATTGTCATTTTGCTTTCGGGGAACATTTCTTCAAGCAGGCAGCCAAGATGTAGATACTCTTTATCGTCAATGGTAACGATTAGCAGTGAGCTTTTTGGATTTAATAGCTTACGGGCTAATAGCAGCCGTTTCTGCATCATTGCCAGCCATTTGCTGTGACGATAAGAATCGTTGTCATCAATAATATTATTGTTGTATTTCCATTCACTAACGCCGTTGTTATATGGAGGATCTATGTAAATGCAGTCCACTTTTCCTGCGTAAAGATACTCCAGCATCTGCAGTGCGTGGTAGTTATCCGCCTCGATCAGCGTGTGCCAAAGGTCGCTGTCCGGCGCGTTGCAGACCGTGTCGATGGGCTTGAGATAGGGGTAAATGGGCTCACCGAATTCCGCCACGCAGACAAGCTCCTCCACAGGGAACTCTGCCGTGGCGCTTTTATCCTTGTTGAGGCAGGTGGCAACGCCGTCCTCGATCCTGAGCACGGTAAAAAAATCGTTGATATGGCCGGTCTTGAGCGCGGCCTTGTGCCCCGCCTTCACCGGGATATCCCACAGCGGCGTGCACTCCGGCAGGTGCTCTTCAAACACCAGGCCGAATTTCTTCTGCTTTGCGAGCTTGTCCACCTCGGCAGCGATCCGCGCGCGCAGATCCGGGTTTTCGATCTGAGTTACCAGTTCATCTAAAATAGCCATTGATGTGTGCCTCCATTTCTTTCGCAGCCAGGCCATCCAATTGACGCCGCAGGTTAAAAATCATATCCTCTTGCGTTACCGCATCAAACGGCTTTTGAATCACATCCGGCATGGCGCTGATCGCCGCAAACAAATCCGGATGATTCATGTTGTTGAAAACGATCTGCCTGTGCGCCGCGTCAGCATCAAAGGGCTTTTTTTGTAGAGCATCCCAGGTGTCCAAAATATCCTTTTGCAGCGGTGTGATTTGGTTCGTATAACGCAACGCGTTAATAAGCGCTGAAATCTGCTGATCTGTCATTTTGTTTCCTCCGCATCATCCGGCAAAATCTCGATGATATCACCCACGGTGCAATCAAGCACACGGCAGATTTTGGCCAGCACCTCAATGCTGACCGGCTGATCCTTGCCCATTTTTGCCATGGCGTTTGATGTGATGCCTGCCTCTCGGCGTAGTGCTGTTTTGTTGATTTTCTTATCAATCATCAGCTTCCAAAGCCTGTTGTATGAATAAGCCATCGTGTTTTCCTCCGTTTCAAAGCAGCCGCGGCAAATTGCACATTAAAATTTTTATTATTATACCATAAAACCGCTTTGTATTCAACAGCTTTCGACATATTTCAAAATAATATTTATTATCTCAACCGCAGCGAACAGAAAGGAAGACTCTAACCTGCCGCTGTGTTTCTACGCAAAGCCGTGTTTTTTCAAAAGGACCTTTTATCTGCGAGGATTATGAGGTTCGAGTCCTGCTTCTTATATCCTTTTGTTCTTTCTTTACAGAGCAAAGAAACGCAAAAATACACCAGCGTTTTGGGGCTGTTTCTGCTGCTGAACGCAAAAAACGGGCTTCGGAGTAGCCAATCGACCTCTCCAAAGCCCGTTTTTTTATTATTCGCCCAGTATTTACTCAGAAAGCAAAGAAAAACCTCTCTTGTCGTGGTAGACAAAAGAGGTTTCTTTTGTGGCAGGGGCACTAAGACTCGAACTCAGGACACGCGGTTTTGGAGACCGCTGCTCTACCAACTGAGCTATACCCCTATAAAAATCCGGCACTCGTAACGGGTGCCGGATGGCGCGGCGTGAGGGATTCGAACCCGCGACCTTTTGGTTCGTAGCCAAACACTCTATCCAACTGAGCTAACGCCGCTCGTTTTCGCGCTCAATTATGATACCACATGGGAAAAATTTTGTCAAGCTTTTTTTGAAAAAAGATTCATTTTCCTGCCGCATCTTCTTCCAGCAGGGCAAGATTGCGCAAAATGGTTTTTCTGCCGCGCCAGGCATAGGCGCGGTCAGCAAAGATGTCCTGCGGCATTTGCGCTACATCTGCATAAGTCAGGCGAAAAATCTGCTGCTGCAAAAAGAAGGGCAGGGCGCGCGGCGTGCCGCTTTCCAAAATCGCGCGGTTGTAAGGGCAGGCGGCCTGGCACAGATCGCACCCCCAGGCACTTTTATAATGCTTGATGTATTGAATCTCCTGTTCGGTCAGCGGCTGCTTTTTCTGTGTGAGTGCCGAGAGGCATTCTTTGATGCCGAAAGGGTTATGCAGCATAGGGCAGGCTTCTTTGCATTTTCCGCAGTGCAGGCACTCTTCCACCGCATGCAGTGTCCCTGTCTCGCCGAGCTGCTGCGGAGTTCTGTCGCTCAAAAATTCGGCAAGAAACACAAAGGTGCCGTATTCTTTTGTGATCAAAAGCCAGTTATCGCCGTATCGCCCGAGCCCGGCAAGCGCCGCCGCATGCCGCTCATCAATGGGGGAATTATCCGTATAGCCGACAAATTGCCCCTGCGGGAAGGCGGCGCGCAGATCGGCGCAAAGGGAGGGCAGCGCCTCCTTGAAATAGCAATGATAATCGCGCGGGACGGCATAAAGGGAAAGGTTGCGGTCGCTTCTTTCCCCCGGAAAATACGGAATGGCAAAGATGATGACAGAGCGAGGCTCAAATTCCTGCGGCAGCTTCCGCTCTAAAATAACATGACAGGCGGAAAAGGGAATGCAGCCGTAAAGCAAAATGCCGTGGCGCCCGAATACCTCGGATAAAGCGGAATTCATACGGAAAGCTCTCCTTTCGGGGTCAAAATGCGGCAATGCGGCTCGTTTACGGCGCCCGGCAGCGGCTCATGCAGGCAAAAGCCTTCGCCCTCTTCGGCTCGGATGCCGCACAGATATGCCATATAAAAATAAGCAGGGTAGGCGGCGCTTCCGCAGCAAAGCGCGCCTGCATTCGCAAAGGCGCTTGCGCCGTCTTCCGTTTCATAAAAAGTAGTGGCGCCGGAAAACAGCATATTGCCGAATTTTTCGGCAATGTCGGAGAAAACATAGGTGCCCCATGCTTCACCCTGCTGCAAAAGCGCCTCATATTTGAAAAAGGCGGAGGTGAGGGTGCAGGGAATGAGCATGCCTTGGGTGAGCTTGTGCCGCAGCGCCTGCGCTTCCTCTCCATGCGCACATCCCGCGAGAAGGGCCAGGCTTTGCGTCAGCTCGCACATATGAGAGCAGACGCCGCTGCGATAAAATGTGAAATACAGCCCTTTTTCCGCATCGAAAAAGGTGCGGCGGATATTTTCGTTGAGCTGTTTTTTTGTGCCGAGATAATACTCTGCTTCCTGCGGGCGCCCGCAGGCACGGTACAGCGCTGCCAAGGAGGAAAGCGCTATGGAAAGCAGGGCATTGAGCGGGCAATCATACCGCCCGCGCAGCGAATCTTCCGTATCCTTAGCGCCGCTGAGGCCGCTTTGCCAATCATAAAAGTGAAACACGCCCTTTTCAAAAAAGGCATCTGCCAGCCCCTCTTTGTTTGCCGCACGGCCGAGAATCGCTTCGGTGGCGCGCTTGGCTTCGTAGAGCAGCTCCGCGGCAAGGGCGATGTCGCCGCTGTGGCGAACATATTGTTCCAAGGCGATGACAAAGCGGCAGTTATCCGCGGGAATAAAATAGTCGGCGCGCCCACAGGGGCAGGGGGAAAGAAAATCGTCCTCGGAGAGGCTGTGCGCCATTTGCCGCAGCGCGGCAGCGCTTTGGCGATATTCGCCGAACACATAATATCCGCAGAGCATTTGCATCGCGGCATCGGCGATATTCATGCCGCCTTCTCGATAGGGGGCATATTCATAGCCGTCATGCAGGCAGAGCGTGAGCGTTGTGCGGCAGGTATCATAAATTTTCCGGTGCAAAAGATCATTGCAGGAAAAGGAGGGAATTTCGCTGAGCGGATAGTCATAGCGGTGCAGCCCGGCATAGCGCAGCGTGCAGCGGTCGGCATAAATATGCAGCGCGAGATAGCGGCAACACAGGCGCACAAAGGGAAAAAGCATGCGGTTTGCACCGCGGTTGCCTTGCAGAGAGAAAGCAAAATTGCACTTTCCGACGGCGCAGCGCACGCGCAGATCCTCCAAATGCTCTCCCCAGCCAACGAGAATACGGGCGCTTTCCGCAAGCTCCAAATCCAGCGAGAAATAGCCGCTTTGAATCTGTTCGCAGTCAAGCAGAATATAAATGCCGTCAAACCCGCTTGCATAATGCCCGGCATCAAAGGTAAATCCGGGTTGGTCGGGCACGCTTTGCGGCGGCAGATGGCCCCCGGTCATATCCCAAAAAGCGCGGGGGGATAAAAATGCGGTCTGCATTTTTTCGGCAGGCGTTGTTTTTTCAATATTATCATCTTTAAAAATACCCTGGCTGAGAATCACGGCGCGGCATTTGCCTCCATCGGTGCAGCGCTCGGTCGGGCGGCGGTGGCTCGGCAGGGGCAGATCGATGAGATCGGAATCAAAATAAGGCGCGGTGCTTTCCTCTTTGGTGAAGTCGTAGTGAAACGAAAACCCCTTTTCCTGCGAAAACAGAGGCATCTCCCCGCTTTTGTAGTAAGGGCAAAGGCGAACTTTTGTCTCTTTTGATGAGATGCAGAAAAGCTCCTTGTCGCTGAACAGCTCAAACAGCAGGGCGCAGGGCTCACGGCGCATGGAGGTAAAATCGGCGCCGGCACCGTATACCACGATGCGCATGGTGTTTTCTCCGGATTTCAAATAGCGACGCAGCTCAATGCGGTCATAGCAGATATCGCCCGCGGCATACGGCGCCTGTCCAAACCCGGCAAGCGCATCGTTGACATAGACGGCATAGTTGTTGCGGGCGCACAGGTAAAGCGCATAGGAGGAAGCAAGCGCGCCGAGGCGAAAGGTCTCGGAAAATTCGAGATATAAATTCGGAATGAAGCGATGGCTTGCCGCCGTAATCCATTTGCCGCGGGAAAACAGTTCCATGGTGCGCTACCTCCTGTTTTGTGTCGGATTGGCTTTGTTCGCCTTATTGTATCATATTTTTCGCGGGATTTCCACAACGAAAACGCTTTTTTTGAAAAATGATATACAAATTGAAAAAGATACGGTATAATAAAGAAAGGGAGGAAAAAGGAAAATGAAAATGTTTGAGAAACTGCGGGAAAAGCTGATACCGAAAAACCAAAATTCACGGGCATACCGCATGCAGTTTGCGCGCTCGCTGCACGGCAAAAGCATTCGCTATATCACCGAACGGGACGAAAATGCCAAAGAGCAAGTAATAGGACATCGCGGCTCCGTATCGCTGCGCGACGGGGATCTGCTCGTTTTTTCGGACGGCGAAATTATTTTTCGAGCCGATGCAAAGGCTGTTTTATATAGCCCGCTGATGAGCCTGGACGGCGTAATCCTGAGCGGACCCGACCGCATCACGGGGAAGGAGCGCACGGTGGTTGTTTACTATCTTTACTACCGCAAATAGGTGCACGGGAAAAATTTCAAAAGAGCTATTGCAATCCCCTGCGCGATTTGGTATAATTGACGCAGCGGTTTTATGAAATGATAAATAACGGAGGAAAACGAAATGATGTTTTTGGAAAGTGCTGCCGCAAGCCAGTCCGGCGGCTTCAATGTACAGTCGCTTTTGACCTTTTTGCCCCTGGTTCTGATTCTTGTTTTGATGTATTTTCTGATGATTCGCCCGCAGAGAAAGCAGGAGAAGAAAATGCAGGAGGCGCTGAATAATCTCGCTGTCGGTGATGAGGTCACCACCAAGGGAGGCATTATCGGCAAGGTCGTCAGCATTAAGGATGAGACCTTTGTGCTGGAAACAACGCATGACCGCACCCGCATCCGCTTTTTGCGCAGCGCGATCGGCTCGATTGATGTCAAGGCAGAAGACGCACAGTAAACCCGGAATAGCTTTCCCCTTTGCCGCATAGAGTATAGCACTATGCAGCAAAGGGGATTTTTTATGAATCGGATCGGAAAGAGCCATACACATTCGCGCGCGGCGGGGCAGGGGACAGGGGCAATGCCGCTTCTTTACGGGGTGATTGCTCTGCTTTGCGCGTTTTGTGTTTTTTGGGCGGCGGCGTCGCTGCTTGTTTCTCTTTGGAAGGATCCGCTTTTGCTTTTGCCGCATGCAGCGCACTTGGTGATGCTGTTGACTGTTTTTTTCGGAAGCTTGCTGTTTGCGCGCAAGGTCGGCAAAAGCGGGGCGCTTTGCGGACTGCTCGGCGCAGGGGTGTTCTGCCTTTTGATTCTGCTGCTCTCCGTGACGGTGGGGGCGGGGCAAAAAGTAAATTTCGGGCAGCGCGTTTTATGGCTGGGGCTCTCAATTGCCGCAGGGGTACTCGGCGGGATGCTGGGGGCGCGCAAAAAGCAAAAGAAGGACCCGAAAAAGGTTTTGAAAAAGCACAGGCACTGAAAAATCGCCTGCCGTTTGCCCGACGGCAGGCGATGCTTTATTTTGCTTTTTGTTTTTGACAAAGGAGGGTACACACAAGCAGCGAAACAAACATGCGATTACCTGCAGTTCCGGATATGCTGCCTTGATCTCGCGTACAGCCTTCAGAATGTTCTCTGAATGTCCATGTGCAGAATCAATTACGATCACGTCTACAGATGCCTTTACAAGTGCATCAACACGCGCAAGTACATTAGCAGTGATTCCTACCGCAGCACC